>Ga0265797_10003981_pt1 | contig 23009 bp, 17 predicted proteins | sample P2T30metagenome_FD_192433 | JGI IMG/M metagenome (GOLD analysis project Ga0265797, IMG submission 192433) | Plant litter microbial communities from East Loma Ridge, Irvine, California - P2 T30 | ecosystem: Environmental > Terrestrial > Plant litter > Unclassified | place: USA: California... | reverse complement strand
GTTCCAAGAAGACCCTACAGCAGATCCAGAAGGAAGAGGAAGCTCGAAAGCAACGAGCTACTGCACAGGCTGTTGCAGCTGCGAACGCCTTCGGTGCCGCCGCTCCAGCTCCATCGGGTGGTAAGCGATATGCTGATTTGGCAAGCAAGAGCACCCCTGTGCTGGCTACTGCTATGCCTGCTGGCAGCACTGCATGGACCACTGTTGGTGCAAGTGGTAAGGTGAAGACACCAGGAGGCACTACCACTCCTGTGCCTGCCGCCGTTCGCTCCGCTAGCTCAACCATTGTACCCTCGCTTGCCAAGAAGCCCGCCGTTACACGTAGTGCCACGATGGGAGGACAATCTGGAAAGCTTAACGCTGAAGAGGAGTTCCGAAAGTGGGCTGTCAACGAGCTCCGTCATGACCTTAACAAGGGTATCAATGGTAAGTCTCCGTTATACCAATCCTTCGTACAACACACTAACTCTCAATAGCCGAAGACTTTGTCTCCTCTCTCCTCAGTTTCCCAGCCGACGCCGAGCTGATCACTGAATCCGTGCACTCTGCCTCCAACACGCTCGACTCGCGCCACTTCGCTGAAGAGTTCCTCCGCCGCCGCAAGCTCGCCGACAAGGGCATCATCGACGAACGCAACACTGCTTCTCCTGCAGAGAACAAGGCCGCAGGTAGTGGCTGGTCTGAGGTCGCCAAGAAGGGCGGTGCCAGCACTATCCAGCAACAACAGGCGCAGCAACCTCTCGACTCCAGCAACTTCAAGGTCGTCGCCGCTAAGAAGAAGACCAAGCGGTAGAACAGTTTCGATCCTCTAAGGGGGCTTGATAAATGATGCGTTGAGTGATTTGGACTTGTACTGCCTAATGTATTTCTTCGAACTGTACTGTATCACACGATGCTACCTATAGCTCGACGCATGATGGCGGAAACACTATTCAGTGACGGACGAAGATGAGGATAGTTGACAGTGTCACTACAGAAGGCTTTGTACCTTAGATGAGCATCCCAATCGGTCCAAGTGACCAAGAATAACTCTTCAAAATGTCTGATTGTGTACTGTGCCTGTTACGTCCTCCAATAGCGGAGAGTTGTCATGTAGTTCATGAGATTGCTACGTAATCAGCAGCCGTAGCCATGCTATGCTCATATAGCAAGTGTGATCATGCGGTTGGAAACACAACCTCATGAGTCTCTCTCGGCTACCACATCGCTATGATATTACAAGTAGCGCGATTGTACCAGGGCTTGCTGGATATCCCATCAGTTTACCTCTGAAGCTCGTTGTGCCTGTTTCTTCACATTCCACCAACTCAAATGGACCTTGCCATCTGCCTTCCCTGCGAAGAATGTGTGAAGGGTCTTTCCAACATTCATGCACATGCGTTATTGGAAGAATGCTGAATTGTAGTCGTGAAGCACGATCACACCTCCAGGCGAATATAACATCACACTGCACGAAACAAGGTCGAATACCATGGGGTGTAAATGTGCCTTTCGTTCATCTATCATGTATCCTCACATCTCCAACATGCCCAAGTTCTTCAACAAGGAGAGTGGAGATAAAAGAGAGAGAGTAAATAGGAGGAAATCCGCTCGATACATTGAGCCAGCACACCTCCACCCCCTGTGTTTTATACCAAAAGACCCAAATGTTCTACCCATACACCATATCGTTAGCCCACCAGTTGTGCCCGTCTCACGACGGCCGGCTGGCAGGCAGTGCCGGCAGGGGGTATCATCGTCCCGTCGTATATCCCTTCCTCCTTCTCATCTCACAGCGGTGGTGAGCGCACAACGAACGAACGAGCGAACAAAAACGCAACAAATCCACAAAAGCAGCAAATTGGTATATATTCTTTTTGCGCCGTAATTTGGGGAATCATTCAGCAAAAGCAAAGCAAAAGGGAGAAAACGCCCGTAAACAAGCAAAAAGACAAACGCAATACAGAAAACGCAAACAGCAGCAACAACAACCAGCCAGGCTAGGCTTTTGACGTGGGATATTTCGCCGTAGAGTAGGAGGGGGTATAATTCTTTTGTCGTCGCACACGTACAAGAGACAATGAACGCGTAGCGGGGTATTCGTCGTTAAAGGCCGGTTACAGTAGTGGTATCAAATAAATGGTTCGAGATTGGTGTATCACTTAACGAGGAGGCCCAATAGGGGCCGGGTATCCAGATGCAGAATGAGAAGTACTGGGGCGCCCGCTGTCCACGGAGCCCCGCGGGTCGTACCTAGGGGTCACATCCCCAGGCGCCGCGGAAGAGGAACCAAAAGGAAACTTGGACTCAAAACGAGGGGCTGGCATAGGCCAGCCGTTGTTGTGGTGCTCGTCGTCCGCGAGGTTAATGCCGCTGTCGTTCCACGGGTTACGGTAGCTACCGGTGGATTCAAGGCTGGCAAGGGATGCCTTCGAAGCGTTGCTAGACGCATGCTTGAAGAGCGAACCGGGTGAGTTGGTGTTCTTACGTCCGTTGAAGATGGACGTAAAGGACGACATGCTACCTGGTTTGCGAAGGCGGTCGAGCATACCGCGAGGCTCATCGTCACCAAAGTGAGAGCGAGTCGGCGAATCGGTGCTCTCAACAGCCGGCTCCGCACGCTGGAGCAGCTTAGATTCGAAGAAGGGCAAGGAGTCTTCGAATGAGTCAGACTTGGGACGTGGGAGAGCTCCACGGACGGTGTTAGTATCAAGCCCATGCATGACTAGATTGTTGAGAAGAAAGTCGATGGCGTCCTTCAATCCGCCAGCATTGTTTCGGGTGAAGACAATGTGGAAGGCTTCGATCTGCTCTTCTTTGCCATCGGTAGTTTCCGTCTGCGCTTGCTGAAGCTGAGCATCGACCTCGTGCTGGGTCTTGAGCTTGTCGAGAATATCGGCCTTGAATTCGGCAGAGCGGAGGTACTCGCTGAGTTCGGTGGTGGAGGGGAAGGCAAGATCGTGGGATTCCGGAACCATACCCAAAAACTCGTCGACTGCGAATGGCACCTGATATTCAGGACCGGACACCGTAACAATGTCGCTAGCTTCCTCAGTGCTAGGGAAGGTGATCTTGCAGTTGAACTTCTTCTCCAACTCGTCGATCTTGTCTAAACGAGCAATAAGTTCTCGATGGTATAGGCGGTTGATGTTGATAGTCTCAGAGACGAACTCGGCATCAGCCTTTTCAACCATGTCCATGATCTCTTGCTTGACCAAGTCAAGATTCTGAGCATTGCGCGCAGGAGTACGACAGATGACATTATCCACCTTGATGTCGTCCTCCTCTTTACCGAAGCCGCCGCGGTCCATGGCGTTCGAGAACTTCACGAAGACAGAGTACTTCTTCATGATGCGCTGGATGTGCTGACCGCCGATACCGATAATACGCTTATGGTACTGGTCAGGAACATGGAAGGAGATGGAAGCAGGCATCTCCTGTTCGACAAGATCTAGACCGTTCTTTGTGGCCTCGTACTGAGCACCGCGGACTACGATGTAGAAGTTGTACTCGTTGAAGCCATCGAAGACGATCTGAACACTGCTGTGGCTCATAATCTTGTTGATCTTGCCGTTCTTCTTACCGCTGACGAATTCCTTGTGCTCGTTTGCGAGCTCGATCTTGACGCTCATGTTGTACTGAGATTTCTTCACGAATGGGATGTTGCTGATGACCATCAGTGCAGCTCTAACAGCATCGTCAGATCCATAGATGTGGAAGTTGAGCTTCTCAAAGCTGACTTCAGCGCCGGAGTTGATGCAGATATCGGAGAGCATAGCGCGAACATCGGCGGGTGTAGGTGGTCGCTGCGTAGGGTCAGGATGGGTAATGAACCACGAAGCACTGTAGAATTGGCCGGCCTGGTTATGATTAGTATAAATCCGAGTACAGTGCGTGCGACAAACTCACAAGCTGCATCAGTTCGCGCACAGTACGCTCGACATGCAGGACGTCAGTGCCCTGGACACGCACAACACCACGCTGAACGCCAAGAGGGGGCAGTAGGATGTACGAGCCGTTGTTCTCAATAATCTTGCGCACCTTGTCCAGACGCTCCAACAAGATGGCGTCAAGCTTGGTGTCAGTGACCATGACAGGCTTCACAAAGACCTTGGTGGACATGACAAGATCGTGCAGACGTTGCTTGGCGCGCAGTATATTTTCCGAGTTCTCACCCGTAATGTATACTAGGTCATCAGGCCTTCGCTGGGCACCCGGCGGTGTGTAGCCGAACAGGCGAGGGAAGGGTGGGGGGAAGTAGATGGCTGTGCCTGTGGCAGACTCGATCATCTTAATATTCTTGCGCCCACGTCCGCATATCAGCGTATGCATAGTCAGCTCTAGCTTCATGGTATCGACGGTCCGCTTGAGCTGTGACGGCATCGGATTAGCATATTGCGCTAGCGGGCATCTGTGGGGCTCGCAGAACTCACAATCTGGTCGATCATAATCAGCACACGCGTTTTTGCATGCTCCATGGTCTCGAGATCGCCGTAGATGGCACAGCGCAGACGCGGGTCCATGCCTGTGTCAATGTTGCCATGGAAGCTCGCCGTCTCGATATCGGGCTGCTTGGGCATCAGCAGGAAGATGTCAGCCTTGGTGGCCTTTGAAATCATGTCGAGCTGTTGAAGCACGGCACCCTTGACATTCTGCGAGGGCGGGTCGATGATGAGCTGCGAGTCAATATCGACAAAGGACGATCGCTGTGCCAAGACGTCAGCATGTGCTTCACGGGCGTAATCCCAGCATCATCAGCCTACCAGAGAGATGGGCGTCGAGTTCAAGATGCGGCAGCGCATCGAGTTGACTATTTCCAGCTCGCCAGACAGGCACACGTTGGTGACGAGCGCCCGCAACGGGCCCCGCTGCAGGCCGGGTAGCGGCTTCGACTCGGCCGACGTGACGTTGGCCGAGACGCGGCCCTCAGTCTGCTCGCTCACTTCTCGACACAGGTTCCGCAGGTTGTCGACATTCTGGGCGTGGACAGGCAGCTTGTGTGTCGGGGTAGCATCTGCCGTGCCTTCCGGGTGAGTCCACCGCGCCTTCGCCCCCGGGCTTGCCCACATGATGTCGTCCGGGTCGGGTCCGGCGAGGTTGGAAGAAAAGGGCACGTTGAAGGACAGATTGACCTGGGTGCCGGGCGGTATGACGGGAGGCTGTGACGTCGCCGTCGAGGGACGCTTGATCGGAGCTGTGACGGGCATTTCGTGGTTGGACCTCGAGAAGGAAAAGGCCGTGGACGGAGCCATTTTCTCCCAGCCGTGACGGGCCTGTGCCGGGAAGTTTGATAATTTGTGCATGGTGGTGGAGTCGACGCCCTAGGTGTTGGCGGGCGGGAGGTGGTGGGAGTGGGAGAAAGAAGAAGGACGAGGAAGACCGGAGGGCAGCAGCTGTCGAGCGAGCGTCGAGCAAGGCGGTGCCTGGCTGTGATTGGCTTGTCACATGTGCTTAGTGGGCCACGAACACCATGACCATGGTGCAACAAAAAGAAGATATTCACCCCTTCCCACCCCCCAGCCCAAAAGCAGAAGCTTCTACCGCCCTTCGAGATTGGTCCCTTGAATTGCAACTTGACGTGCTTTTTTCTTCTGGTCGTGTGCCATGTGCTGTCCGCGTGCTTGCAGTGCCTGTTGAGCTGTGCTGCGTCGTGTGGGCCGGGAGGCGCCCTGCCAGTCTATCGCCAAACAAGCATAGCCGGCGCTCAGACAGGCTCGGTATTACAGCATCATGGCATATCCGAGTAAGAATAGAAGTCTAGAAGGGCTCCAATCACACCCTCTTTTCTACAAAGTATAAACCTCGTCGCCCTCGTCGCCTCGAGCCCTCACCTTTGCAACCACCCCACGCGCGTCAAACAGGCACGGTTGCGTGAGAAACACTGTGCGTGTGTGTGACGAAACAGCCCTTGTAGCTGGATCCTCGAGGCAGTCCGCGCTCCCCTCAGGATCCATCTGTCTACGTGGGGATGCGATCTGCCCATCTCTTGGTGTCAGAGCCCACTGCGCGGTTACGTCTCCCCTGCAGTGCGATGACGGGTGCCCGCTCACCAGACTCAAAACGGAAAACCTTACTCTCTAGTCGGCACCACAGCCGAGGAGCCCTACCTGTGCGCAGGTGGCACTGAGACACTGATACTTCGAGTCACTGAAGAGCACCTTCCAAGAGTAGGAGTGGATACTGCATCCAAATACAAATGCAAGTGAATACACCGCGCTAGCAATGGCTATCCAACGCTATAGACTCTTGCAATTCTCTACAACACCAACGCCCATCACACACACTAACTAGGGTATCCTACAACCATTCAACACAAATCTATCGTTCCAACAAGCTCTAGTAGCGCGTGTACATGCGACGCGGCTCCACAAACGGATCTGAGGCCACTTCGATAGGTCCTTCTTCGACATATCGCCTACCCTGAGGTGCACCAACATAGCGACGCTCATCAAAAGGCTCCTGCATAACACTGACCTCACGGAATCGAGGCTGTGAGGCGCGAACCGCAGATGGCTGTATGCTCTCATGGCGAACATAACCTTCAGGCACTTCTCGTCGAACAACTTCTGGGCGCATACTGTACGATCGTGCAGACGCGTACTCTCGTGGCGGGCCCATCTCTTCATATTGTGGCGCAGGCCGGTATTCCACCTCTACAGGACGCCGGGATGGCTCCCGTTGCCGATACGGACTCTCAATCATCTCAGACTCTGATGCTTCAACGTAGCGTCGAGGCGGTGGAGGCATCCTCTGAACAGCGTCCTCTTCATACAACTCTGCACGTGCGGGTGCACGCATTGTTGGCTCCCGCGTTACAGCGCGCTCATAGTATGGCTCAACCTCCACTCGTCTGCTAGGTGGCGCCATCGACTCTCGCGCATCCACTGGTGCTGCGTAGTATTTGTTTCCAAACTGATCTACGACAATACGGCGTGGCGGTGGAGCCATGAGCTGCTGAGATGGCATGTATTCATGGATAGGTGATCGTGAACGTTCGCGTATGTATCTGGGTGCGGCTGATGGGCGAGCTGACGCTTCTCGGTACATCGGTGCCTCAGTACGATCGACGAAGGCGTGAGATGCTGCGCGAATCTGGCGAGGCTCGGGTGCTGCGTACAACTCATTGCCACCACCACCTGGCGAGTAAGGTCGTCGTGCATATTGTAGACTTGCGACCCGCCTGAGATCTTGTTCATCACGTAGAGATTTGCGTTGTGGTGTGCGTATGACAGTTGGAGACGAAGGCTCATCGTACTCGCGGTAAGGTCGTGTGAGAGGTTCCGGATCACGATAATACACAGGTTGCAACCTGGGACTGTTCTGCGCGGATACAAGCTCTACTTCATCGGGATGAGGCTGCAGCGCACGTCGCTTACTGGGCTGCGAATCGGGGTATGCAGCGAAAGGAGGAGGTGACTGCGGCTCTTCTTTAATGTACGGCTCGGGCGAGTTGGCCACACGTTTGCTAGCCTGTTGCTGTTGTTGGCGCTTCTTCTCGTCGCGCTCGCGCTTCTCTTCTCTTCTCCGCTTGCGAGGGTTTTGAACTGGTGCTGCAGGACCGTTCGGGCTTTGACGGCGTGATCTACAAAGCGTTAGTATGAAGATGATTGAGAAGATATAAACAGATGAGGAAGCGAAGAGAGGCATGCAAGAACAGCCATGACTGGCCTCAAGGCAGCAGAGCTGATGGTCCACAGTATGGCAACACTCGCTACCATACAATCATGGCTGAACCTGAATAGATAAGCCGCCGCAGGTGTAGTGAAGACCAAGCTGGTGATTCGACATGCGAAAAGAAAAAACGTTGGAATGAGAAGGTAAGAGAGTTCTTTAGTATCATACCCATTCGTACCCCCATGGCGGTTGCGCTGCCGACCCCTAAGAGGCTCGCTTGGGCCGATCTCGGCTGGAGGCGGAGAGTAGTCTTCCTCTTCTTCACCATCCTCATGCAGTTGTGCAGGCTCGGGTTCATAGATTTCTATGTCATCGGCCGGCTCATAGGCCTCTTCGTCGAGATCGATCACAGTAGGCTCAGCCGGGCGAGAGTGGACATTCACATGCTGGGCTGCTGGCTGCGCCTGTGAAGTCAGTGGAGCTACATCAGCATGGGCGTGGTCAGCGTGATCAACATCCTCTGAGGACCAACTGTTCGCCTTGCTAGAGTAGTACGAATTCTCGTCAAATGACTCAACGTCATCGCTGTTGTTAGTCGGAGACGGTAAGCCAGACACAGGCGGAACCAGCTGGTGAGCCTTGATCAAACACTGCTCGACATCGATGAGAGCTTCTCGCTCGTCTGCATCGTTGCCACGACCCTTTTTATCGAACTGATCCTTCAGGGCGCGCTCTATCTGTTGCCGCTTCAGCTGCTGCTCTGCCTTGACCAGGTGTTCGGATTTTGTGAGCAAGATGGGATCGATGCTCGAAGAGGAAGACTTGGCCGAGTATGGTCGCTGTGTAGGGGGTATAGGAGATGTGGGAGGCCGTGTGGAGGATGCTGGACGCGGAGGAAACAGCTGCGATGAAGATCCGTTGGATGTGCCGTTGGTCGTGGGTCTGCTAGAAGCAGTCTGCGGAAGACGCGGTGCAACCTGTTCAATTACTTTGGGTGGAAGATGAATACGCGGGTGTTTGCTAGCAAGCACTTCATCGCGTATCTGCAAAATCTTCTGGAGGAACTCGGCCTCTCGAAGCACCTCTGCAGACACTGCGCCGGCACCGTTCAGATGCGACGGCGGCGCTGCGGCTGTCGACATTGAAGCGATTGGTGCTGCCATCACAACAGACGCGAAACTGAGCTTAGTACCAAACACCAACAAGCGAGCGCAAGACTGGCGATTATACAAATACAGGCGGCACCCGCGACTGAGCTGGGTGGGAAGATGATGAAGGGAAACGAGTTTCAGCAACACGCCAGCAGGTGGGTAATGAATGTCGGAGCCACGGCGCGTTCTGGTTTTCAGCAGGTGCACGCGCCAGTAATGCCACTAGGCCTGAAGGGGATGGTGGCTTCCTCATGTACTCATCACGGTTTCGATGACTGTAAATGCAACAATCGCGTCTACTTGAGAAGTACATTGAACATTCGCCTCGCTTTCGTCTACACTGCCGCAAGGTATGATGCTTGATCTGTATTATCACGAACACCATAATTAAAGCTTACACCAAGTAGACAATCTTTGGAATCTTCCAACGCCACCTATCCAGACAACACAACTTGGATAACTTAATCATCCCAACCCATTTTAACATCCAATTGCTTGAATCAATCCCTCTGTATCCATAAAGTTGAAGCCATGTCTTTCAACACAGCAGCGCCTCCGGAGAGCATGGAGTATCGTCAATATGACTCAACAGCAAACAACAACGCCACAGTGGACGAGAACGAAAAGCCAGTCTTCTTCTTCGATATCGACAACTGTCTCTACTCAAAGAGCCTTGAGATTCATAGAATGATGGCTGAGCTCATTGACCAATTCTTCCAAAACCACTTGAGCTTGTCGCAAGAAGATGCCAACGAACTCCACTACCGGTATTACCGCGAATATGGTCTTGCCATCGAAGGACTCGTTCGTCACCACAAGGTCAATGCGCTAGAGTACAACAGCAAGGTTGACGATGCGTTACCTCTGGAGGATGTCATCAAGCCCAATCCAGAACTGCGCAAGTTAATCGAGGACATCGACACGAGCAAGGTCCGGTTATGGCTCTTCACCAATGCCTATATCAACCATGGCAAGCGTGTCGTCAAGCTTCTGCAGGTTGACGATCTTTTCGAGGGCATAACCTTCTGCGACTACGGCTCGGACAAGTTCTACTGCAAACCGCACGTGGAGATGTTTGAAAAGGCGATGGCGGAGGCTGGTATCAAGTCGAACGAGAAGTGCTACTTCGTGGGTGAGTGAGACCAAAAGTTCCCTCTACACATGGTTTGCTAATGTCCTGACGCAGACGATTCTTATATTAATTGCAAAGCAGCCGAGGGACGTGGGTGGAAGACGGCGCATCTGCTTGACGAGAACGACCCTGCACCCACTCAGCCAGCAAGCAAGTACCAAATCAGGAGCTTGCAGGAGCTACGCAAAATCTTTCCAGAGGTCTTCAAGAGTTCATGAGACGGTACATGAAAACATATCGTGTTTGCGCAAAAGGATAAGCAGGGTTCATGCAGCTGCATCAGATGAATCCTGCGGATCTTCAAGGCTATAACGATGATGACTACATCATAGACTAGATTCAAACTGGATAGAATAATCACAAGATTAATACTAGAGCGTTAAGATCAAAGGTTGGATCTACGGAATAGTTTACATTGCGGGTAACCATGGCTCGGTCTCTTATCGTTCGTAAGCACAAAATGCGCGTCTCCGTTGCCCTTGCGTGTTCTTACGACCAAACGTAGCACCAAATTCAGGCAACAACGTCCCGAGACTTTTTAATCCGTGTCCAAAACTCTACATTCTCGATCTAGGTTACCAATGAAGACAACAAAGCAATATCAAACCATGACTTCAATAACTACCACGAACACAACCCCACCCGCCCCGCAGTCCTCCGCGTTACCCCCAACACACCCCTTCAACACCTCAGCCAACGCAACAACACTCGCCGACCACACCAACCAACATCCCATCCTACCCGGAAAAGTAACACCTCAACGAAAACCCCTCCTACGCCTTGAACTCCGTGACCTATCCTCCGATGGCGCACGCGCCTTCCTCCGCCTCATCCACGCGTCCAACGCGCTCGAATACGCCGTCGACGCCGTCCTCAGCTGTCTCTACAGTGACCTGCCCATATCATGTATACCTGGCACGCGCTCCGTCACCCTGATCTTGCGGGAGATGGACGGCGTTGCATACACTACGGGACGAGATCTCGATGACGACCACAAGGAGATACATCTAAACACAAGCTACATATCACATGTACCTGAGTCGCGGCAGAAAGAGGAGATCATGGGTGTTATAGTTCATGAAATGGTACATTGCTGGCAACACAATGGACAAGGCGCTGCACCTGTGGGCCTCACGGAGGGCGTGGCGGATTGGGTGAGGCTGAAGGCTGGGTATGCGCCGCCGCATTGGAAGAGGCATGGAGATTGTGATTGGGACGCTGGGTATGAGAGGACAGGATATTTCCTCGAGTGGTTAGAGAAGGAGCATGGGAAGGACGTTGTGAGGAGGATCAATGAGGGATTGAGAGAGGAGAAGTACAATGGCGAGAAGTTGTGGAAGGGGTGCTGTGGGGAGAGTGTTGAAGAGTTGTGGAAGGCGTATAAGAAGAGTTTGGAAAGCTGCGAGTAAGGGTCTGGTACTGAGGATAGGTTATCGAAAGAATTATTTGGAGTATCACAATAGGGACGGATTACTTTGTGAAAAAAGAATCCAGAACATGCAACACACCGCGGTTATATCACGGGCGGTTCCATATACCAACACATTATCTCTACGATACCTACCAAAGATCTCGCCCTCAAATTTACCTCCGCCTCCTCGCAGGAGCAGCCTTTCTTGGTGCCGCCGCTTTAGGTCTCGAAGCTGCTGTCGGTCTCAGAGCACTCTCTGCGGCACTCTTCTCGGCCTCTTTCCTCTGATATGCCATTCCTTGCTCTCTGTCACGTTCTCTCTGCTTTGCAATTTTCTCCTCTTCCTTCCTCTGCGCTGTAATCATCATCTCTTTTTGCTTTCTCAGCTGCGCGTCTGCTTTGTCTCTTTCCTTCTGTTGCGCCTTAGCAGCCTGGTCTTTCTGTTTCTGCTCAGCCTTTGCGGCCTGACTTCTCTCTTTCTGTTGTGCCTTTGCGACCTGGTCCCTCTCCCTCTGCTGAGCTTTGAGAACTCTGTCTTGTTCTTTCTTCTCGGCCTTTGCAGCCCTATCTAGTTCCTTCTGATAGACAGCTTGGTCGTGGGCGGCCTCTTCTTGTTTAAGCTTCTCTTCCTTGTCGTGCTCTTTTCTTCCAGTCGCTTCTTCTTTGGCGGCGGTCTTCTGCCTGAGTTTCTCTTCTTTATCAGCTTCCTTGGCTGCTAGCTTCTGTCTCCTTCGTTCTTCTTTCTCGGCGATTGTCTGCTTGAGCTTCTCCTCTTTGGAGACCTCTTTAGCTGCAGCTCTGAGTTTCGACTTCTCTTCCTTTTCCGCAATCTTCCGCTCTAGTTTCTCTACTTTGGCCGCATCTTTTGCTGCTAGTTTTAGCCTCCGATTCTCATCTTCAACAGCTTCTTTTGCTGCCAGCTTTTGTTTCCGCTTCTCCTCCTTGTCAGTATCCTTGGTGCCAGCAGCATCGTGCTTCGCAGTAGACTTCTGCCTTAGCTTTTCCTCCTTGTCTATTGCCTTCTTATCTGATGCTGGTACCTTTGCTTCAAGCTTCTGCCGTGTCTTCTCCGCTTTCTTAGCCTCCTTATTGGCTTCCGTGGGGCTAGTCTTTTCAGACTTTCCAGCATACTTTGCATCTTTGTCGTTCGGAGACCCTTTAGCATTCGGGGGTTCTTTCTTATCAGCCTCCTCAGCCTCCTTCGTGTCGGCTTTCTCAGTTTTGTGCACCAATCTCAACTTCAAAGCTGTTCTCTTAACTTCAACTTTCGTTGCATTCACCTCCTTCTTATGTTCGTAAGCCTCTTCCTTATCGGCTTTGGGTTCTGAAGCCATATTGTCTTTGCCGTCTGACTCGAAATCTCCAGTCTTACTCTCCTTGTGCTCAGCGCCCTTTCCGTCTTTCGTGGCTTTTCTCTCGGCCCTCTTTTTCGCTATGATAACTCCCTTCGGTGATCCCTCTAAGTTCTTTGTGTCCCTATCTTGTTCTACGAAGCTCTCCTGGTTGGGTTTTGCACACTCTCCTTCGCCCCGCTTCCCCTTTTGACCATTGGCATCTGTCTGTTCTGTAACCGCACTGCCATTTTTGACACCCGACTCAGTAGCCTGTTTCCGGGCGTCAGCATCCTTCTTCGCTGCCTTCTTGTCCTGCTTCACTGCTTTCCTCTCAACTCGCTTTCTCTCTACTTCTCCCCCCGTACTCGTAGGTAGCTCCATCTCGCCTTTCTGCTCGCTATCTACGCTGTCTTTTCCCATTCCGGCCACTCCTTGTCGGATGTTGGCATCTTTCTTTGCTGCTTTCATATCTGACTTTGCCAATTTTCTATTGGCTCTCTTTTCCAAAACCAAGGCTTGATCTGTACCAGACTGTAGTTGGGTAGTGCTTTGAACTCCACCTTTTCCGTCCTTATCAACTTTACCTTGACCATTGGAACTATTGGAATTTTGCTTAGTCTTGGCTTTCTTAGTTTCTCTTTTCAACTTCCTCTCTGCCTTTTTCTTTGCTATGAGATTTGCTTCCTGTGCTTCTCGCTCCGCCTTCGCATGTTGCTCCGGTGTGAGATTGACATGCATGCCATTCTGCTCGTGCCGATGTCTTTGCTGACCATGGCCTGAACAACGCTCGCCTCGATGATCATGACGTACAGCGCCAGTGTGTTGCACACCTGGGTGTCCCCCTAGATGCTGTCTTCGATTCTCATCCCATTGATCTTCTTGAAAACTGCCTTCCTCACCATACGCTTGTCGATCATGGTCTCTACGTGCTGTATCGTAAGTTTGGGTACTGGGATATCGCGAATCTCTTCGGTGGCTGTATGGGATTGTTGAGCTGTGCCTCTCTGTGGCCCCTCCATGGTACTACTGGTCTCTATATGTCGTTCCTCTTCCTCCTCCCTCATACGCTGCTTGTCCTCTTGTTGTTGTATCTTTCTCTCACGATTAGCCTCTTTCTTGGATGCTCTATTCTCTTCTTCGGCTTCCTTCCTAAGCCTCTTATCTTCAGCTTCAGTTTCTCGTCTAGCCCTGTTATCGTCTAAGTCTCTTTGACGTTGCTGCACCTCATCTTCCCGTTGCATAGCACGTTCCTCTAGACGATACACGGCTTCAGCAGCCTTCTGGTCTATCTTGTGTTGCCTCTCACTCAATCGGCTTTGCATGTTTGTTTCCTGTTCAGCCTTTCTAGCTTCCTGTGTCATAGCCCGCTCTTCGAGATGCTGAGTTGCTTCCATGGCTTTGCGATCCGCTTTCTCCCGCGCCCGTTCGATTTTATCAGCTGACTGGAGTTCTCTTTCTGTTTTGCGAGCTTCTCGATCTATCTCTTGTTGCTGTTGCCGCTGAGTGGCTTCTTCAGCTTCCCGATCCCGCCTTTCTTCTGCCTGGGTCGTCTTCATCTCCAGATCGTTCGCTCTCTTCTCCTTCTTAGCTTCATTATCTATCTCGCGCTGCCCTCTTCTTTGCTCAGCTTCCTCAGCTCTTCTTTCTCGCTTGGCCCTCGTGTCTTCTCTTCGACGATTCTCGCGTTCGTCACGGTCGGCAGCCTTTCTTTCATCCCTTTGCCTCTTCTCTTCGGCTCTTCTTTCATCCTTTGCCGTCTTCTCTTCAGCTCTCCTTGCGTCCTTTTCCTGCTTTGCCAACTGTTTAGCTTCGTCCGCAACCCTCTTCTGGTTTGATTTGTCGGCAACGTCTTGTGATTCTTGTTGTCCGTGCAGCTGTTGCTGTTCCTGCTGGGCCTGTTGCTGTAGCTCGATCTCTTCAGCTTCCCGTGCGGCTACCTCTTCCGCCTCTATGGCAGCGAGTTCGTCATCCGCCTTCTTCTGCATTGTCTGCTCCGTCTGAAGTGCTTGTTGGCGTTTCCTACATTTGCCGTTCTTCTGCGCAGTCACATAGGCGGCAGTTTCTGCTGCTTCTTGCTCTGCAGCTAGTTCTGCTTCTTCTTCGGCTTCTTCCTGTGTCTGCTCTTGTCCTAAAGTTTCATTTTGCATAGCAGCATGTATCTGTTCATGACGCTCCGGAGCCATTGTCTACCTTTGTGCTTGGACATGAAGTTGCTGTACCTGATCTTGCTCTTGTTCTTGTACTGTGTCTTCAACATCCTCTTCTTCGTCTACTAGTCTTTCTTCTAAAGCTCTATGTGCTGGCACAGCTTGCATCTGCTGCTGACGTTGCCAGCCAAATGCTTGGTTTCGCGCATGGCCTTGCATCTGAGGTGCTACCCCATCTACCTGTGCATGAAATGGTTGTCCTAAACCTACATCGTCTTCATCAGTATCCTTTTCTTCCTCAAGTTCTTCTATCACTCCATCATCATATTCCTCTTCTTCTTCCTCGTCCTCTACTTGTGTACTCATCAGATCTGGAGGAATTCCCCCCTGACCTCGAAGTTGCTGTATCGATTGCATGCGTTGTTGTTCATTGAACTGCTGTCTCGCCAGCACGTCGCGTTGCTGCTGCGATTGAACAATCACTTGAGAAGCTTGTGTGGATTTTAGAAGAACCTGAGCAGTAGCCGGGTTTCTGTTCATTTCAATGGGAACTTTGTGATTCCAACCTGCTTCTCGTACCTTCTGTCTAGCTGCCTCTGTGATAGAAAGAGCTTGTGGCATGTCGACGACGGGCTGCATTGGAATCTGCTGCTGTGAACCATTGCTACTCTTGTCGGCTTCGCTGTCGTCCTCGGAAACCCCGTTGTCTGAAGCATGGTCATGATCGTTCTCCTCGGCAGTACTCCCATCCAACGACTCATCTTCGCCGTCATCTGTACTTCCAGCTTCGCTATCAACTATTTCATTAAAATCGCTATCTTCTTCAGCCTCATCTGAAGTCTCCTCGTCTTCGCTGACTTCTTCTTGTTCTTCGTCGTCACCGATTTCTTTTTCACTATCGACGTCCTCAACACCGACATTGCTATTGTCAGAATCGTCTTTATCATCTAGGGCAATAACAGGAAGTGCTTGATTGAGTTGATGAAGTGGAATGTCAGGTTTGCTCGAAAGTTGAGAGCCTGCAATAATCGGATGTGCTGTCGCCATGATATTCAATCTTACCAGCATAAAGCTGTATGGTTCTGCCTGGGATATGTGATAGAATGATGAATCTTTGAGAGAGTTCCTAGCTTATGCGGAAAAGGAAGAGCAACCACGTAAGAGACTTTATATTTAACATAGCAAATAGGCTGTAGTATAACGATGAAGGCTGCTGTGATAGGCTGCTGTGATAGTCTGTCATTGAATTTGACTTCAACTGCGTGAAGTGGACAGCATGCACGTGGAGATAGAATCAGTACTCTCGTTTCTGCGTTCTTCATACTTCCGCATGGTACCTTGATGCACAAATACGGTGATGCCCTTGCGCTTCCTGCTTCACTGCCAGCACCGCTTTGGATTTTGACTTGTAATCAAGTTCCAACAAGTAAAGTGAATATTTTCAGTTTATTACTGATCATCCAAGGCTTATATTTGCCAATGAAAGCTGTGATATAGCAGTTCGATGTGAATTATAGTACGCTCTACCTATTCAAGAAGTATGGATCGCTACTAACAGGAGATAGATCTGTTACGATATACTTACACAGCTGTCAGTTGATAAACCATTACATTGAGCGGCACACTTCCATTCATCGACCTATCCAGCTCCAATCACATCGACGCCTCTCTCTACAATAAGATCAACCCCACCAAAACCACGAAACACAGTCTCATCTATCAAAATCCAACGGTATTGTACATGTGCATCATCGTTCCCAGAAAGACCTGCCCTACCTGTGGACAAGGTGGCAAAGGTCATGATCCATATACACGAAGGGGTTCAGATACGATTAATTGTGGAAAAACCGGCCCATTGTGCGAAAGAATTGTTATAGGTGATACCAAGGGGAAGAAAGGGGATTGCGAGGCATGTGTCTTGGAGAGCACATATGAACAGAGGAAGACGGAGGGTAATTTGACAGAGAAGGAGAAGAAAGCGGAAAAAAAGAAGGATGCAAAGATAAGGCTTAAGCTGGATGTGGAAGAAAAGAGAAAGAAACTGTGGCCTAGTGCTGAATGAAGCTAGTCTCATGATGATGATGTGAGAAGCAGATAATGGGACGTCTCTATGAATCGAAAAACGTTAGCTTGTGCTGAACTCGTGTTAAAGTTCCGTCCGGTAGCGATGGAAGTCAAGCGCATACTCGTAGATCTCGTCTCGTAGCTCGCGTGGTAGATCAAGAAGGCGGGAAGGCTTTTCGTTGTAGTGACTGCTCATGATGCTTGGCAGAGGTGGTGTGAAGAAGATGTGGTTAAGTTGAGCCCGCTGACGTTCAGGCGTACACAGCTGGTAGTGGCACCTGATCTTCGCTTCACTTCGCCTAGCGCATTGGACAATGTGCGTTTTGAGTATGGACATCGACGTAATCCTTCCGCGACTGGACGAAGAAGAGTCATCGCTTTCAACTTATACTCCTGCTTGAGCTTCTGTCCATGGGAACGGAGACGTGCTAAAGTCGTAAAGTATTATGGTATTGACAGCGTGGTATGAGAACTTGTTGGGTAGCCTTCCAGTCCGAGTTCCAGGTGATACGCCGCCAGAAAATCGCACTGAAGCGCTTAGAATACATGCCTAGGCAACCAGTTTACAGCCGTCTCCATAGCCCTCAACTCCCAAACAACCCGCTCGCCGGCGTACCCATTGTATTGCGATGCAAAGCTCACGTTGGCCATTGGCCGTGCCAACGCCCGAACTAGCGAAAGACAACTCTTACTCTACGCCCTCAACCTTTCTCAAAAACTCCCTGACCCGACCTACTTCGACGCCTTCTCCTTCTTCGCTGTCCAAAGCCGCCACTAAGCCCTCAAGACACTCTTCAATCCTGCTCTCCTCTACCTTCGTGCATAAGCTAACGACCTTGCGGTACATCATCTCCAGTTGCCCATCTTTCTCTTTCAGCATCTTGCTACGTTTGAGTAATGCGCCGTTCGCGTTCGTGTAGGTATGAAGTCGTTGTTGGAGGACCGAGGCAGCAGGCAGTTGCTGAACGGCATAGGTCTGATATTGCGGTTGATGCGATACCTGCTTGAGCGTTGCCGGGTCCAGTGGAATAGTTGTCGATAGATAAGAAGCTCCATCTGAAGCCCGACAATCTAGATGATCACCCGCTTGCCGGAGCTCATAGGGCAGGTCGTCTTCCTTGATGAGTATACCTGCACCTTCCAGATCGGCGTATCCTATTCTCTTCTTTTCATGCAGGTCGATGTCACCTGCATTGACGGAGAGCATGTGTCGTTGTGGCTCGAGCCAACGCTTCAGATTCGATATTCGCTTGGCCCGGTCTTGTCGTACACGTAACCGAGCACGTAGGGACTCAAGTCTTTGTTGCTCCTGCTTTTGTTGAGTGGATAGTTGGGTGATCAGCTCGTTCGTTTGATCTATCGCGTCTTGTTTTAGACGCGCTTCTTGCGTGAACTGCATCGAAGCTGACTGAAGGATGCCATTCATCACTGAAATTTCTGTTAACGAGTGGCTCTCTGAAACTAAGGTGAGTCTCGACTTACATGGTTGTATCTCTCGGCTAGTCTCCTCAACTTTGCTCAAGGGCGCCTTGCCCTTGCTGGGGCTGTTTGCGGCCATGATGACTTCGCCGTCGCCAAGATCACTGCCAACGCCAAAGTCGACCGGTCTTGTTCCTTTGTGATTGGGGATCGTCGGGTCCGCTTGTACTTCCATGAGTTGTGAGATGATGTTGCGGTTACCTATTCTCGCTGCTAGATTAAGTGCTGTGTTGCCGGCTTTGTCCCGCGCGTTGACCATTTCTTGCATGAACCTCATCAGTCCTATGGGTTTCGGGTAGTTGCTAGTGTCGTGGAAAGAAGGCATCTGGCTGGCGCCGATATTGCTCCGTACAAGATACTCAAGAAGTGCTTCGAGGTAGTACTTGCTGGAGGCCGCACGCCCTTTTATAGCACACGTTACCGCAATGTGGTGTAATATCGTCCGTCCTTGAGAGTCTCGTAGTTCGATGAGCGGCGCCAAGATCTCGAGCGTCTCCGGGAAGCAGCTATGATCCAGGCTGTTGTTGACGGAAACTGCACTCATCAACGGTGTCTGGCCGGAAGCGTTTCCCCTAAACATGTTCGCTCCTTTTGAAACCAACAGCCTCATCAACGACACTCGGGCCAGAGTCGCTGCCCAATGTAGCGCTGTATTCGAAGTGTTGTCGATTGGCATGTCGAGATCAGCGCCAGAGAGATGGAGTATGGCGGGGTGGTTGGTGAAGTCTGTCCTAGTCTGGTCCGCGAATAGATCTGTTAACATGGCCTGTTTTTCTTCGTTGTGCTTGGTGTCGGGGTGTGGTAAAGGTGGTAGTGCCGAAGGAACCTCGCCATCGGGAAGTTGGATGCGTTGTCCAGTGTGGTGTGGTTGGTAAAAGCTCTCACTTGGTTCTGTCGGCGAACCAAGATCACGCATTGACATGTCTGCTCCGTTGGGCTGCGAGTATGATTCGTCTTGCGATGTGCGCATGCGCTTTCGTGGTGGCTCTTGTGGGTCTTCTATGCCTGTGCCGTAGGCCGAGTCGTTGTGCCCTTGCCCGCTAAAACTACGCTCCGATGCTACGCTCTGCTGGCTGCTGGTGCGGAAAGATTCTTGGCTGGCGAGTGGTCCTTGTGATGGTCGTGCCATGCTTCTTCGGCCCTGCGATGATGAGGCGGGTCGTGGGGCAGGTGAGTTCAGCCGCGCGACCTTGTTCATTGCTGCAAGGGCGCTGGTGGCTGTGGAGGAGATGTTACTGAAGAAGGTACCGCCGACGCTTTGGCTGGTGGTGCGGCCGTCCATGCTTTGGGTGTAGAAGCGCTTCCTGTTGGCTGCCATGGCCTGCTCTTTGGTGGGCGTCTCGATGCCCTGACCCTGGCCTTGATTGCCGTCAACGCTGATGTCGTAGTCCAGCAGTGGTCGCAAGACATCCTCGACACCGTACTGGCGACAGAACTCTCTTCCGCGGCGGTAGTTGATCCAGGTGCCCTGGTACTTGCCGTAGCCACCCTGGACCTTTTCGTGTTCGCCATTCAGTATCTCTTTCTCCAACACCTTGGTGCGCTTCCCCTTGTCGACGCCAGCAACCTTCAGGATCTGGGTAGCGTTGAGCCAGCCGTCAGAGCGTCGGCGCATGACAGCGACCCGGTTCACTTCCATTTCGTAGACGGAGACGCCCGAGTAAACAGCCTAGGTTTATTAGCGTGCCAATGCGACGGTAATGTTGTTGTGGTGGTGGTGGTGCGTACGGTGTATATCTGCGGCTTCTCCATGGCGTGCTGCTGGAAGCCGTTCATGTCGGAAAAGGACCGGTTGAAGCCAGCGGGCGCAGCCATGAGTCCCTGACCATGGGGAGATTGGGCGTACATGGCAGACTGGGGCGGCGAACCTGCGGGGAAGGATAGCGACGAGCGCGCGACTTGCATTATGTCAGCGCAGTCGCTGGCGGTGTTGTTGGTGACTGTACGGGTCAAGCGACGATCATGGGGGCAGTCGCGGAGGGAGGCTGGGCGGCAGCGTGGGCAGGTGCAGTCGGGGCGCGCAACGTGTGCGCTGGAAGCGGTATGCTCGGTGAAGGGGCTGCGATATGCGATAGGCGATATGCGCCGTATCAGGACTCGATGTCGGTATGCGGGTGGGCGGGGAGTGAATTGGCCGTCGTCGTGGAGAGAGTGGAGATTCGCGTCCAACGCGTCGTCGGTTGTGCGCACTCGGCCAATCACACGTCTTGCGTGTTTGATTGCCCAGCCGCAGCCACCACAGCGTCTGCTACCCTTCCGTCTCGTGTCCCGCATGCCTGTCCAGCCAGTTCACCTGCTGCGAGCCCTTCTGCGCGAAGCCTCGTACCTGCCCGATGCGACTGCCCGTAGCTACTTCCGCCGGTACATTGTCCACCGATATAAAGCCTACCAGCCCAGGCAGAACGCGACTGCTTCCTTCGATGTCCACGCCGTGGACAAATACAGGCACAGGAGCTTCAAGAGGCGCCAGACAGCCATCATAAATGAGCGCACACGACCACTGCTGAGGAGAGGAGTGAAGGGCCTGAATTTCCTGCGCCGGGCCAACCAGGGCGAGATACCATGTCTGCAAAAGGTCTTGTTCTTCGCCTACGGTCGCATGGGAAGGCGGAAGTATGCCCTGCTAGAGAACATACTGAAGCCTGACCGTATCATGGACGGTGGTGCAATCGCGGCGTCAAACGAAGCAGGTCCGGCGCCCCTGCAGAAGCTCTACTACAGCAACAAACGCTACCTCCAGTACTTCGATGCGCCCAAAGCTGCTGACAAGACGCATCACACCATCAAAATCTCCAGTCGCTATTCTCGGTTGCGCGCCGTCCTCAGGACGCAGCAGGAGAAGGCCATCTCCATTAACCGGGAGCTCAAGAGTTCAGCCATGAAGACGCCCATCAACAATTCGTGGGAGCGACCTATGCCTATCAAGCGCGCGCGCAACAATGTCCGACGCTGGTATGCCGAGACCATGACGAGGATGCTCCCTCCACTACCTACTGAAGAGTGGGACAATATATATGCCATGATGGTTGGCGACCGAAAGATTGGCTTAGCCAAACGCAGAGGACGCGGTACAACTCTGAACGCTGATCCTGTTACAGAAGACGAACTTTTCGCCAGCACGGTAGAAAAGGGCATTGCATTAGACAAGCCCAGTAAGGCGGATAAACCAGCAGGTATACAACGACCACATGCTATTACAACTAGATTTATGCAGCGCATGTATACCAAGCTTCTCATGCTCTGTTGTAAGCTCGAGTGGGATGACGACCAGAAGCGATGGAAGGCTATCTGGGGTGAGGCTATGAAGACCATCAAACCCAGCCTCTACAACGCTCCCACGGATGAAATGCTCTTTGCAGGTGTCGATGCGACTGGCAAAATCCCGAGGGCGCCCAAGAAGCATGCGCTGGCCAAATCGCTACACGTCCAGCCACGGAACTCAGAGGGCGAATACATGCGATTTCCCTTCTTCGCCGAACAACTCCCTGAAGATAACCCAATACGTAAGGAACTCGATGAGTGGAAGAGGAAGCGTGCTGCTGCTGCTGCGCGAGCAAAGAAGCAGAAGGCGTCATAAGAAGAAGCTCAGTTTATTAGGTTGTACTATAGATACTAAAACCTGTCCTAAAGGTATACGTACTGATCCGGGTTGAAGAGCTATCAAGCAAGGAACAGTGTATATCGTTGGGGTAGGTCTTAATACTTACGGTACAAGTCAGTAAAATCAAGCTCCTTCCTAGGTGGGGTAGATCCGATTCCGATTACATCTCGGACTAGTTTTACCCCACATCGCGACTACCACAGGGCGCATCTCACAATGACATAAATCAACGGCGCCCTTTACTCTACAGTCAGCCATTGCAGTGACCTTGGTAACATTACAACAACCAAAATGGCATCTTCAAACGCAACAGTTCGCCACGCGAGCCGTGAAGGTACAGCACCTCCAGCGCAATAGTGGGAGCCTACTAACAACTTGCGCAGATGTTCCTACAATTCTCGCTCTGATCGAGGAGCTTGCTCTCTACGAGAAAGCCAGTGACAAGGTCGACTCTACCGAGGAAATCCTTACACGCACCCTTGCACACTACGATCCTTCCACCTCGACCTTTTCTGAAGGCTTCGCCCGAACACTCCTCCTTACTGACCCTGACGGCACCGTAGCTGGTATGGCTCTATACTTCTACAACTACAGCACATGGACAGGCGTGCCAGGTATCTACCTGGAAGACCTCTTTGTTAAGGAGAACTACAGGAAGAAGGGTTACGGGAAGAGACTCCTGAAGGAGCTTGCTGGAGAAGTCCTGAAGGTCGGTGGCAAGAGGCTCGAATGGAGTTGCTTGACTTGGAACGAGCCCAGTCTTCAATTCTATCAGAGCGAGGCTGTAGGTGCGCAAACGAAAGATGCATGGGTGGGTCTAAGAGTGGAGGGGGACGCACTAGGGAAGCTCGCGCGTTCGTAAGCACTGAACGGGAAGTGTATTCAGTGTTTGCTGTGACTTGTTCCTGATCTTCTTCTGCTCTTGCTTAGGTGAATGAATGCCTCAGGGCCATCCACGTGAACACGCGCCTGTGGGTCCGTGCGCGACAATCGTCACCAAATATCTTACTCCTGCAACTGCACCCTGGTCAAACTCCATCCCTCTCAGTCTATGGACCGATAGGACTCAGTAGCAACTTGTTGGGAGCAGCTATGCA
>Ga0265797_10003980_pt1 | contig 23010 bp, 22 predicted proteins | sample P2T30metagenome_FD_192433 | JGI IMG/M metagenome (GOLD analysis project Ga0265797, IMG submission 192433) | Plant litter microbial communities from East Loma Ridge, Irvine, California - P2 T30 | ecosystem: Environmental > Terrestrial > Plant litter > Unclassified | place: USA: California... | reverse complement strand
TGAAGGCACAGAAGACCGGGCTTGAGCAGGTAGGGCAGAACAAGAGGTCGAAGCGCTCCCAGCAGCTGAATGTCCGAAGGCTGGAAATGTCGACGTTGGCGCGAGGCTCAGGCCATGATGTGAGCGATGTGTGGAGCGAGCCGCACAGGTGCCGACAGGTCGTGCAGTGGCACACATGCCCTGGTAAGGGAAGAGCGGATGCAGGAAAGGTTGTACTGTAGTTGTGAGCGCCACAGAGACATGATGCCGTTAGAGTTACGGTCTCGGTGGAAGAAGACATCGTAGATCTCGAAATTGGAAACGATTCTGCAATCGTTGCAGGACACTCTGGAGATGATCCTGCTAGTTATAGGATATCCAAAGTCACCATCAGGATGGGTCTCCTTACTTGCTACGTTGCATGTGCTACGCCGCAAGCATGACGATGCCAAAGTGTGACCACATGCCGGCGCATGTCGAAGGGCGTGGCGTCGGATTGGTCAGCGTACATATGTGGGGCTCGCATTTTCGCGTCGTACCTCGCATTCAGGCTTGGGTGCACAACGAGTTGCTGTTAGCGGCTTGGTTAATATTGAGACGAATCCTGCCGTCGGCTGTATAACTTGAAGGATTTTTAAATCTTGACCACCCGCATGACGTCGAACAGGCCGGTCTTCTGCTTATCGGACATGCCTGCTTTCAGAAGACCAGTTGCATGTTCGCCCTCTCGGCCCCGCTGGTTGCTCACGAGCCTTGTGTCGCCTCGCTTAAACTCACATGTCCGGCCTGTCATACCCGAGATCCACATCTTCACATTGCGAAAATGAGGGCCATGTAGCAGATTGGTCCCGTATGCAGATGCCCAAGGCGCATCTACGTGCCAGGAGTTCAAACAACCAGGTAGATCTGGCGCGAAGGACGTGACAACGACGATTTGTCGCTCATCTTTTGACGCTCCGGAACATGTCAGTGCTAACGCGCCACTCGGTGATGCATTGGGGCTGTTGACTGCATCCAAGAGCCACCTCAAGTCCCTTTTATGCTCCGAGTTGTGCTTGACGACGTCCCACATCTCTATACCGGTATCCCTGTTGAATTCGGGCATCTTTCGCAGCACAGCAGATGCGTCCGAATCCGGTATGTTACTCCACAGCGTGCAGCCAAGCAGCGTAATGTTCGTGCTCGGCACGTCGCTTCCCGTCTCGTATAGTATCTCCAATTTCCCCTTCAGAGAAGGCTCTCTCTCCATCTTGTGCGCCAACTGTAAGCCGTCCATCCAGCTAATGCCGTGGAACTCCAGCGGACCGAGAACCAGAAATACCTTCTCATGAAGACCACACCGTCGAACCAGAAACCACAGATACAGCTCGTAGTCTATAAGCCTGCCAATGTTTCCAGCAAGTATCAAGAAGGGCGCCGCGACGGGTACGTGGAACGCGAGGTATTGTGATTCGTAGTCTAGGTTGAGATCTGATAGGACCTGGAAGGAGGTCTTCGGGTTCGAGAACAGGCTAGACAGGCGTCGCAGTTTGCTCGGTAGCATCTTCGCGGGGGCGGTTGTATAGCAAACTAGAATTAGAAAAGGTGCGAACGAGCGTTGGGATGCACTTGACGACTAAAGCGCTGGTAAGGAGACTGAGGGGGTTGTGTGGACTAGAGACAAGCTAACAAGATCAACAACACGCATGAATGAAGCGACGGAGAGCCTGAGATACGAGAGAAAGAGCTCGTCTTGTTGTAAGGGCTGAGCGCGGCTGCGCCATGAGAACCGATCGCGGTCCGCAGCATTGCGGCGCCTGTGTTACTTTCCAACACCGTCGGAATCAAAGACGAACAAAGTCGCGACTGTGCCCATCCTTTCAATCCTTTCGATCCTTGCGGAGATTTGCTATTGGGCGCAACGCAACTGTGCAGCGTTTTGGTGTGGGAAGTTGGTGGCTGTGAAGAGAGATGGCTCTCTAGTAGGGATGGAATTAGATCCCGTCTAGGCCGAGTCCGGATGGCGCGATTTCGGCCCGGCCCCACGTCATCTCCTTCATCCCCTTCTGACCCAGCAGCGCCAGCTTTCGCGACGGCGACGACGGCGGCCTCTACAACCCTCAATGCGTTACAGTCGTCCTGCTGGTGTGCGCGCATCATTTGTGTTCACCCGGACTTCTTCGGCAGCCCACAGCGCGCGGATCTGCCTTCTCAGCCTCAACCTCCGAGGTCCACTGGCGGATGACGGGCTTTCCTTCGTGCCATGAGCAGTCCACACCGCGACGACCGCAGCTGCAAAATGAAGGAACACACAAGCTGAGGTCCTCCATTTGGACAATGTGACCTTTTTACTGCGTCGTTCCTCAACGTATGCGCCAGCACACGCCGACTCCATCGAACCTCGCGACCGATCACGTCGAGTGTTATCCATTGCTTGGAGTAGCCCAGTACCGTTACAAGTACCGGCTTATCAGCATCCTATACCCTCGGCTTGTCATCCTGTACAACCGCATGCGATATATGCGTAGGAAGAAGTTCATGATCTCGGCTTTCATCACGCATGATGAACGATCGACATTACATCTCTGGCAGAAGGCACAGCAAACCACGTGTTCGGTATGCTAAACAAGACGCACATGCAAAGGCAGCTTCTTGCATTGGCATCGAACCATGGCTCGGTACGAAGAAGAAGCCGTTGAGTACTGTGTGTTATCCGGCTAAATGTTACTCGCCTGGCGGCGGCGCCCTGGCCTGCAGCTTACCGGTTCACTGCAGTTGTCTGCCACACGCATCACTACCTAGTCGCTCTAAAATTCGTTCTCGCTCGACGCCTCTTCTCGTCTCGCTCTGCAGTGCCGTCCGCGGTGCGTCGAATACGATAGCCAGTGGTCCTGGGAGTATATGCCTAGATCTACTTTGATTGTGAGGCTGAAGCACTAACGTAGCTCGGTTCCACCATCGACGGGTTGATATTGCGGTCGCAGGATCTACAGCCTGCAACCTGGGACCGACACACTGGCAGCTTCTAAGAATAGTCGTATCACCCGAAGACCATCCAACTGTTCCCTATACGAGCTCGGTATATTGCCTGCGTCTGGACTTACCGGTCCTCTCGGCCGCCGTCTAATATCTCGCGTGTTCATTGCTATTGACAGAAGCATGATAGCTATTCAGAAGCAAGAGCGTACTGTGATCTACACAACACAGCAGTATACCGAAGCTGATGACCTTTGATACTGTGTAATTGATACGTTTTTCAGAGAAATTCCGCGAGAATAAGTATCAGTCTCAGCCCCTGCGTAGCCTAACTACTACACGAGATGATCCCAGCTCTGCGTTCAGCTGCCCGTGCAATATACTTCACGTATTACGGCAGCATTCCAAACCAATCTTCGCCTCCCGTGTTCGCGTACCCGGTATCCAGGCACGTCTTTCTCACCACCTTGCTCGGTCTTAACCAATCATCTAGCCTCCGATCTTACCTCTTGGCTGTCAGCTCCTTCCTTTCTGGATTCTCGGCCTTTTAGATGGTCTTTCGACCTTACACCCGGATATAATACGATGAAGACGGGGTCAGAAGCTTTTGATCAGCGAGGTGAATGCCATATGGTATGACAGTATATGCAGGGTAAACAGCGGCCGTATCCATCTGCGCCCTAACACCGGCGTTCTGGATGGTCAGTGGCAATTATGTCTCAATCTAAAGTATCAATGAAGCGAGATGTACTCCTTACGGTTACCCAGAGGAAGTCTATAAGAGTCTGAATCCACGCACGATCGTTTCACTCATATCAAGTCGTCCACTTTGTCACTCCATAGTTGCTGTATCATCCTCATCGAGCAAGATGAAAGCCTTCTCCTACTTCAGCTATGCTCTCCTGGCATGCATGCCCCTCACTGAAGCTCACCCAGGGATGGGCGATACCATGGCAGAGATGCGCTATCTCGCTGCCCGTGAAAAGCGACAAGCATCGAAAGAGCTCATCGGCGACCTGAAGACACTCGCAGACTCCAAGCTCACTGCCATCGGCAAAGACATCAAAGCGATCATCCTCGACCAGAAGTCTGCGGAGTCTGCTACCATCGATAGCTCCATCCCTGCTGGCAACATCGGCAGTGCCGCATGCAAAGCCGACATGTGCTGTCATTGGAAGTGGCTCGCGTACGAGATGACGGCCAAGTTCAACGGTACTTCCGGTCGCTGCAGCAAGTTTGCTCGTCAAGCTGTTCGTCTGGGCTTCCATGACGCAGGCGTATGGTCTAAGAGCAGCAGTTATGGCGGTGCAGACGGCAGTATTCTCCTCAGCGACGAGATGTCGCGAACAGATAATAACGGCCTTTCAGCAATTGCCGACCAAACGAAGAAGTGGTACAACAAATACAACCAGTACGGAATGAGTATGGCGGACATCATCCAGTTTGGTGCCAACGTCGCCACTGTTGTATGTCCACTTGGACCCAGGGTCAGAACGTTCATTGGGCGTAAGGACAACAGCAAAGCTGGGCCTACTGGTCTTCTCCCTGGGGAAAAGGATTCCGCGGATAAGCTCATCAAGCTTTTCCAAGACAAGACCATCGACGCACACGATCTAGTCGCGTTGGTCGGAGCGCACACTACATCGCAGCAACACTTCGTCGACACTAGCCGCGATGGCGACCCACAAGACTCTACTCCCGGTGTCTGGGACATGGCCTTCTACCCACAGACGACAAACCCTAACACACCTGTTCGTATCATCAAGTTCCAAAGTGACATCAACTTGAGCAAGGACTCGAGGACGAGCGCTTCCTGGGCGCAGTTCAGCGTTCGAGGTACTGCTCAGCCTCAATGGAATGCGGTATGACTCGCCGAATACCCGAGAAAAGGACCTAGCTAACATATTGATGCAGGACTACGCTAAAGCCTACACACGTTTGTCTCTTCTTGGCGTCAACAATATCAACGATCTCAAAGAATGCACTAAGGTTCTGCCGGCAGAGCGCCCTACATTTGTTAGTGAAGACCAGGTTTTGCTAGATAGGTGGCTCGCGGGCGAATTTGATCAGCTCAACAACTTGGTGGACGACGCTATCCAGTTGACTGGCGTGATCTCGTCAAAGGACAAGAAGGCTTGAGTATACTTGAGTGTTCAACTCCGTCAATAGCGACTTCTATAGTCGATGTAGTGTAGTAAATGCATGCTCTTACTTCTTTCATGTCTGTCTCTTACATGTATCCTTAGTCCCTGACTCGTCAAATTTTCCACGTTCACTGATGAAACTTTCCGTGAGTTTAAATGAGCCGCGCAGTCACCGCGTAAAGCTCGCCTATCAAAGACTAGCCGGCACACGCACACACTCACAGGCCATCGCGTTTCTTGCAAACAGACTTTTGACCTTTCCGTACCTTACTATCGAGTCAACATCATCTCTTTCCTCGATACCATTACCCAAATCATCTCCATTCTCGAAACCGATACCCACATCAAGCTCACATAATGACATGCCTCCAATGCCTCAAGGACGCTCTCTTTCCCGACGGCCTCCCACCCTTCCTCGTCTGCAAGATCTTCGCGGACCTCATCAACACACACAACATGGACCTCGAACCGAAGAACATCTGCCACGCAGATCTCAACGCCAACAACACCCTCCTATCACCTACAATGGAGAAGGAGTTGCCACAAGTACGCATTGAGCATCTCGAAGATGTCGCTGTGTGGGACGAGCAAGCCGTTGTCAAGCAGATCATGAATCTGCTTCAATATCTCACAAACTGCGAATCACGCATCCCAGACGAGTTCCGCACCACCAAGAAAGGAGAGAAGCTCAAGGATAGCAAGGGAAGGAGTTTGAGGGATGGGGACAGATTGTACTCGTTTGTCGCGGGTTACGACCCAGAGGGACAACTGTCGTGGAAAGACCTCAAGAGGAGGTGGAGGAATCTGGCGGATTGCTCGGCGAAGGAGCTATACGACAAGGGGAGGTCGGCGGACGTCAGAGAGGCGCTCTGGGATGGGGTGGTTGGGGATGAGGAGTAGAGGGAGGTGGTGGAGGAAGGCGATATAGACGTCATTGTTGACGGAGGTCTGTAGATTGGTGGCGGCTGCAGAAGACATTGGCATGTATGAATAGCAATGGAAGTATGAAACCCGAGCGCGGTATACCTCAAGCTTGCCACAGACGTTATGAAGTTGATCAATCATGTCGGCTGATGTGCTGCGAGGTCATTACCGCTGCCCATTTTTGTGATGGAGAAGCCTACAATGTGTTTGCTGAAGTCCCAGATGACCAGTGCGAAATGTTCGTTTGCTTCCCACCAACCTATATGTAATCCGTACTCCCTCTTTTCGAGCGTCAGTATCTACGTTACAGAATGTCTGCTTCATCTTCCTACCAAACCATGATTCCTTCCAGTGCCGACATCAAATACAAAACCCTCAAATTTTTGGGTGGAGGTATGGACGGCGTTGCAGTTCTTGCTGTTCCCAAATCTGGTGAACAAAATCTGGACTCGTGTATAGCACTGAAGATTTTGATTGACGACAAGACTACTTCCGTCTCTAAAGAACTGCTCATACAGCTGAAAGGTATGCAGAGCAAAGAAGACCACCTTATAGCCGCAGTGTATGACTACCAGCCCATCGAACTTCCTGAATGGCACTGTATGGCATACATACCAGGTTGCAGTATCGAACAACTACTAAAGAGGGATGACTTTCAGGACGGAATGTCACCTACTGTTATACTCCACGTTCTTTCAGAGCTTATCCGCGTCCAAGAGCATCTGCGAGCGAACAAGCTAACCCACACCGATCTTGGTGCGGGTGGTAATGTCATGCTTAGCAACAACGGCAACGATGCATGGCCTTGTGTAACACTAGTCGACTTCAGCGGGATTTTGTCCTACAGCAAGCCCAAGGAAGCAAAGAATGTCTTCCAATTGGTCTCGAGCATGACAATGGACCAAGAAGCCGTTCCGGAGTGTTGGAAATTATCCACCTTTCAGGCCCACGATGTGACGACTGCAGACGAGGTGTACAAGGAATGTAATCGCCTGCAGTATTCATGGGACGAAGAGCTATTACAAGGGCTGTGGGAGTTCTGTCGCGAGAAAACCAAAGGTTTGAAGCAGCGCTTGAGAGATGATGTGGCACTTCAGAAACTGAGCAAGGTACTCGACACCGCAGGGACTACTGAGCAAGACGTGGAGAGACTGGTAAAGACACCTGAATACACAATGGAAGTGCAGCGATTCGATGCGACTTCAAAGTAGACAAGGAAAGAATCGACTGGCTCCGGCTAACTCTGAGAAACTTTAGTGTTGATACCACAGACACCCTTCATGTCAGCCATGTCCAAGTAGGTAGTAGAATGATCAAGCTGGCATCTTTATAATCGCGAACGATTCCGCAGGTATCGGGTTTCATACGTACGTAGCGGATAAGAGCTCTTGAAGCTTTCCAGTATCGAGTCCAAGTCTGTGATCAGCGTCGTCGCCGTCCAGACTTTGTGTCATGTATTTGCATCCGCCTGACTTCGCAGCTATTCTGTGAGGCCTGTCTCTACCCCGGTATGCTGTTTCTCAGATTACTCGCACATACATCAGGGGCGCTATGAGCGGGTGGAGTTGCGAGCATAAGCGTTGAGTAATCGATATGAATATATTGTGACTGGACGGGTAATGCGAGGTTTCGGTGAGAAGCCATCGTTGCCTCGACGATCGTCGTTCACGGGCACCTCCGTTCTTCGCCGCGAGTACTCGATCCGCTTGCAAGATGCCGCCGATGTCGCCTTGTCGAGGAAATTCGAGTACCACAAAGATCCGGAGGCTCAGAGGCTATTGTTGTGATTCGTTCCGCTCCGGTCGCGAGATCCAAGGTTGCCGTCAGCTGTAGCTGCAGCTCCTAGCCTCTGTGCTACGGCGATGCGCATAGACGGAGAAGGCGCCACGCTGTATTGGGAGATGTGAGACGTGTCTGGCGAGATCCTGTTGAGTATGCATGCCTGTCGTAGGCGCTCGTGAAGTCACGTCACTGCTGCTAGGGATGTCGTCGGCCCCGGGCTTTCTTTTGCCCTGCGGAGGTTTCCCAATCTGCATCTGGCAAACAGGCCGTCTCCGCGCTGATGATGCTGATCCAATACAGCTGAGGAGGGTCGTATAGATGAAACGCAGCTTCGAGGGTGCCTCATGCAGCTCTGTGAGGGCGGTGGTGGTGTTGCTGGGCTGCTCGGGGAAGGCACCTCCAGCGCACGGACCGAATGAAGTTGGTTGCTTCAATTCTCGGCCCCTTCCTCAAGCCCACAAACTACCCCAACCCAATCACCCCAACACATCGAGGCTATAGTCTCGGACTGGGTTCTGGTGATGACACATTCCTCCTCTTACGGCAGAGCAGCTCCGCTCGCTCCTAACGTGCCGCCGTAGCATAGGACACGACCGAGAGCTTGACCGAAGCCGCCGAATCCACGCCATGGACCGCCCCGTCCACGATCGCGAGAGAGACCAACAAGATACCGAAGAGGCCCTCGAGCTCGTCGAGCTTCCCTCGGATGGCCTTGCGCTGTCGACGTGCGTTGTCAGGCGACGATGGCGCGGCTCCTTGATCCTCCGCCGGCGAGCATCCTGCGGCTCCTACCCCGCCTCACTTGCGGCCTCCTACACGACGATTAGCATACCTGTCTGAAGTTAGACCGCATACCGGGCGCTGGAAACTTTGGGCACAGTGCATCGGACTGGGAGAATTCGGCAAACAATCGATTGCCGCTCGCTACATCCACCGCGCAGCCGGGCTTCCCACGAAGCATTGTGAGCCGCCAGGCTCGCACACCCGTCACCTTGTCTCCGCCACGATACCGCAACGTTCACCTACCTCCGGGTCAGCACAGAGTCAATCATGTCTCTCAACGGTCTCTTACCTTCCCCCCCATCTCGTATCGCCACCGCTTCAACCTCCATCTTATATCTTACAATCTCTCTTCGCCTCCCACCCAGTTCGGCTACCTAAGTTGCGTCAGCTTCTCCTCATACAACATGGACACGGAGTACATACGCGTATATGAACCAGGATGGAAAGAGGTTAGTGGCGTGCGTCCCGGCCTGTGTGGTTGAGTTGACAGACGGCGGCAGCTGGCCGACGCACATGGTGGTGCGTACTGCTCTCCGGTCCATCTCCGAAGAGATGCTTGACAAGGGAGTACGGAGGCAGGTTCAAACTCCCGCAGGACATGTGTTCGGCAGTCCGATCAGCGGCACGTCTTGCTCCGAAATCTGCTTGGAACAGACGACGGTGTCCTATGCAACGTCATTGCTGACATGCAATCCTCAGACACCATCTTCCTGCTACAGGCTCACGCCTTCGAGGCCGACGTCTCCTTCTCTGTGCCTCTTCGATATCCACCGCTTGCGGTCGAATTGAAAGCCGGGAGATTGGTGATAGATCGTTCGATTGCGTGCCTCTCCTACCTCGGCCGTCTCTTCGTTACCCACACCCCCCATTTCCACTGCAGGCGACACGTAGCCGTTCTAGAACTGTCAAGCATCGTCGCACAATGCAAAAGTCAAGCTTCTGCGCGCTTCAGTCTAGGAGATACGGGCCTATGCATCTCTTTGGAGGTGTTGAGTGGTGTGAGTGACATCGAGAAGTTCAAGGGAGGAGAGGGTTCTGCCCGTACTAGGTCGATGTGTTTGAAGTGAGCTCCACGACAACGGTTTCCTCGATCCATCGTGGCTCGCTCTCCGCACCCGATTTCACTCCTCAACCCAGGCGTCTGAGAGACATTGTCGCTATCGCGTTATAGGAATGCGGACAAGGACGCAGTCCATGACGAGAAATCTCAACGAAGTACGAGCCGTACCCCAGGAGATCGTCGACTTCAGCTGCTTGGACTAATAATTGGCGCTTCCTGTGACTCAGTCGACGAGTAAGGTCCAAGTCAATCGAGCTCCAACGTGTTCTCAATAAAGGCGTAGTGCACATGCCTGCCATGGTTCCGGCCGCCTTGCAAAGAACGAACGACAGCGAGTAAGGCGTAGGTGCCTCAGGTTTGATGGTGTCGTCCTAGTATCCCTGGCTGGCATCTTGGAGGCCACTCGCATTCGCCATGTATGGACTTCCGCCGCAGAGGCTTCCGGAGCTCGTGAGTATTGCGTGCAGTGCACAGAGCGTAGAGCGTCTTGCCGTCGCCAACGAGGTAGCAGACATGGTAATGCGGCCTGGCTGTGAACGAGATTTCTGCCAGTCTGGAGCGATGATACGACAGCGAATATGCCGAACTACTCTTGTGATGAGTTGGTCGTGCTAATGGCTCGTTGACTTCTAGTCGAACAATACGTGCCAGGTACCATAGGATGGTGCCTAACCGACGATAGCGATGACCGGTGCCAGATCACCCAAGATACCCATGGCGCGGTAGCCTGTACCTGAGGAGGCTTTGAGAAGTCGCACGTCAGCGACGTCATACTCTGTCTTGAGATAACAAAGACATCTCTGCATACTGCCCGACGATGCCAGGGCATCTGGTCATTGCATCCAGCTGGGGGCTGCAAGTATTGCTGCTCAGCTCCTTTTCGTGTTCGTCAGCAGCGCTGGCCGCGGCGGATGAAGACGGTAGGCCCCACCAGGGCAGCTTCCGACATTGCCACATGCGCGTCAAACCTCCTTCCATCTCTTTCTCAACGATCCTCATTTTCTTCAATATCCACGACCATCAGTCACATCTTCCTATCTCTTTTTTCTGTTCCTGTCTAGTCTTCGGTATGCCTCCGGCACTTTGCGACGACGCGGACTTGCTTTTCAGATCTTTTGCCAGATAGTCCATTCATCGTCATTTCATCTCGCGTCTCGCAGGCTATCAGGCAAGCAACCGCCGCTCCTTTCTCCGACATAAAAGACCCGGACTGCGGTTCGAGAAGAGCAGGGAGTTGGTAGCGGTTTGGTCGCAGGGCGCGAGGAGCGTTTCGAGAAAATTCCATTCCGGATGAAGAATGCGACACATTTGACCAGTCGCCGACACTGTGCCGCCTTAGGCCCGTCTTCGCAGCCGGTTGCGCTGCTGCAAGAAGCCTAGAGCAGGGCTAATCCCATGGCCGCCATGACGGCACCACATCCAAGCTTGGCCAGGTGTGCATCGTATCCCGTCTGATCGCCGTCTTATTGTCTTGCCCCCGTCTGACACGGCAATGAGATGAGGCGCCTTCAATGCTTCCCTCCAAGACTGCCTATCGTGTCCATCCACCATTGCCATTGAAGACCGGCCAGCTGAACCTTACGGAGGATCATCTGTTATGCGTGTACTCGCCAAATCGCACCAAAAGCTTTCCCATTCGCAACGTGGGTTCCGCTCGACTCTCTTGACTGCTGCCGGGTCTGTCATGTTTTGTTGTAACCTTGCATGTTCGTACGCCAGAGACGTGTCTGGAATGCTCCTTCTATGCGTGAGAGGCGGCTGAGGCAAGCGATCGACGTTCGTTCGTATGCGAAGGGCGGCGCGTTCAAAGTTGTATGCCTGCGAAGGAGACAACGTTGCGATGCGGTCGTCGGCGGAGGAGGCCTCTGGCTACCTGTCAGTGTGTACTCAAGATAACGCCGCTGGGTGAGGCGGGCACAGAATTCTGTACCATGTTGAGGCCAGCTTGAGCAAACATGCAGTCGCCTTGAGCATGGTGTTCCTTGTCCCCACGCATCCGGACTGATCGCCTGCTCTGCTGTCGCAAGGGTACTTGTGGTTCCGTCTTTCTCTGCGGGGAGCTCAGCGGCGGACGCAGGTCGGCGTTCACGGCATAACGGCTTCGAACGCGAACAGTCAGTCCTCGGCGACCTGCTGCTCCCAAGGCAAGAGGGTTCTCTTTGCCTGCTGTCGCTCCAGTCGCTATGTCGCAGAAACTGTAATCTGTTGCCTCCTTTGTCCTTTCTGGGAGCCAGCGGCTTTACTCTGCGCACTGCGACAAGAAACAAGATCGAGACCTCCTGAACTGCTACGCTACTTCGCAAGAATGAGGAGCTCGTGAGCTGTCCGAATGTGCCAGTCACGGCGGCCGCAGCATTGCCCAGAGGCGTCGGCGCCGCCGCCACAGTCGCCTGCCGTCGTGTGCGTATGCATAGCCACTTGCCGACAGGGCGACAGCCGTCAAGACCGCCTAACGGAGAGCGATGTGCGTCGACTCGTTCCTCGTGTTCGTGGTGCTGGCGCGAGTGTGTTCGGTGTTGGGGGTGCGGTGCCGCGGAGGTGATGCAGACGTGAACCAGCCGCAGCGGCAAGCCAGCGATGGCCTGGGGTGGCAGACTGAGTTGATGCGGCCCATCTCTGTCGCTGCCTCTAAAGAAGGAAGATGTCAGTTGTCAAGCAGCACATTGAGTCTGTTGAGATCTACCCCGCCGCCGACCAGGAGGCGTCGAAGCCGCGACTGAACAGTTCTCTCTCGATCCGCCACCTCCGCAGAAGCCAACAAGTGACACACCCAGGAGGAGATGAACTTACAGTGCTGCGATGAAAGGCGGTTCATGTATCGGTGCTTCCCTCGCGGAGCGCTGGAGCGCAGACGGGAAAGTTGCTTCGCACCGCATGCCCTTCGTCGGCAGAGCGCCCTCAGGTGCAATTTCCGCTATCCTGGATTCGGCAAGACTCATCACGACGTCGCCGCAAGCCATTCGGATGCTCATTTCGTCGTTTCGGGGTGATGTGGTTTGCGTCGTGGTGTTGGTCGCGGGGGTGGTGGCGGAGTCGCCAATGAAGTTGCGGACATAGAGCTGAGGCCCCAGCACCTTCGCCTCAAGTTGCGAACATCAAATCGACCGACTACGTACAGCGCCTATGCCTGCCCTCGCTAGGCACAGAGACGCTCGGTACTGCAGCACAGCTGGAATCATACCAAAGTCTACATCGGGGGACGTCTCAGTGCGCTTGCTAAAGGCTATCCCTTGTCTCAGACTGGATGATGACCGCAACGCATCAATAATCGTGGCTGGCCAAGTCGACATCCGTAACACGTTGACAAGGCTGCACTCAGCCTGCAAGTAAAGATTGCGCCGACCGCATGTGCCGCTAAGTCTAGAAGGCTGCGGTCACTGGAGCAAGTCAAGCTTGAGATATGCACGTGTAATCATGATATGCTGTTGAATCTCCTTCCTTCCCAGCACAGAGTTTTGATGTCATTATCTGGCAGTACCAGTCTCGTTGGCTGCGTGTCTACCCCAAAGTCGAGGTTCATTTATTGAAGGTACACGCATGTCTGCAGTCATGCTATACAAGCTGCACTATGACGCATGTCGCTCGGCGGTGTCATTGAGTACTATTCGCATAGTCGTGCCATTGATGGAACAGAAGCTGGTGGATGGCACTGCAAAGTCCAGAGATTGCAGCCGATCACATGCCATCTACATGAAGTCAAAGGAAGCCACGAAAAGCACACGATGATAAGTGCTGATCAGTCTCTTGTTCGTACGTATTGCACAAACGAATGGGGCTATGTACAAGCCTCGTCAATGCCCTTGAATGTGGTATCCTACGCTCAGTCAGGGGTTGGAAGATGACTAGCCAACACCAGTAACACGACCTTCTCGTCGGCTGATGGATAACGAAAGTCGAATCGACTCGCATTCGACGTTGCTGGGTGAAGGAGCGCGATGTCCTGCGCCCGCCCATTCGCCCGCCCACCAACAGTGAAGCCACAAATCCAAAATCTTGAAGGCACACGAACTAACTAAGGCCCGTTGGATATACAAATGAAGTAAATCGTCGTTATTCCACTAACTAGTGGTCGTAGGAAAGGATGTAGGTGCCGCGGGCACCGAACCTTTTGCTGGTTCCGCTTTCATATCTTGTTTTTTTGCTCCCGCGTTCGACTCTTCCTGGAGGCAAACAATAAGTCAAAGGGCTCGCCTTTTGCCTGCCCCTTCACCTTGGCTCCGCGGTTTCTGTTGGGCGCAGAAGAATGCTTTTATCGCGTGTCACTGGCTTTGCGGACATTGCGGTTCACCTCATTTTTGTTCCTGGAAGCGCCCGTAAACGGGACTCCACGAATTTGTGTCAGCATATTATGTTGGACATGTCTCTCCCGACTTTGCTGGCTATATATTTGCAAATATTCGTCGTTATTCCACTAACTCGTGAAACTAGGAGAGAGTAGGGCCCCCTCTTGGGGGTCGCCGAACTCTTTGCTCCCGCGTTCGAATCCGCGCATGCTCGACATTAAGTCGGGTTTCTTGTTTTTTGCTCGCGAGGGCTAGTTGAGCGCGACTGGCTGCATTACTACACACGTGCCGTGCCGCTTGACGCCGTAGCTTAATAGCACATGAGCGATTTGGCGTATTCTAGATCTAGTATCAGAGATTCCCGACAGAGACTTAGTAAGTAAACGGCACGGAGAGTCTTGCAGAACGGCAGCGAGAAGACTCTTGAGGTTGTTGGCACCACCAATGGCACAGAGGACGTGCCGCATGCAGTAGACAAAACGTGATACAGTCGAGCAGCTATAGTCGATGACGACCCTGGCAATAATCGCAATGGCGGCAGCTGGCAATAAATGAAGAGGAGCATGCTGTGTACATCACGAGAAGGCAGGCAGTTCGAAGGACTTGTTGACTTCGGACGGCTGGGGTCGGTCGAGGGCTTAATGTTCCCTTTCAGCCGCGATACTCCACGAGAGTATCATTTTTTAGATGCATAGTCTTGGATCGTGCGACGCGATCTGCTGATACTCGACTGTGCGGCTTTTACATGATCTCTGGAAATCAAGATTCCACGAGATCATGGTGGGGCGGAATCGACCGATGTGGCGTCAGTACCACGCTAAGACTACATCATCAAACCTCATCGCAGCGGAGAGAAGCTCAACGACTGCGATCAGAAGACATCTCGATTGAGACTATTGCATGAAAAGATGCAGCTTTCAAGAATTTGGGATCATTTTTCATGCCCTGACATATTTCGACTGAGCCATTTTACCGGCTGCAGCTACAGGCCGTCATCCTTCGCTGTCCTTGCCTTCGACCACGTTAACACAACCTGAGAAGTCGTCCTCACACTTCCACGAGCGAGGAACCCGATCTCTCAAGGCTTGCAAGAACCTCCCGTGGCCTGCGCCCATGCATCTATCAGCCACCGCTTGATACCTGTTGATATCTCCAGAGCTTCCCTCTTCTATGTCTTGAGTTCGAGTATAGTCGAGGAAATATAGCTGTTCAGCAACATCGAGAAGATCTGACCGAGCTTGAGTGGCCATTAACTCCAATATGGCTTCAAAGTTTGTAGGCGACATGTCGAAGAGCTCTGCGCGGCCACCGACATCCTCGACGACCTTGTGTATGGCGTTGTCCAATGTCCGAATGTATGCCTCCATTTCTAAAGCGCGAATCGGTGTACGTCCAACATCCTTCTCCTCCTCCGATTGGCATTCGTAGTAATGGTAGCCGAGGCTCGTGAAGGATAGTGTCTTGGATTCCGGGCTAAGGGTATGATAGACACCTGCGTCCCTGAGCCCCTGGTCACGACCGTACTGAGCCGCTGTGGGGTCAAGGTACGTTCCGGTACCGTTCAACCGGGCGGGCTTCTCTGGGCGACAGAGGTTGTGTTCGTCGGTGGGTGTGATCCTGAACATGGAGTGCCAAGCGGCGACGGGCAGTCTGAGCATAGCCGTTTCCGAGCCTTCCTCCTGCCAGTAGGCGACCTCTACCTCTTGGTTGGGCTCGACGTGATCGACATGGGCTTCGTGTACTTCTATCGAGGGGGTAAGACCTGAAGATGTCAGCCTTAGTTTGGGTCTCGCTGGATGTAATGGTGGACACAAACCTTCGGTGAAGAAAGCCAATGTCGGGGCGAAGGCCTCCAGAACAAGGACACACTTGTTGTGTGACAGATAGGCATGCCTTGCCTTGAGGGAAAAGGATTGGTTCTCCAGTACTGATACCTTGCCTGGATGGCCTTCGATATTGCGCACTCCTATCAAGAGTGAACTTCCGCTCTCATCGGCAACCTCATACATGACCGACAAGCGGTTCGTCGCGTCGCTGAATTCGAGAAACAGGCGGTTGACGATGCGGTCGACGCGATACAGATCCCTGTCCGCCCTCTCCTGGACGTGAGTGCGGACGCTGCGGTATCCGCCATCTTCGAAGCAGACAGGAACCCCTGGATGGTCAGCCATTGGGTCTTGCGGTTCGGGGCCTGTTTCGAGTGTGCGAGAGCGCATAGTTTGACGGCGGTCGAAAGGTGTCATGGGTGTCGCGGAGGTGAGAGATATCGCGCGATTTGGGAAGGGGATAGCGGGGTTTGTGTCCAAAATGTCGTTCAGAGGAGACGGTGCACGCGCGGAGCGAAAAGAAGGGTCCGGCTGTCTCACTTTCTCACTCCCGTCACTGTCACCGCCGACGACTTGTCCGCACAGAACCAATCCCTGAACAACGCCGACGATGTCCTCTTCCAGCGCACCTTCAACAGCCGGACTCACGATCGAAGAGAGTCTCGAACTCTTCCTCATCGCATTCAACGCCGCCGTGGCCGCATTTCGCCCATTCTCTGTCACTTCCTTTGGCGCCAGCAATCTTGGCGACGACCATATACTGGTGACACGCGATCGCCAAAGCCACGGCCAAGTGCCCGTAGGGACCTCAGAAGCGCTCAAGATCTCTTACAAGAAGCTGAACCTGTGCGACACCTTTTGCACGATCTTCTACGAGGCGGTCGAGACGCGACTACATTGTAAACTCCCTGATCGTAGCTTCCTCGCCGGGCCCCAGTAATTAACATTATCCCTACAGCATACGACGCCGACGTCGAGTATGCTGTAATCGAGAATCCAAGGCCGACCCAAGTCCTCCACATCCGCAACGAAAAGACCTCGATGCCCCATTCGGTCCTTCTCATCCGCAAGCAAGACGAATCCGAGATCATCTTCGATGGCACAGCAGAGCAATTGGGGTGGCCAGTAACAAACGCGACTATAAACGGCGACAAGTTTTGGCATGATTACACCAATGATGGGCAATACAAACTCGACTTGTACCACAGAGATATGAGTCTGGAAGACCACAAAGAGTTTTGCCAGGGATATTGGCACAAAATCGGGATCAGCTTGCGCGAGATGCTGCAGAGCCTCAACTGGGCGATGCTGGAGGGCATGGCGACTAGCGATCGAGAAGACTATGTTCGTGAGAAAGCGACGGAAAGGGCAAAGGCTGCTGCTCAAGCTTGTTGGGGATAGAGAAGATACATAGTTCTTGGCTAGCTGTCCTATCAGTTGCTTGCCGGCTTGTACGTAGGCGATCTGTACTCTGCAGAGGACAATACATGCTGGGACTCATGCTTCAGAGGCTCATCGTCTGCCTCAAAAGCGCTTTTGCCTAAAGGATATCAGTGTACTGTGTGAATTGTATACGGGAACCGCTGTTGTGGGCGTGCATATGTTCAATCGTCGGGTACGCCAAGGCTGAAATTCAGCCAGAAAGACATCTCAACATTGCGTAGCTGGAATCACGCAAAATAATTTGGAGGATACTTGGACTCGGATAAGCTTGTAGAATCCATCCATGGCGATTGTAAGCACGGGTCAATGAGTTGCGGTGTAATGATTATATTGGTCTTTGCCCGCGCGCAAAGAAGCTACCTAAGAAAGTTCATGCCGCGTCACCTCGAGTCCCGACGCTCGCTCCAAAGACTCCATGACCTTCGTATGGCAGGTACCCATGCAGGATCTAGCCAGGGCTTTCCAGTGTGTGTTCCTGTCGAGATTGCCCGGGATGTACTTGTTGTCGAGGTAGTTCACCAGAACGTCGAGATCCGCCTTGACGGAGCTCAGGATATCATGCTCCAAAGCACCCCACTTGTCGTCATTACCTCCCCTGATGACGTCTTTCCATGCGCAGCCAGTCATCTTCTGGTATACCTGATTGTTGACTGTTCGTATGATCGCTTCGGATCGAAATTCTATGCGCAGGGTGCGGGAACGTGACGAACTGGCTTCGTTCTCGTGAACGCTGTTGAGGTGTTGGGAGTAATTGTATCCCAAGGAGAAGAACTCTATCGGCACTTTCACTTCCTCGTCCGGGTATGCAGGGTATCCTCTGACGGGGTATACACCCGCGGGTCGTAGGTACTGGGGCGCTGAGGGGTCGATGTAGACACCCTCTCCATCGTCGTTGGGGGAGGTGATTTTGAACACCGTGTGTACGTTGGCGATCCGCCTTCTCCTGCCGGTCGAGCTTTCGATGCAGACGACGGGTTTGATCTCGTAGACCCCGTGTATCTCCACCTCTTCGACATCGATTGGAAGGCGTAGTTCTGCGTCATGGTTTGTTAGCGGTGAGAATCTTTTGTAAACAATCGAAATACCACTCACCCTCGACTAGCCAAGCCAAAAGACCCGCTAGGAGTTTGCACGCAAAGACGCAGTAGTTGTGCGACTTGAATGCTTTGAAGCTCTCGTCTGTCACGGACCTTCGCTCTCGAGCGAGAATTCCGGGACTGATATCCCATTTGGGGCGGAAGCGCAGATGTAGCTGACCGCCCACCTCCCTCGCGCTCAGAAGCTTGCGCGGATCGACCGCTTCTGTGGTCATGGAGAATATGTTGACCATGAGAGCTGTTGTACGAGCGAAGCTCGGGTCTGGCTGCCGCGCTTGCTGGACGTCCATGTTGGCTTGGATTTGCTTGTCGTGTGCGGGTACGACGGGGAAGGTATTGATGGGGAGGCTTTTGGAGATGAAGTGCTCGGGATAGAGAGTAATTCTGGAGACGGGGTGAGGGCGGGGTGGGCGGCGCTCGTCAGTGGTGAGGCAGAGATATTGAGCCTGGTGTTTTGGTCTCGCGCCAGCCCCCCGATACTCCTCCGCCGGACTGACAAACGCACCAACGACTATCTCTGCGCTCGCATTACTGCATCCTGGTCCAATATTGATAGCACAGGAATAGAGATTTCTCGTCAGGAGTCACTTCAGGGGCGCCGTAAGCGTTCATCTGAATAGTCGAACGTGCAGGCCTTGAGGAGGTCAAAAGCGCTATCAAAGAGCATCGCCAGCTCAACAGTTACATGATGGTACAGTTCAGGAGCGCATATACAGCGCTGCCTACATTCATATCTTTACGTTGCTCCGTGCATGCCTTCGTGTATGCGTAGAAGGGGACAGTGCTGACAGCCAACACTCTCCTCGGCTCGCAGTACTGATACGATGCTCTAATACTGCTCGAACAAGTCTCATTGCGAAGGGAATCATTATGCGAGCCCAAAAGGGAAGGCAGGTCAGGGCAGGAGTTGCAAGATGTCCGCTGGGCTACGTCGCGTCATAGAGCTAGCAATGCTGGAGCAGATAGTCTGCATTCTAGGAATGTGAATGAAGCAAAAGTCGACGCTGAAAAGACACAACGCGCTCGTCGCGATCACATCTGGTTAATGCCGATTACTATCGCCAGCGAACAGCTGCGAGCTCTTTGTCGGCGCTTTACAGCAGCCGGACGGATGATTGTAGGGGAAATGCTGCAAGCCACAGATGCCGTTGTAAGAATAGAGTAGAGAGGGTCTCGTAAGCGTTCTGACTGAGCAGACGCGGAGTGATGCGCAGCAAAGGAAGTGAAGTGCAACTTCGGGAAATGGTGTCACCGAGCAAAAACGTTGGTATAAGACTTAGACAAACACCACAAGACTGCCTAAATGCCGCAGTAGAACGCTCAGGTGCTCTATTGGGCGTCATACAAGCAAGTTGAGCCAATGTTGTGATGGGGAACGCGTCATTCTCCGCACTGTCACCTAGCCAATCTCCGCACCCCCGCCGCACTTTGTCAAGGAAAAGACAGAACCAAAAAGAACAGTTTGCCTCAATCAGTTTGCTACTCCAGAGAATCGAATCAGCAAAAAAACCTGTATTCATAACTTTATAGTGCCTGGACACTGTCGTGTGGAAGACCTGGATATGTTAGCGGAAGTCTTGTAGGTAAACAGAAGAAGCAACTATCTACCTGCACCATCCTAGTGATGGTGGGCCTAACTACGGTACAAAGTACACATCCTTGCCCCGGATGGTGAAATGTAGATCCATTAGATGTATTATATGGTCAAGTGGTATCTGCGGGTATAGTGGGGCAGAAGATTCTATGGCCAGTCTCGCGGGGGTGAAGGACTGGCCAGAGCGGGCACAAACATTGAGCTCGTGCCCCTTCTGAGTCCCCCGCTCGCTTGGTAAGCCCCGTCACTTGTTTTGATGAGGCTGCGATGGTCATGACACCGGTCACTGGTGTTTGACGCGTCACTGAGGATGGCTTCCAGCTTGTCAGCGCTTTTTGACCTGACGATGGCTTTGACTTCATCAATGAGCCTTTCCCGCGCTTAAGCATGCTCTGAGCAATCTCCGCGTCTACAGTATATGCTCCAGGTGCCGTAATATGGTCTAGTCAGCTCCACGAGTTTATGCGCCAGCCTTGATGTTCACATCACGTCACTCCATCAGGCCGGGTTTCATCTGCAATCTCTGTCCTTGCGGCATGTTGAAATCACAAACACGATTTATATCTGTGCCAATTTTCTGGCAGATCTGACCCAGTGGTCTCACGGCATCTAGAAAAATGCTCAGTCTGCCAGCCTGTCGCGCAGCTTGATGCTGGTGACGTTGTGTAACATTCACGTCGTCCATCATCATGTCGAGCTTGGAGGAGACATCATGATATGTACTGTGCTGTATTGATCTGCTGAGCGATTGTGTGCTGCCACTTCTACAACCGGAGACAGCGCGCAGGCTGATCTCCTTGCGCTGGTCTAACTGCCCCTTGCCCTACGCGCCGGCCTCTTTCCTACTTGGCTTCCTTCGAAGTGTCGCCCTGGCTATCGTTCCATATCCTTCGCGTCGATGAGGGTGTTATGGAAAGTCGCGATCGGAAGGTAGGCGTGGCTCTCGGCCAAAGATGACCGAGTTAGTAGTGACCATGTAGAGAATGTAGCGATCTTTCTTCGTGTTTCTCCACACGAGGCCGAGGCGTGAGTAGAGAACAAAAGACTGAGCGACGACGAAGACGAGCCATGAGAGATAGATGAAGACGATGGCCGAGTAAGAGGTATAGCAATCATGTTGTCCGCGCGGTGGACCTTCAGTCAAAAGGGATGAGGCGCCTGCGTTTTGTCAATTCGTTGTTTTCCAGATCAAGACAACTCGCGTACCAACATAACCTCCCCGGGCCTTCATACCGGAGTCTTCTTCTGGCGGGAGGCATGCATGTATGAGCCAGGCTTGCCATAGCCCTTGTAGTCTGCCACGACGTTGGAGTGCCACCTGCCCCTCATGGCCTCACGAAGATCCTCGAACGCCTGAGCCCATCCAAGTATTCCAGACCTCTGCTGGTACAGTCTGATGCTGCGCGCTATCGTATCGTACATTTCCTTCTCGGTGACCTTGGCGCCAGCAACGGCCAGGAGCGTCTCCACAGTGCCTGCCTTCTGGAAGACCAGGGCAAGGAGGAGAAGGGGGCTGTCGTCTTCGAACAGATGTGGCGCGTTGGTGAGCGTCCAGCGGTGCAAGTAGAAGTACCTGAACGAGATCTCCGTGGCGGGCCCAGTCAAGAGCATGTCCGCGTCGGCGCTCGCGTCCGCCTTGTTGGCTTCGTTGAAGGGATAGTCGTGCATGCAGGCGGCCACGCTCGAGACATGGGTTCCGCTGCCCTTCTTTGTGTGAGGAGATGCTCTGATGCGAACGCGACAGAGTGGATGCTGGCCCTTTGGCTTGATTCGACATGCCTCCTCGATGGCTGCAAGAGCGGTGGGCCATTCTTTATCCGCCGCCAACGTCTTCGTCTTCGTGTAGTAGTTCTCTGGCAGAGACCTAGATTCGGGTGTTAGCTGGCTCTTTGATGATTTGAGCTTCTGGTGAACTGACTTGAGCTTCGCCATTGGGTCTCCGCCGTAGTGGTTGGCGCAGTCAGTCAGTATTGTCTCCAAGACCTGCTTCTGAGTGACGATGGCCGCCATGTTGTTTGTGGAGAGAGGATTTGATTGAACTTTCGAAAGATGGCGGGTCAGTCCGAAAGTTTGGTCAAAGTTGTAAGTCAACAGGCTACTCTGGGACTATGCGCGTCCCCGTTTACGCGCTAGTTGTGGCACTCGGACGCCCACACCGGGAGCGGATGTGAAGGCAACTCTCACTACCCTCTCCATTTTCTCCTACCAATCCGATACTTTCCCCCCACAATCATGGCCAATGAGTCTCCTCAAGCCGGCGTGCGCGTCGCAGCTACCCTTCCAGCCCTTTCTCTTCGCCAGATCCTTCTCGTGCATCTTATCATATTCCAAGAGGCGCTATTCGGCTGCCATGTCTTCGGAATAACGATATCATGGCTAAACCGACCGGATCGTGACGGTGTCCCGACAGCGCTCTTCGACTACGATCGATCGGAATTGAAGAGCCCGGATCCAACACGACTGAGCTCAGGGAGTGAATATCGCGCAGTGATCTTCAAGCACTATTGCGAGACGTTTTGCGTCATGATGAAGCCTTTCGTAACGCGGTACCTCTATGGTAAGGAACAAGGCCCGTTGGATAGTATGCGCGCTGGAACAGTGACTGACAGCGAGCAGAGCTTCTCGGCATCGGCCACACGGTTACCTGGATCAATTTCATAGCCAAACCGCATTTCCGCATACTCACAGATTGGGCGGAGATGAATCAATTGATATCCCACTCCTGTCTATTGATATCCGATGGTAACGATGGGAACTATGTATTGGATGGCACTGCCGATCAATATGGACGAAACTGGAAGACACATTGGTTCATGACAGCGAAGGAGCTTATTGCAAACTTTCTGGATCCCAAGTACTCGGACCGGAGGGACATTTGGACGACGAACGAAACGGGGGAGGTCGGCAAATGCAACAGGCTTGAGGGCAAAGATTGCAGCCACGGAGAATGGACGGTCAGGTACTGGGTAGTCGCGCGCAGGCGTATAGAACAGATATTCCAGGAGCTGAACTAGACATCTCTCCGTGGGCTGTCGGACGACGATGTGGAGGAACGTATCCGTTCCCTGAGCAAGGCCAAGTTCGAGGGGGCATTTGCGGAAGCGCAGTCGAAATAGACGAGCCTTCCTTACGCGGCCCTT
>Ga0265797_10003978_pt1 | contig 23022 bp, 16 predicted proteins | sample P2T30metagenome_FD_192433 | JGI IMG/M metagenome (GOLD analysis project Ga0265797, IMG submission 192433) | Plant litter microbial communities from East Loma Ridge, Irvine, California - P2 T30 | ecosystem: Environmental > Terrestrial > Plant litter > Unclassified | place: USA: California... | reverse complement strand
AATGCAGTTGTGGAAACGGCGAGGAGACGATTAGACATCTCATCCTCTCGTGTCCGAGGTGGACGGACGAGCGTAGAGAGTTACGCGAGACCGTAGGCGCGAGGTCAGGTGACGTATCCTACCTCTCAGGAGGGTGGGGTTCGAGAAAGGATGTGAGGACGGGACAGCTTTTGGATGGTCCTATAGAGAAATGGAAGTCGGATATCGAGGTAGTGAAAGCTACTATCCGGTTTCTGGAAAGGACAGGCAGGTTGACCTATCAGCCAGAGGCTGAGTAGGCAACTATAGGGATGGATCACTCTCATTCATGAGCGAAGGCAGCGAATCTCTTTTGTAAGTAAGGTCACTCTCTAGGGACGGCTCATACGGTCACCGTGAATAGCCTGATTGAAACAAACAAACAAACAAACAAACGATGGCGGGTAGATAGCAAATCGTTAAGTATACTACGGCTTTAGAATCTTTGACTGAGGTTAGGACGGCTGTAAACTTCTGTTCGAGGAAGAAATGAAGCTATCTTTTTCTGTCCAAAGAAGTTCACTTTTTCTTCGCAAAGCGACATGTATGCTGCTTCAACAAGACGATCTACTGCTGATGCGACCTCGTATAGCACGGGCTCGTCCTGTTGATTCGGAAGTCGAGCCAGTCCAGCGGCTCTGCTGAGTGGAATACCCTTCAGATAGTGCAACCATCGAGTCCTTTCGAGCCAAGGTGACACCTGCGTGCTGGTGATTTCGGTGTCGAGAACGAACTGTTCTCCGGATTGTGTCGTCTCAAGGCGAGCGAGAGCACCAAAGATCTGGCCCATGACAAAGTCGCTTTCATCGGACGTAGGTACGGAACTTTGCCGCGTTGCATCTTTCGCCTCTTTTTCGGGCGCTCTCACACGGAAACATATGCTGCCTTTCACTCCCGCTGTGAAAAATCGCTGGTAGAATGCTGGTTGGCATGGTGGTTGATCACCGTAATGCTCGCTGTTGAGGCGTTTTTGCATTATGCCTCTGGAGTTGGCCACAGCTCCGCCACGTCCACGTCGAATTTTGGCATGGCAGATGTTATAGTGTCTTCTTATTTCCTCTTCGCGTTTCGACACGACAGGGCAATGCGTACAACCGTAACCAACGTGCAGTTTTAGGACCGGGAAAGCCTTCGTGTCTGAGGGAGGTAGAGGTATACTCTCAGCGAGAGGGTTGAGAAGCTCACATGGTAGTGACGTTAGTAAGCGATTCTTCACCCAATAGATCGTAGATCGCTTCGTTTCGAATTCGGGATAGAGCCTTCGATGGTGAGCTCGAATGTGGGTCACAAGATGTTGCGGCACAATTCCTGCCTTGCATGCTCGGCATGCCAAGATCCGCTGGTCTGGTAGCAATTGGAAAAGATCCAATGCAGTATCATTTTTGGTCGCCATGTCAGCAATACGGTGTCACTGATGGCGCGGGAGCCAGTCTATAGGGACGAACGGCGCGACTGAGACACGAGAAGCGACGCGCTGGCTTAGAAGGGTCTAGACATGACATAATTTGATGATCCATAAAAATTGATCAGACTTCATTTAGACCGGACGTATTCCACTCATTGCGTTGTCTCAACGCGATTCGGCAGGCACTGTCGGCTCCACTCTACAACATGTCTGCTGACGCAGCAAAGGGTCAATATCACGAATCCAAGGCCTTTGTTTATCCCCGTGAATGGGGAGTGGTGCACATGGAACACTGTATGGACTGGATTCGTCAGGCTCTTATGTGCCACGGGGATTTAACGCCTTCGCCGCTATATTCCTGGCCGGGTTCCCCGATAGCACTCGGAAGAGCTTCTGAGCATACATGTAGGAAATGGGAGCCGATCAGACAGTGGATGGATGATAGAGGGAAACGGGGTAGACTGGTCCATAATTGATAAAGCTCAAGCACAGTGTTACCCGCTCAATTGATCAGTTGGGAGCGCTTAGTTACTGACGCTTAAGACGAATTAAGCGCTTGGATGAATGCTTGGTTGAGCTTGAGTCTGCGGAGATACCTGTTGACCGGAGTCGGGCACTGTTGAATCTACTACTGCAGTCGACACAACTTCTATAGCGCGCTCATTGAGACTCTTGTCTAACGTGACTCCTGGGTTACCGAGGCGCTCCTGCTGGTTTTCATGAACCCGCACCGGATTTTACACACGATATGAACACGTATCGCCAATCAGATATATCGAATGCTATCATAGCGTTTTAATCAGGAATGTTATTTCAGTCTGCGGGTGTACTGCTGCTTTTCGCGTGCCGCATCAGACGCTGCAACATCGCATATCTTTTGCGATCTCACACTTAAGAACATCAAAAAAATTCTCTCAGACGCCGTCCTCGCCGTTGCTGGCCCCGAAAAAATCGAAGACATTCTCGACCTGTGCCGCAAGTGGCGAGACGGCCTGGCCTATGAGACGAAGGGCGGCGTCGAACGCAAGACTACCGCGCTCCGGGGTGAATGGGGCCGCCGCGTGCCCGAGGCAAGGGACAAGGGACAAGGAGGCCATCGTCGCAGTGCACGTGTCGGCGTACTGGGCGCTATTCGACGACGTCAACGACTTTGTCAATACTCTTAACTGTCTTCCGATCCACCTTTCTGTTCGTCACTATCTATCATATCCTGTCAATCCCAGAAATGAGGAAGCGAAGTCAGTTGAGAGCTCGGTTGGCTGCGTGCTATCGCACTCGAATAATTCTCCATGTTCTCTAAGCTTCAGGACTTAGGATAATTGAACTGCACGTACCTCACTTGGTACAATATCCCTGTGAACCGGAGTGGAAATGACCATTATATCCTGATACATGTCTTCGCTACTTCAATTGCTAACATCTAAAGAGAACATCGATCTTATGTTTCTTTCTGCTGGGTCGGTCCTCTTAGAGCACCGGAGTTCTACCTTTGCGCATGGTTGCAATGCACGAGATTGTCGAGATCGATCACAGTCTCTGCAGTCAAGATTGCACCATTTGCAGCCCCTATCGTGATGTTCTTGACGCCGAGAAATGAAGATGGAAGGACAGCCTGCACGAGCGGAGCGTCTTCCAGCGTCTTAGGTGCAAAAGCATATGTAGCCACTGGAACTTGCTCTCCGCCCGGATAGAATCCTGTCACAGCAATCGTACAGCCCGAGCTGACTGCTACCAGAGGGACTTGAGTGTCCAATACGCATCCGAACCAGAAGCTCTCAAGGTTGAATGAGCTGACACCAGAGCCGGCGGAGATTGTTCCGAAAGGAGTCAGAGTCAAGATACCGAGCTGTTCGAGGTCGTTTTGCATGGTAGCCGCGGCGACATTGGGGCTGGAGTGTGGTTTGATACCACCAACGGCTGGTGGTATCTGGACGTTGTTCCAAGCACGATAGCTGAGACCATGGTATTCGCCGACTGGCGTCAACGGTGCAAGTATCAGGCTGGACGGTATGTCATCGAACTGTCGTTTGAGTCAGTAGGAACCCGATATGTTATTCTTGCATCGCCAGGTCTAAGCTCACTGTATCGTTGTACCGAGTACATCCTTGTGTTGATGGAAGGGCCAAGTTGGGTACGACCAAGGCCGACAACAATGTTAGAAAAGTTATCATCTCTGCGGATAAAGGCTGCTATGGTACTAAAGAGGTGCATGTAAAGGCAAAGAACTTAAGGGCTAACTTATATCCCTCTAACACTGCAACAACTGGGCCATACTTATGCCCCTCAAACATGCATGAGTTCGGGCATTCCGCAAGCCTCAGGTGACACATCTGTGATATGGTGGCTCGTTGTCGAATTGGTATTGTGATGGCACACGCTATCTTCAACTTTGTCGAAACGTAGCGAAGCCTACCGATGCCTGCAAGCTAGGACAATAAAGCAGAAAGCTTATGCCGATCTATACACCTTATCGGTGGATCTAGATCTCGATCTAGATCTAAAACAGCTACTACAGAGTTCGTAGATCATTTTTTAATAAAGGCAGCGCACGTAACGGACCCTCTATGACCCTATGCTTTGCCCCGCTAGCGGAGATATGACAGAACGTTTTATCCAATCCGTGTTACGACATATGCCTATAGATCCTTATCATCACCTGATGTTCAATACTCACTTGGGTTTACGAGTCTCTAGCGACCAATACTTACAAATAGGGGTGCATGTATTATTAGGTATCACGAGCGGGAGGCCGACTAGTAGAGAGTAGGTAGGAGAGTGGTATGAATCAGATACAGAGCTAACTTCGGACTAAAGGCCAACCTTGATGTCCGTCCTATCTATAGGACATAGCTCTTCGAGCTACGTCGGCTACAAAGTGCGAAGCTAAGAGTAAGCCGAGGCCCGGCTTACCTCCTATCTTTCCTGACTCATTGGTTGGCAAACCTTACGGAATGCACAAGGCGGGGTAAGTCCAGGGTTCGACTGTGTCGTGCTACGGCTTGCTCGTAATGATGCGTAAGCTGCGTCCTGTTGAACGTCAGGGTCGGCCTTCAGTTCGTAATTAGCTCAGTATCCGATCCGTCTCGCTCTGATACCTACCTCCTGTCTACTCCGCCTCACGCTCGTGATAGTAGGGAAGACTTCTATTAGCAGAAATTCACTAGAACTATCTGAAATAGCTTAAACCTTGTTTGATAAGCACATAGTACACTCTTGAATGCCTGCTTACATATGACGAACTTTTGATTATCTTTTCATCATAGTCTTACCCTACTGACTTTGGTGGTGTTCGACGGTCTGCTCGACTCTGCTGCGCGATTTGTGCTCTCTTCATCTTTGCAGTCCCCGCCGATAGAGACTGAGACCGGTGCTATAGCCGTCCTTGGGCCATAGTGGTGAAGGTACAAGTAATCTACCATAAGTTCCACTACACGAGGATCGTCGTCTTCAAGATCTGGTGTGCTTTCCTGAGCAGCGTTCAACTCGATGATACCGGTATCACCCTCCTGTATCAAGTTTGAGCTAGTGCTACAAATACCATGTTCACGATATCACTGATCTTTCATTTCTGTTTCTCACACAAACTTCTCGAACAGCGAAAGAAAACTTGTTCAATCAGAACTTCATACTAGACGATACGATATCATCCTAGACTCATATTGTCACGTGATGGTATCCCGCATTAAACAGCGTTCAAGCAACGATCACATTATAGTGAAGATCACTTCCTGATTAGGGTAGTGCCAAGATTTTATCAGAGGGCGTATGCTATCATACGGAGTTTAGCGGCAGCGTATATAGCATTGATCTGAGCTCCGTACCGACATCATACGGTTACATCAAGGTAGTACATCATGACGAGCACAGGCTCAAGTTATCGTACGTTGAGCTTCTGTGTCGAACATTTGCCTCCATCTCTCACGCAGTCCAAGCGCTGTTGTTCCGCTACGGGTCTTCGCTTTTGCGCAGCCGGTACTGCGGGTGCGTGCAGGATCCTGCTAGTGAACGCGCATGCATGTGCTGAGATCACTCTGACTCCTGTCCGTCACATCTGTGGAGAAAGCAGTGGTGAGGATTCTCACACACACCGGAGGACGCGGGGATAATTCGATTGCTGCTCGGAGTCCGGTACATCGGAGTGGTGTCCGCTGATAGATCGTCCATCGCGAGACCGACCGTGCTCCTGATCCACCGGTTCCTGGCCCGGTCATCTCCTGATATGCACTATATTGGCTGTCTCAACAAGTCGGTGTGACTACAGCGTCAAAGGCCGAGGACTGTCAGCGCTAGGAGCACCTACATCATCGACGGCCGTCAGTTGGCCATTCGGGGCAGGCTATCCTTTCGCCCTGACTAGAAGACTTTGTACTTACCAGACTCGCGCTGTCGCTTTACCGGTGTCCGATCGATCGACTAACAATTGAAGCCGATCATATCGCCGAATTTCGATTAGGCATCTCGATTAGGCACATGCATAGATCTAACCACCTTTCGTCATCAAACTTGTAAGTCATGAATGTCCGCCAATGCCTAACACCCTCATCGCTAACTTATATGAAACAGGCATACCTCACGTTTACACCTACATTCTCTAGTATCACAAACCTATCAATCAACAAGTCATAACGAACACAGGGCTCTGCAAGGACCCTATCCGTACGGCACCTACGCCATCAGTTTTCCTCGCACCAATATGCTTTACCAGCTCGTCTCGGCCTGTGTGGCCGCGCTTCTCTTCAAAGGCGCGTATGCCATCATCGGTGGAAGTTCTATCAAAGATCCAAACCCGTACATCGTCAGCCTCCAGGCTGCAGGCATATTCGGCGACACACACATCTGTGGAGGCTCCATTATTGCCGGCAGGACAGTTTTCACCACTGCTCACTGTGTGGACGGCAGCTCAGCCTCCAGCCTTGTTGTAAAACATGGTGGATCCGACCGTAACAATCTTCGATACCGCATTCAAGTGAACAAAGCGATCATTCACCCAGACTGGAACCCGAATACGATTGACAACGACTACGCGATACTGCAACTCCTGGACGAGGTCAGAGACTCGGAAGGCTTCCCGATAACAGAATTCCCTACGCTGCCGACCGACAGCGCGGTCAATGGAACTACCTTGAACATCAGCGGATGGGGAAAGACAAGTGCTTCTGACAACACGCTGCCTGTCACAATCGAAGGTGCAAGCGTCGATGCCCTGGATGCTGCGTCTTGCCAGCCCAAATGGCAGGACGTCAACGCGATCACCACATCGATGGCCTGTGCGCAGTCCACAGAAAGCTCGTTCTGCACTGCCGATGAGGGCGGCCCAGTGACGGATGCGAGTGGCTCTATCCTCTATGGTGTCCTGAGTTGGGGTGCGCAGAACTTTGGCGAAAGAGTCTGTGTCAGCGATACGACGTCTCGGCCTAACGTTTATGCAGACACGTCCGAGAAGCGTGCCTGGCTGCAGGCAAATATCATGTAGCTACACCGGTTGTGGATTCTGCTGCCAATTTGCGAAGGTGGCTGCGTCCGCAGCGGCAAGTATCATGGGGCTACATCAGAAGCGATTCGTGCAGTCATGTCAACAATCGACTTTTTGCTTGATCAAATTGTTTTTTGTGCTTGGTCGACAGTGACTGCTTGATAGAGGTTCGGTTGTGGCTCGCATGAGCTCATTTTCTGGAGCGTTGATCAGCTTGGAGCAGTGTTCAGTTAGTGTGAATAGTGAAACATCTACTCTCAAGGCCCTTGGAAAGGCTGTATCGTCTTTTAAGCACCGTTTGCGTGCAATAAGAACCAAATCCATGCCCCACGCGGCCTAGGCATAACACTTAGCGAAGCTCTACCGCCAGACTGTTAGTATTGCAGCAAGTTGGCCTGCATTATCGGACGCTTAGGGGTCCTCGCGAAGGTCCAACATCATAGATAAAAAGCAAGGAGCGTTGAGAAGAGTAGCATGAGTGGGCTACGATAATATATCTTACCCTTATCGCAGTCACAACGGGGGCTGTGATGCGTGCAAGCACGAGCAGGCAGCTGCCACGATGTAAGCATTCAAGTGGCGCTCCGCTTATACGATCACTGTAGCCTGGTGATGGAGCGATATCATGTGTACTGCAAGCGTGGACAGGTTGAGCTGGCCAAATTGCCAGCCTCTATTGTGATCTGAGAGCAGGATTGCGAGTCTGGACATCCGAATTCAGTCCTCCAAAGTGCTTCGGACCCGGACGCGATTCGATATCGTGGCAGCATCCACTCAATACAAGACCTCCCATCATAACGCTGGCTTCCACGATATCGACCATGTATCATGAAATGGCGGGGCTAAGTACGGACGGGGCTGAGGGACACAGCCGTAGAGCTCACCATTCCAGCCTTGCGAGATATGCATAATTTGCTCTCTGCGCAAAAGCAGCGCCCAAGGATGCGTAGAGAGCTACGCCAAACCGTAGACAATAGGCAGTGAGACGTACCTTACCTCCTCCTCGAAGGATGGAGTCCGAAAAAGGATGTGAGGACAGGACAGTTCGTAGACGGTCCTAAAGAGAAATGGAAGCCGGATATGGAAGCTGTCAAAGCTACTATCCGGTTTCTGGAAAAGACAAGTAGGTTGATTTATCAGCTATCGGCTGAGTAGGCAACCATAGGGATGGATCACTCTCAATCCTGAGTAAAGGCAGCGAGTTTCTTTTGTGAAGTAAGGTCACTCTCTAGGGACAGCTCATACGGTCACCGTGGATAGCCTGGTTGCATCAAACAAACAAACAAATTTTAGGTAGGCATTATAGTTTGAAGACAAAGCAGTCGAGTCGATTCCTAAGTAGCATAGTTGATTGATTAATGATCCTGTCAGGCTATCCACGGTGACTGTATGAGTCGTCCCTGAGAGTAACCTTACTTCACAAAAGAAACTCGCTATCTTTTCTCAGAGACGAGAGTGATCCACCCTCATTGTGTCCCACTCACCCGATAGCTGCCAAGTCAATCTGTCTGCCTTCTCTAGATACAAGATAATAGCTTCGACATCTGAGGTTATGGAGAGTCACAGCCGTCGCCACTATAAATCTTGTTGCCATTGCCCCAAATTGATATAATATAAGTACAAAGAGTACAGAAACGTCTACAGGGAACACTATACCGTAGAAAATCCTGTATCACTCGACAATGTGCAGCAATAGCCGTCTGGGTACTCTTCATCGTCATTCCCGCCAAGGCTGCAGGTAAAGGAGTTTTGGTCGGATTCGTCCACATGCACTATTAACCACATGATTCCGTTAGCAACCAGGTAGAGTTAATATTCGAGCGTAAGGCTCACTCACGATTGATACAGTCTTCAAAAGTACTGTCTGTGCAGCATAGTGCAGCCTCTTGGGTCACGCACGTAAAGTCTGCTGTTGCCTGACGACTGGACAGCTGGGTGCGACTACTTAGAACCGCGGCAGCCATAGCCAGAACGATAGCAGGGTATGAGGTGTACATTTTGATAGCTTGACCGATTGAGTAACAATTCCAGTTATAAAGGCGTCTGGCACTGAGACGCGAGTGTACTTAAGCTGCTTGGTGTGCGACTTGCCAGCCACAAGAAGAGCGGTCGACGACACACCAGCGGTGCTCTGTCACGATGATTGCTTCAAGGGTCTAGTCGGCCGGAGCGCGAGAACATGAACGGCCCGTCGTACAACGCAGTCTAAGCTTGCATCTATGATTCGATGCTGTCATAACGATCTGAGCGTAGGAGGTCACCTTACGATGAGCGATCTCACACTGAAAGGTCTGACCGGCATAGCACTCATCTAATCTCATTCAGGTTGATACCCACGATGTGTCCCACTGCTTCGCGCATGTCCCGAGTTACGGACTTGTGGCCATCTTTACAGTCGGGCATACAATGGAGGATCCATCCGCGGACGCTTCCTCTACAACACAGGACACTCGATCGAATCTCAAACCTTCGTTAGATCATCGCTCCTCAACATCAGACCGCTCCTTAGGGCAAAGAGGGCTACAGCTGAGCATAGACTACGAGGCTGCTTCCGCCTACCAAGAACATGGAATAGTAAAAAAGATTTTATGACACGGTGTGGATCCTCTTCAGCATAGGCCTTAGCGGCGTTACGCCGAGATCTCAACCAGACAGTGCATCGATCCACCGCGAGATCATAACGCCAGACCGCCTCCCACTACGATGGAGCCGTATGCACTTGGGCTGAACTACTTTAAAACCGGGTAAGATTATGACGAAAAGCTGATCAAGAGTTCCTTGTATTAGCGAAGGCATATAAGAGTGTACTTAGTACTTACCAAAGAAGGTTTAAGCTATTTCGGACAGTGAACTTCTGCTGATGAAGATCTTGCCTACTGTTACGAGCACGAGGCAGGATGAACAGGGGGTAGGTATGAGAGTGAGAGAGAGACGGATGGAATACTGAATGAACTACGGACTGAAGGAAACCTTGACGTCAGTCCCATCGACGGGTCGTAGCTCGAAGAGCTACGCAGTCACGAGGAAGCCGTGGCACCTCCTAGGAAGGTGACTTTATCACGTGACAGAGTCGGACCTCGGACGTACCCCGCCTTAGGCATTCCGTAGAATTCCTCAACTTATGAATCGGGAGGAGGAAGAGGCAAGTCGTGCTTCGGCTTTCTCTTAACTTCGCACTTTGTAGCCAGACGTAGCTCGAAGAGCTACGTCTAATACATAGGACTCACATCAAGGTCAGCTTTCCGTCCCGAGTCAGCTCTGTATCCAGTCCATACCAATCCCTACCTGCTCTCTCTGGATCGGCCTCCCGCTCGTGATACCTAGTAATAAATGCACCCTTATTTGTAAGTAGTAATCGCTAGAGACTCGTAAACCCGAGTGAGTTCCAGATGTCAAATGATGATAGGGATCTACAGGCGTATGTTCTAACAATGATTGAATAACACGTTCTGTCATATCTCCGCTAGCGGGTCAAAGCATAGAGTCAAAGAGAGACCGTTTCGTGCGCTGCCCTTATCGAGAAATGATCTACGAACTCGACAGTAGTTGTTCTAGATCTAGATCTAAATCAAGATCCGCCGATAGGGTGTTCGGGCCAGCATAAGCTTTCAGCTCCACCTGTGGTAAACCACTTTTAGTTACCTACTTTGTGAGAGGGTGCGGCCATGGACACGGTCTCATATATGACGTGGCTCTTCTGAAAATAGACCATGCATATCAGCCGAGCCGAACAAAGCGTGCTACAGATCTTACCAAGAAAGGCCAGTGCAAAAGCCAATCAACCTAGTGGACGCTAGCAAAGCGTTCCTAGCGGCTTTGCTTCGTCTTTCGAGTTACTGGCCTTACATCATGGTCACGGCTCACAAGAACGACGCGCTCTATGACTACTATGATAAGCAGTGATACAAGCATCGCACTTTTGTCGTTGATCTCATCCAATCGCTAGCTAGGTCGACAGGCGTGACAAAAGTTGATCGATCGACCTTGCACAAGATTTCAGTTTCAGCATCCATCCATGTGCACTATGAATTCGTGTCATAGACCCGCTGGAGTCCCTCAACACATGGCACAGGGATGGTAAGATTATAGCAGGCCTTAGGGCCCAAAAGCTGTGGTGAGTCCAAGAGACCAAGCTGTGCCACCTGTAGACTCAAAGATCGCTGTACAGCCGCCCCTCTAAGCGGCGCTCGAGCCACTATGCTCATGTATAGAATGCTCAGAGCGCCTGCTGCACATGTAGGTCGCATTATATCGCTGTGCTGTTTAATTCTGTCATACTGCTTACCACTGACACCCTGTGGCGTCGGAACGGATGTCATGGATAACCTATCTGGTCAATCGACACAATCCACGTGCCAATCGCCCACCATGCCGGTGATGTTTGACAATCTGTCTGTTCTCCCCCGACTTGGGTATAGCTCGTAAAAGATCCGTCTTGTCGATGATATGCGCATAGCAACACGTTCGCCCTCTTTGTTCACGTTCTTGTTGGCGATGCATGCGGTCATTTGTACTACTACGGTAAGTTAAGTAGACGTTGCTTTTGGTAAGGTCTACCTAAACTAAGCAGGCATAGAGAAAAAGAAGCGAATATATCGTGGATAAAACGTCCCAATTGCTCATCTGTCCCGCTCACATGTCAACCAAATTGCCTGGTCGAATAGTACGGACTTTACAGTAACCTGGGGTAAACGATCTCGAAAACATGAGTCAGAGATATCGTCCTTTTTCTTTCTCTGCAATTTTCAATGTCTGGAGCGCTATACTTACCACTAATAACTCAGACACTCAACAATACACAGTCGGCGTTACATTGCGTTCGAATGACCTCGCTGGGATATGTCAGTCAAGACGGGTGCTGGGTAAAGATGTATACAACTCGCATTGAGAGAGTGCACACGTTTGGAAGGTTGAAGTTACCATTCTTCTTTCGTGATCAAGCCAGCCTCGCCTGAGACGCAATCCAAGTAGTCTGCCGTACAAGCGTAGCGACAATCTTCAACCAACCCTGCAGTGACAACAACTGCTAGGATGTTTACCAGGATAACGATGTGGCGTATCATTGTAATGGTGATGCAGTACGAGAACAGAGAAGGTGATGTTTTTAAGAACTTTAGCTAACCAAGAAGGCCTTTCTGTAAGGTAGGAAGAGCAGATCTATCGAGAGTCTTACAACAGCAGGGGTTCGACCACTTAAAGTATCGTGAAAGTGCAAACATCTGCTCTTCTCTTACGTTAACGTCATGTTCGAGTCCAAAAATAGCTTCATGATCTACGCAAAGGCGCTTGGGTCGATTACGTACGTGCAAGCATCGTTCGTACATCAATCACACGCCTGCTTAATTTAACCCGCACAGACCTAGTGATTACGTGTATTATATCTTCCATTATAATAACACTATGGAAGTGCTGATAGTGCTACCTATGGAGGTGAGATAGATGTCAGTATTACCGCACAGACTCGTTGAGAACCCAGATGTAGGCGTAGATATTGTGGGCGCTCAGTTGTGGCCCACCGCTAACGTAAACGGCGGGGTAGTCGGTCAGGTGGGGAAGTCGGTCAGAAATTCTTCACACCGCTGACAATAAATTCATTAACGCACTGCAACAACGATACAATCAGAATCCGAAGCGCTGGATAGCTCTTCAGATACCTCGTCATCCTCGATCACTACTTTTCCACTCGATTTACGCTTGCATGGCTGTTTGCGAGACTTTTTCCTCGCCGTCTCCGCTTCGGCTTCCTCGACCAGTTTATGGACTTCTTGAGTGCTAAACACGAATTCACCTTTGAGTGCCACTCTCTTGCCTGTTTTTCGGATCTTCCGTGTGCTGAGAAGACCCTCTGCCTCTTTGAGCTGCTTCTGTAGAGTGATGTTGTCGCTATGCGTCAATTCGAAAGCACGGCTCATCCGCGCTGTGTATCGCTTCGCCGGAGATGGGACATCGTGAGAGGCTTTAATCGTCGTATTGAGCAACATGTTGGCCTGCCGTAGCTCAGTACCGTCTGGAGGGGAGCTCTGGAGAAGAGACAAGTCTAGATCTATCTGCTGCGGAGGTGTATATGGTGGTGAAGCGGCCGGACCTGACAGTATTGGCAGCCTGTCGAGCACGCTTATGGGACTTAATGGCACCAAGCCTGCGCCACGCCACCCGCTAAGGATAATGTGACTTGTCAGTGCCTTTCTCCTTGCGCGGATATACATCTCCACCCATTCCACGCGAGGTATACGGCCTGTATCAAGCCGTAGAGTAGCATCGGTCTCGAAAGCCAGGGCGCGCTTAAGTGGTGCAAACACGCCTACATCCAGCGGCTGAAGGATATGGGAACAGTGTGGCGGGAGTATCAGCAAGTCAATGCTATTCCGCATACAGAACGCTATTGCGTTTGCAGTGATATGGCTGCTATGGCCATCCATGATTAAAAGTCTTCGGGATGTACGGTCCGTCGGCTTCGTCAGAGGCTCGAAAACGGTCGTCAACCACTCATAACCATGGCTGTCAGAAGTCCAGCCGCTACTATTAGTTGAGAACCGCCAGTCTTGAGGGGTTTGTGCAGGTATCCAGCCGGTATTGGTGTGCTTGGCCTTGAAGATCAGCAGCGGCGCAATGGCTGCGCCGGCGGCGCTCACGCACTCGATCGCAGTTATCCACTCTTGTCTGCTCCCAATCTGCTTCCAGCTACTCGCTTCGCGAACATTGACCAAGGCTCTTAACGACTGGCTTGCTCCGACAGCGAAACCGGACTCGTCCATATTGTAAACATTCTCCGGCGCATACTGGTTATCTATCCAAAACTCCGTCACCGCATCGAACCACCTCTTTACACTCTCGTAGTTGGTCGCTTTGAACCTCGCGGTATCAATTTGACGCGTCCATATGCCTGCGATGTCTGGCATGCGGGCTTTAAAGCGTGACAACCACTTCTGGCCGATGGGGGGAGAGGATGGTGCCGAAGCTCTAGAAAGCTGAACGCGTCCGCGCCGGATCTCTTTAGCCATTTCTATGGCTAAGGCGGGTGAGGCAGGAAATCCAGTACGCGTTAGACGCGTAACCTATCGGGACAATGTCTTTTCTTCGGCGGCTGAAAGGACTTGCTGTGTTTCATAAGCTGTAGCACGCGATTTACGTCCCGACATGCGACCTTGTAGAGTAGCGTTAGGAACGTTAAACGCGAGAGCAGCTTTGCGTATCGAGCGGTACTCGTTATTTTCGATAGCAGATATGGCCTTCTGGATATCAACTTCACTATACACCTGTTTTTCAGTTGTTTGGATAGCCATTATGGTTGTTGTGGTGGGCGGACAGCAAAACATCTTTAATAATTCACTACAACATTAAACCTTTACCAAATAACCTTAGACTTGGCTCGCAAGAGGGCTGAGTTTTTTTTTATAGAAGCATAGCATTACGACTGTCTGCTAGTCCTAGATATATATGTTCTACATGGTACGACTAGAGTACTAGGAGCTCAGGCTGTCTGCAAACCTTCGGAGAACCGGAGGTTGGAAAGCTTATATACTAACCCTAGTCTAACTCTACTCACAAGCTGAGCTTACACGGGTGGTTACAACCATGATCTACAGGATCTGACGGTTCTATACACGTGATTGCAACCAGGCACCCATCGCTACAACCTCCTCGTACTCTATCTAGATTTGCGTGACGACCAACACACCCGCCTCCTTTGTGTTTTTCAAACATATTCGAACGTGAGAGAGAGGCATCAGCGGAACAATGCGCGATGTCGTCAACTATAACTTAGTAGGTCTTTTGCGCAGTCGTGTCCTTCTCGTTGTCTTGCACACCCATGACGCAGTTTGCAAATCTAAGGCCCTTCTGTAAGGGTAGTAGATAGTACTTTGCCAACGTCCCACGCAATAGCATCGGTGCAGCATATGAAACAGTAAGTAGGTTTGCGCCAGCACGCGAATACTTCATACTGGCTGTAGCGTGCATACTGGCTGTAGCATGCATACTAGTTCAGCTTCACCCTCCACCTGTCGATGCCGAACAAGTTTTGTCGCAGGCCGAGGCACTTTGGGAATCCAAGTCGCAGATCGCAGGATTAGCTTGCCAAGACACTAGATACAAAGGCCCGGTCTACCAGGCCGCGCGCCTAAACTAGAACAACAATCTATCAACCCACAAATTTATATCAACGAGAGGTCACCCTCTCGTGCAACAAGTTCCACTGCTCGATACTAACACCATCGAGATTGACATTGACTGGAAGGCTTCAAGACATACATAAAGAGTGAACGAAAGGAGCATCATCTGATTTAGACAGAACAAGACTCAGACTCAAGAGACTCTGACAGATCTTGTCTTGCAAAGTATAGGATCTGCGGTTGGGTGTCTGCGACGGAGAACCTAATGAAGACATTCTCAGGTGGCATGAGGTTGAGCTCTGGTGACAAGTAGCGACCCAGTTCTGTGGAAGGGCAGGAGTCTGATGATTCATGTATGTGACTCCCTTCCAACCGTGCCATGTCTACTGCAGTATACAAGGAAAGAGTGACAAGCGGTGTGTGCCACGAATTGCGTGTCCGCCGCCTCTTGGGTAGGTCAAGGGTAGTGTACAAACAAAATCCGTGCAGGATGACTACCAACAGGACTTAAAGTGTGTTTTGCAGTTGGTAGTAAAAAAGGATGATCGAGTTGTTTGAAGGGTCGATTCGTTTGGTGCGTTGGGGTGTAGTCGATGACAGGACGTTGACCAAAGGGATAAATGTATCTGGGAAAGAAGATGGTTCTGACGAGCACACTGTATGCGGTTCGTTGTAAACAATGACTCCAATTTAGTCACTTAAGTTGAGCACGAAGCTCTTATGTAAGATGGAACCCCAACTATCCTATATACCGTGGAGACTCGTGGGTATGCACGACATGTGCGATACCTGAGAGATGTGCGAGACTCGCACGTCTCGCTCTTCTCGCGAATGTCGCGCATGGACACGTGAACTGTGTACTACGATGACGTTGTGGGGCACTGGGCGGCCGTAATACGATGCACGCTCACCAAACCATGGATCGACATGAGATCAAACTGTTGGTTTGCGTATCGGTCAAGGTTCAATGATGCCCGGCCCTTATCAAGATCCAGTGGTTTAAAGGCGCAACACCGTTACAAACGCTCTACATGCTGAAATGTTGATTTTATTGACAGGGTTCGAAACACTCAAAACCCCCCTGAAGAACCTAGACTTGCACTCTAAGCGAATGTATCATCAAAGATAAGTAGAACACGGCTCCGGAATATTCGAGATTGTCAAAACAAGCAAACGCAATACGGGATTTGCCTTGTGATGCAGCTCCTCCAGACGATCAATCTCTGCTTCCAGTTCCATCTTCAGTGCTTGAATTAGACGATATGTTTCTCGAAAAGCACCTTGCTGCTCCATTATAGTGAGAATCTGTAGCTTCGCCTCGTGCTTAAGCCTCGCAGGCCTTGACTTTGCACTTGAGCGCAAGATTCCCAGAACCACGTCCCTTGCGGTTGAGTCTGCTTCACAGCAACAGATGACAGGATACGAGAGCTTGCCTTCATCAAGATCTTCGCAGAAGCCTTTCTGTTGAGTGTACTCGGCGCCCTGGAGATTCATGTAATCGTCACGGACTTGGTAAAAGCGACCAAAGAGTTCGGCCAATCTGTCAAAAGAGGCAGATTTTGCTGATCCCTCCATAGCAGTCGTCAACATGCGGAAGATCAGACGGAACATAGCGCCTGTCTTTTTGTCGACCATGCCTAGGTAACGATCTTTGTTGGGGCAACTCATGGTGAATTTCCAGTTCAGGTCTAAAGCCTGGCCAAGGAAAAGGTTCTCCAACTCTTCTAGCAAATCCGAGGTTACCGCCGGCTTGTCCAGAGCGTGGATAAGCTTGGTCGCTCCCAGAAAGAGGTACGTGGCGCTATTGATTGCTTGTGCTTCCCCAAACACGTGATGTGTCGCGACTTTGCCACGGCGGAGAGGCGACTGATCTTGAATGTCGTCCAGAATTAGTGATGCATCATGAAGATCATTGACTGTTTTCTTGATTTCGCCCAGGAATTCCAAGGGTAGGCCCACCCAAAGATTGAAGGCATCGATAAGCTGAGTGCGAATATTCTTGGACGGCATAGAACGGACGTACGACGCCGGAGCATTCAAGATGTGTCTGGCTTCCAGACTTAAGGCGTTGTTTGTGCAAGTGTCTACGAGTTGGAGATCCAGGAGTGAATCGGATCGTGGGGCATTCTGAATCAATCCATCGTCAAGTTGTGTTTCGGTTTTATTGGTCAGTGTGAACGTGGGTGGTGGATCCTTTTTCCACGCGTTCTGTCGAGGACATACTGCGCACCAAAAGTGGTAACCTCCAATTGCCGGCTCCAAAGCATTGATCATGCGTTGTAGATGCGATGGGATGTCATAATGGATTGCGCAAAATTTCTTCCGCTTATCCAGGAAGATATCTTCCTCGTCGATGATGAATTGCTTGAGCTTCGAAATTGCATCTTCCTCGGATAGTGACTCTGAAATCATGAAGAACAAAACGGCATTCCAGATACGATCAGTCGGCTCGGTCTTCTCTCTTTGCCAGCTGTAGAAGTCGTTGGTGGCCAAGAATACTCGCTCGGCTGCGTGGACCACTGGCTCGATTATGGCAAAATCTTCTGGGGTCATGCGAGTGCCTTGACCAAACGCGATCATCCACCAATATACTCTGCATCCATCAGAAGGCAAACAAGAATTCTTCCATCATGGCTCATGACGTACCGAGAGCCAGCATCGCTCGTGCGCTCTGAGAAGTAATCGTCCAAAGACGAAGTTGGCATTGGCTCCTTGTCCACTACCCGGAGCCAATGCTCTGAGAGACTCTTCGTCATGTCAAGGGTCGACGGAGTGTCGATAGCGCAACATTGAAGAATCACCTCGGAGTACAGACACTTCATTCTTAGAGTCAGTGGCGACTCATCGGGAATCTCTGTGGCTTGTGGATCTAGTGCGTAGTCCAAGCGCTTGTGTATACTGGAGAGAGATTCTTCCTGATCCTCTGCCGTGAAGTCTAAGCCATGTCAGCCTACGCGACGTCGAAGGTGCATGTATTGATAAAGGCATACCGTCATGGAGAAATGCCAATTCGGTCAGATACGAAAGCATCTCAATTCTGTCCGGTAGACAATCAAAGTACATCAAACTGTTGAAGTTTCCAACAGCAGACTCGCTGGCATCGTGAGATGCTACATGTCCCACCAGAGCGGAGTAGTCGGATCGGGCCCGCCTCGTCCCTTCGTCTGCCAGATCGTTGGCATGGTTGATCCTGGCGGCGAAACGAGTAAAAGCTCCAGTTTCCTTGATTCGGGAAGGTTGAATGGGCTCAGACCTCGAAAAAGGCTCGTTTGGGAAGGGTAGCGTTGAGTCGACCATGTTCCAGGCAGTAGGCGTACGATGAAGACAGAAAGATGAGATGAGTTTTGTGTGAATAGATGATTAGCAAGAAATTGAGACTATTGACGATTTAAAAGCTCTCACATCCACGGTCAAATCATCGTATTCAAGTCGTACACGGAGCGTTTGACCAGCACACCGGTTCTCGTTGCAGCTATGTAGCTTGGTTGAGCTGCACAGCGAGAATTACCGCGGCGATATATGCATGCTGCGAAAAAGAAAGTGCAGCAAGCGCTAGCAAAGCGGTCAAAGCAACAGTCGAGGGTATAGTCCCGGCCAGGTTCCGGTTGTGTGATGAGTTGGCATTCTATCACACCGTGATACCCACATGCAGTCCGACTACGGAGGAACAGGTGGAGCGAAGCAAACTCTTCGGACCAACAAGTCTGCCACATAATGTCGGATGTCAGTGTCACCCATCATGCATGCTTCCGCTTCCTTTGTTATGACCGTCCGTTGACTATGACCATATAAGAGCGAAGCGGTGAGTGAAGCAGTAAGAACGCTTTACCTACTCTAGTGTTCTGCGGGGCATGTCGCCGCGATTTCAAAATTCCGCCTCCGGGTGGAAAGTTGCCCCACGTAAACCCGTCGCGACTCAAATCCGGGGCCGCCTGCATGTAATACTAGCTTCACCAATCTTTGGAAACGCAAAGCGTTTTCAAATTGGTAGGAATGTGACGCTTCCGAAATTGTGCAGCCAGCTGGGATGATGTGTATATGTGGAATTCGTTGCCCTTGAAAACCCAGCTGACGCGGTGTTAGCCGCTATTCCCGCACGCCCTGCAAATAGTACTTCTCTGCTTTCGCAGGCCTGCCTGATCATCCAGCCCTGCCTATAGAAGTCTGTCCCACTGCGCGCACAGACTCACTGCGCGCACAATCCTCCGACACCAGCTTAATCGCCCATCAGTGCACACCGCTCAGCCACAACACGATTTAACAAGAAAGAAACATCATTGATTTGGATTAATAGAGCTGTTCTAGAGTTCTATCTACTCAACTTCACAATAGACGCGCTGTTTTCTTGATAATTCTGCCACTCCTTGAAATCTGCTGGTTGGGATTCATCTGAGCAAGAGGCTGTCTTGTTGGCGCAGTAGACTTCTTCACAACTTTCTGCTTCGCTACCTCTCCTCTTGGCCTTCTACTAGCCACTTTCAAACTCTTCTCACGCAGCTTCTGAGCTCTTAGAGCCTCCTTTGTAGCCTTTCTCGCAGCTTTCGCATCAACATCAGCCCTTTTCCTGGCCGCAGAGGCAACAGCTCTGTCATACTTCCTTTGTTGGGTTTCCCGAGCCTTGAACTCTTTGGCAGCAACGGCCCGTTGTGCCTTTAAAGCTTTGTCGGCTTTCTGCTGCTCCTTAGCTTGCTCTCTAGCCTTGTGCAGATCGAGGAGCTTCCTCACCTTACTTGGGCTGAACACGACAGCACCACAGTCTTCAGAGGCTCTGAACTCTTCCATAAGCTTTTTACCACGCTTCTGCTTCTTCTGTACGGCTCTGAGAGCATCAAGAGCCTTCTTCTTCTCGAGCTTGGCGAGTGTCAGCTGTGCTTTGGTGCTAAGTAACTCACCGGTCAGCTTCGACAGCAGTTTTCTGGTCCTCCTGTCGGTAGATCCGTTGACAGCTTTTCGCATGGACCTTCTGATTTTCGGAGAGCCCCAGTCGAGGGGAGGGCTGCTTGAGAGCCTTTCTAGGCGCTGCTCGGTTGCAGGAGGCTGTTGCTTGAGCTTGTCGAGTACCACCCAAGGGCACCAAGGCACAAGGTCAGTCTTCTTCCAGGACGACTTGATGTTGGCTTTTGTAAAGGCCCTCTGCCAAGCCGGCCAAAATACACCGAAGAAGTCCTTCTGGCTCATTTTAGTGAGTCCTTCTGAGCTGTTGGAGAAGGTTTCGAGGCTTTGACTGTAGTATGCAGCCAATGGAGCAAAGCAGCCCACATCAAGGGGCTGCAGTCTATGAGTTGTGTGGGGTGGATAGATGACTACCAGGATCTTCTTTTCGAGAGCCTTCTGCGAGAAGCCTGTAGTGACATGGCTGCCATGGCCATCGACAAAGAGCAGCCTCCAGTTCCTTCTAGCCTTAACGGCAGTACTTGTGTCGAAGAGCTCTTGCAACCACTTGCTGCCTGTCTCGTCAGAGGTCCAACCACTAGGAGAGCTTGAGAAGAAGCAATCTTGTTGTTCTGGGTCAAAGTCTCTGAGCCAAGAGTCTTGGATGGTGCTCGCGTCTGACTGATATATCAGTAGAGGAGCCAGAGCAGTACCATCTGCACAGATCGTTGCTGCAACAGTCAGCCAGTCTCTGGAGCCATCCTGGACGGCCCCTAGAAGCTTCCCAGAACCTTTGAGGTCCCTTGAGAAGATCCTTCTGACCTTGTTGAGTCTTCCGAGAAGGAAGCCTTTCTCATCCATATTGTAGATATTGTCCTCTGAGATCTGGTATTGTTGTATTTTCTGATTGATGGTGTTGAAGTGGACCTCATAAGAGTGGACTGAATCAGCTCGATGCCTTTCGAGGTCTAAATTGTTGAGATAAGCTGATTCCAGCTCTGACCGATGTCTACCAACAAATCTTGAGACCCAGCAGTGGCCAGGAGCGTTGCCAGCTAGCTGCGAAGCAAAAGCAGTCACCATTGCCGGCGTGAGGGCAGCAGATCTTTTAGATAGTTCATTGATGTAGTCTATAAGGCTCCTTTCTTGCTCGTTGTTGAGGAATCTTCGATCAGACAGAGCTTCCGCCTTCGAAGTGCTTCTGCCCCTCCACCTCCTACTCAGTGTGGACGGGAGAATACCATGAGCTTTTGCTACTGCAGATATATTTATAAAGTCAGAAGATGCTAATTCTGCAAGCGCGTTATCGATAGGCGTCATGTTGTCGATGTGTGGACTATTGAAGTGGTTTGTTTACAGCCGCGTCGCGTGTGCGCGCAGTGAGACAGACTTCTAGTGTGAACGTCGTATTCCAGAGATCGCTAGGCAAATCCTATATCTGACCATCTCCTACACCCTTCAACTTATCTCCCCTCAAACCAACTCTTCTTCCACATGTGTAACAAGGACGCAGTCTGCGCGTGGGTATGCAACATCGGTCAATATGTAACCTGCAGCGATCTCATCATCGTTGAGAAGAGATTGATCGCTTTGATCAACAGATCCAGAGATTAGGCGTGCGGCAGAAGTCGCGTCCACCCCCGCCCGCGAAGCGAAAGGCCAGTCGAAGCCAGATTCTTCGGCTTTATCGAGAAGGTATTCGTCATCAGGACATAGAAATGAACCAGATTGGTCCCCTTCGAGAGATGAAAAGGTGATGTTGTAGGTACTTGCAGCGGAAACACTACCAATCAAGGCAGCAAGAATGGCAGTAGTGACCCTCATGTTGATGATAGGCGATGACAAGATGAGGTTGCAAGGACCGCAGTGGTGGTATATGATAGGCGTTGGTTGTTGTGAGATTGAGAACGGGAGTAGTTGGGTTCATGGCTATCAGCAACCATGTATATATACATACACCTTCTAACGCATTACGACCCAAACAATTTGCATTTCTGCAACGGCCAGTTCTCGCCGACGTCATGATATATACTGTTGAAAATCATATACCCCGACCCATGTCGCTGCATTCACTATAGCATCATCGCTCTCTGTCTGGGTAGTGCACTGTTCTCCTTTGGACCATTGCTAGTCGGTGATCTGCAAGAGTGGAGTTCTAATCAGAGGTGTCTCAATTCTGAGTTTAGGGTTAATGTGGAGACTGGGTCTACAATCTGATGAGGAGACTAAGTGCATAGGTAGCATAATGCACACAAGGCCAAGCGGTCGTCATGCGTGAACAAAGCCAGGTTGTCGCTATGAGTGTCGTGGCTGTTAACCCACACTTGGGCTCTCCAGACCTAGCTCATATGAGCAAGTGATATCATTCTCCATAGTAGTAGCGAGTCGAGTAGATTGCTGGATGAGATCTGTAAGAATTCACGTTCAAGCACGTTGCAGACTGATCATCTTGAGCCAAATGGCGGTGACGCGAGGATGCCTGATGCCGGGAGTGATTGGCCACTTCGCATTGACAATGCTTTGTCATCGAGTTCTGTTCGATACGTGTCCACTATGAGGGTAGTCAAAATTCTCAGTCCATGCATTCAGAGATCAGCAAGCCCACTTCCTGAGTACAGGCATCCTAGATTAACGGAATGTGGAAAAACATACAGCAGTCAGAGCTTTGCCTTGAGGGGCTCTCCCAGTTCAGCTCACACAATCATGCATGCACGTGCGTTGAGGGCAAAACGCACTGGATTTTGCCATTGCGTATTCCAGATCTGCAATCGCTTCGTCTATACCTCCTCCGGCTCGGGAGATATCGCATAATCTGTTCATGCGTTGGACATCGCGTCGCTCGTGCACGGACAAATTTCCTGCATGGAGTTGGTAGGACTTCTAGTAAGCGCAGAGCGATCGACGCTTTAAACCGCGCAGATCGTACTACACCTGGGCAGTGCATGCTCTTGGTATAGCTTGGTCAAGTGGTAAGCGCAGAACGATCGACATCGCGTAGATCATAACGTAAACGGCGGGGTAGTCGGTCAGGTGGAGAAGTCGGTCAGAAATTCTTCACACCGCTGACAATAAATTCATTAACGCACTGCAACAACGATACAATCAGAATCCGAAGCGCTGGATAGCTCTTCAGATACCTCGTC
>Ga0265797_10003977_pt1 | contig 23024 bp, 24 predicted proteins | sample P2T30metagenome_FD_192433 | JGI IMG/M metagenome (GOLD analysis project Ga0265797, IMG submission 192433) | Plant litter microbial communities from East Loma Ridge, Irvine, California - P2 T30 | ecosystem: Environmental > Terrestrial > Plant litter > Unclassified | place: USA: California... | reverse complement strand
TGAACCGTGGCCCCGAGCAGCGTGCCGACAAGAAGCCCGCGATCAGCGACCTCCGTGAGTCGGGTTCGCTCGAACAGGACGCCGACATGGTCATCCTGCTGCACCGCGAGTCGGCCTACGAGAAGGACAACCCCCGCCAGGGCGAGGCCGACTTCATCGTCGCCAAGCACCGCAACGGGCCGACGGACACGATCACGGTCGCGTTCCACGGGATGTTCTCGCGGTTCGTGGATATGCCTAGCTAGTTCTTGTCGTCTGCGAATTAGTTTGTCGAAATGCTGCCTAGATCGTCACTTTTGACGAAAAGCGACAATCTGATCTGCAGTTGAGCGGGCAGAATCTCGAAACTGCGATGTCCAATTAAGGGTTGCCTGTTGCGACGAGCTGAGGCGCATCAGCTCAGTGGGGAGCTACGACTGGAACGGCGGCAGCATCAAGTCGAGCCCCAGGGACTAGACCGTGCCCGGCCATGCCTCCGACTCCGGCGAGCTGCGCTCGATCAGCGCGCGGATCTCCGCCTCATGCTGCACCGCCCAGGCAACGGCAGCGTTGAGAGTGTCGAAGGTCCGCAGCCACGGGCGCCGGCCGCCTTCATCGCGGCAGTGCGCGTAGACGTCGAGCACCCAGCGGCCCGTCGACCTGCGCGTCGTGACGTACCCGAGAGGCGGCGCCGGCTGTTGCTGCACGAGCCACAGCCCATGCGCACCTGGGAACACCGGGCGCGCGTAGGGGTGCTGTTCCTGTCGCTTGGCGAGGATGCTCCGCATCGTGTCGCCTGATCCATGCACGCCCACGGGCGCACGGTAGGTCTAACCACCGACACGAGCAGTTGCAGAGGCTGCTCGAGCGTCCTTGGCAGAGCTCGGCCCGCCCGGACGCCGTAGCCGACTTGGCGCATAACGCTCGGACCCCGGCGGTAACCGGCGTTTGCTGCACTGCCGCGTCGCCGCTGTAGCGGATCGTTCACTCACGCCCCTCGCGACGGCGAGCGTGGCGCAGCACCTTCGCAACCTCCGGCGTCATCGAGTATTGCTCGCCGTCCCAGCCCCAGACGTAGTGCCAAACGTTGCCAGAGGATGTCTTGTAAAGCGGCAAACCTGCTCGACGAATCGCTTTTCCGACGCCTCCGAGCACACCTGCCACCCGGGCCACGCCTTTGGGGTGACCGAACAGAGCAGCGAGTTCATCTGGAGTGAGACGAACGGTTTCGTCATGAGCCTCGATCATCAGCTTGTTCAGCAGGATTTGGCCCTGCCCTGAGAGGGCCGACCACAGACGGTCGGCGATCGCGTCTGCGCCTTCGCTAAGCACCCAGGAGGGAACTGTTCCCGAGTCAAGATGGGTGGGTCGGTCCGGGGTGGGAGTGTCGGCTACAAACTCACCGAAATGGATGTAGAACTCTTCGACACGGTGGTCTGGCACGTGAACCGTGATGGGGATCATCTTGACTCCAAGCTAGGTTCCAAGCGAGCTTGTGCCCGCAGCTACAGCATGCCCCCAGAAAACTTAGGTTGCAAGCGAGCTTAGGCAATTCGGACGTAATTGGTCTTTTGGTAGCTGTAATCGCGTTTGAACAGAAGGTCGTTCAACTGGCCGCCTGCTCGGGCCCTTTCGGACGGCAAGGGCAAAGGGGTGCCTGGCCCGCGGCGCGTGAATGCCATGCAAAGGACTGGCGAACGCAGTCGACAACTTGCGCGATGATTCATCTTGGGTTCTGAGTGTTGGTCATGAGGCCGAGGGTGGATCGCGCCGTAATTTGGGTGTTGACCACGCCGGGTGCATTGCCGTAAGTCGCTGAACTCGTCATCAACGAATTAGAGGGGAACTCGTTCAATGGCTGAGCGGAAAATAGTTGAGTGGGACCAACTTCTTGACTTGGTACTTGACGAGGACAACCCTCGTCACGAACCAACGAGCGACCGGGCTGAGATCATTCGGCAGATGGTGCTTCGCGAGAGCGTCCTTCCCCTTGCCCGCGACATTGTTGAGGTTGGCCTCAGTCCTCTGGAGTCATTCGGTGGCATGCAGGACGGCGACCACATCGTCATTTTGGAGGGTAACCGCCGCCTGACGGCCCTACTGCTTCTGCATGATCCTTCTCTTGCTCCTGTGAAGGAACGGCCGGCGTTCGTCGCGATGGCTAAAACCTTCGATCCGATGTCCGTGACAATTGAAGTCACGGTGCTGCCCAACCGTGCGGAAGCTAACAAGTGGATCACGCGCAAGCACCAAGGGGCTTTTGGAGGCGTCGGACCGCGGGAGTGGGACGCCGTTCAGAAGGCCCGCTTCGCGGGCGAAAGTTCCGGAAACGCTCTTGCTTTGAGCATTCTCGAGTATGCGGAAGAACACGGAGTCATCACTGCGGAGCAGAGGGCCGGCCGCATTTTGACTACCGTCACTCGTTACGTATCGAACCGTGAGGTCCGCGAAGACGGGTTTGGCATCACGACTGGGCGAGACAACGCGGACTTCGAGCTCTCTGTCCCTGAGTCGGTCTTCCGAAAGCGGCTCAGCAAGTTCTTCCTTGATTTGTTCGACAAGGAGAGCTCAGTCGGATCTAGAACGAAGGCCAAGGAGCGCGCTGCATACGCGCGCGAAACTTTGAGCAAGATTGGCGTCGATACCACGGCGCCGGACGCGCCAGCGAGTGACAACGGTGGCACCCAGGGTGAAGGAGACGAAACAAACAACGAGGGCCGTGCACGGGGCGATGGCCGTGATCCGGCAGGCGGACGAGAGAACGCACCCAAAGCGAGTGCAGAGTCGCGGGCTGAGGATTCAGCTGAGGACTTGACGCCCGAGGGCGAAGAGGGCGAAGGCTCGGAAGTCGGTGACGGAGCCGAGTTGAAGCCGACAACAAGGGCGAAACAAGCCTCGCGGAAATACTTCCTTGTGGACGCTCACCGGTTCACCACCCCCAACTCCAAGATCCAACGCATCGTCGAGGAGCTTGCTGTTACCGACAAGAAGCATCCGCTAGCAGCTGCGCTGCTCGCCCGCGTTCTTATCGAGGCGTCGTTCTTCACCTACGCCGAACGAACGACAGGGAGGCAATTCGGTGCGAACGACAGCTCCCACGTGGTCATTAAGGACACGTTGGAGGACCTCAGAAAGGCTCAGACGTCTGGGGTGGAACTCCTGAATAGAGACCAGAGACAGGCACTCGATCTCTTCAAGACGTACATAACCGACAAAAAGTACGTCCTTAGCCCCTTCTATCTCGGGGCCGTAGCCCACGGTCAAGCCTTTCCGGACTGGGACCACCTCATCAACAAGTGGGACGAGGTGGAGCCGATTGTGGCTTACGTCAGCAACCGCGCCGAGTGATCTCCGCGGGCTGGCCATGAGCGCTCGAGTTCGTTAACCTCAGCTCAGGATCACAACGGCAAGGACCCCCGTATTGGCAACCACCTTCACCCCCCTTCGGTATCCGGGCGGCAAATCGGCCCTTCGCGGGCTGGCAAGCCGCATATTGGCGGACAACGACTTGCGACGAGCCACGTACACCGAGCCCTACGCCGGGGGTGCCGGCCTCGCCTTGTCACTCTTGTTCGATGGGGAAGCGAGAAGGCTTGTTCTCAATGACCTTGATCCGGCCATTTGGTCATTCTGGAATGCGACCCTGACGCAGACGGACGACCTTGTAGCGAAGATTCGGTCGACCGAAGTCACGATGGACGAGTGGCATAAACAGCATGAGGCGTACCGATCTGCCGAACGCGGCAGTGTCGAGCTTGCCTACGCCACCTTCTTTCTCAACAGAACGAACCGATCAGGCGTCATCACTGGTGGAGTCATTGGCGGCAAGAACCAAACTGGTGACTACAAACTCGACTGCCGGTTCAATCATGCGGATCTCATCTCAAAGATCGAAAGGATCGGGCGATACCGATCGAGCATCGAGCTGCACAACCTAGACGGCGAGCAGTTCCTTTCGCAGCTTGATGGGGACCGGGGGCGACAAGTGTTCTTCATCGATCCGCCCTATTTCCATAAGGGATCGGGTCTTTACGCGAACTTCTACGACGCTGACGATCACGCCTCGCTTGCTCGCACAATCCAGCACCTCACAGACCCCTGGGTACTTACCTACGACTGGACGCCCGAAATACTTGCCCTCTACGAAGGCTTCGATAGACACCGCTTCGACATCACCTACAGTGCCGCCATCAAGCGAGTCGGCCAGGAGCTGATGGTCTCTAGTCGCGGTCTAAATGTTTTAGACGCACTCGAAGCCCGTGCGGCGGCCGCCTGAGAGACAAGCGTTGCTTGCACGAGAAGGGCGCAGTCGGCGACGGCGCCAGAAGCGAGAGCGCTCGATAGCCGATCGTCCCGCGGGCTCGGCCAAATGTCTCGGCTAGTCGCAGGGTCAGCCGGTTGGTAGCTGCACCACATTGACGAGCACTCTCATGCTTTCTGGGGTGGCGTAAACCGCCGCGGCGTTCGTGGGCCGCAGGTCGATCACCTTTTCCACATCGCTCCAAGACGAGTAGACGACATTTTCGTACGCCCGAAGAGGCTGCGGACGGTTCGGGACGGTCGTAGAGATGTCGATCGTCACGTTCACCTCCCCCTCACTACTTGGTGTCCGCGAGGCGTCGAGTTCGACGTCGATACGGGCGGCGGGGAGCCCTTCGCCGGCCCAACCGTTGATCTCGACGCTCCGCACGCTGATGTGTTCAACGTTGACGTCCACGGTGACGGGGAAGGTTGCGTCGGTTTGCCGGTTCAGTCCTGTGATCTGCATGCAGAGACCCTAACGTCGGGGTCTCTCGGACAGGGGCTCGACCGCTTCGTCGCCCGGGCAAGGGATTTCCAAGCAGCAAGACCGCAAACGATCGTTTTTGGACTTTGATGCCCCCCTAGGGTTGGCTCGGACGTCGTGAACACGAGGAGGAACCGTGGGCAAGGGGAGCAGGCTCAAGGTGGGACGTAAGCACAACGAGAGTTCGGGCACCACTCGCTCGGCCGAGTCGGAGCCCCTTCCGCGTGCGGATCTGAACTTGCTACTCCGCGCCGTCGAAGAGGTCGGAGCCTACTTCGGGACAACGCCGAACTGCGCCGCTGCGGCCGCACTCCTGATGGAAACAGGGAGGCTTCTTGGGTACACGCTCACGCCACGCCCCGTGTCGGTTCTAATCAACTACACACCAACGGACACATGGATTGCGATGGGTCCGCTGGCACTGGCCAAGATGCCCAGGGGTGTGCGCGAGAACATGGAAGATTTCCGACCAGGGGGCAGGGATACGGGGCACCTAGTGCTCACCAACGAGGACCCACAGCTGCTGCTCGACCCAAATCTTCGTCAGCTCGGGTCGTACGGCGTGCCAGCACCCAGTATTGCAATGCGTATTTCTAATCCGAACGACAGCACGAACTGGGCTGTTGACCGAGACGGATTGCGCATTGCCTACATGCTTGACGAAAGCAATCGCTCTCTGATGAAGAATTTTGCCGAGCTGGTGCGTGCCGCAGCGCCCCGTGCCCGCGAGCTGGTACGAGCTCTGCGAGCTAGCTGAATCAATCAGAGTCGCGCTCTCTAGCCTGCTTTCATGACCTCGCAGACGTGGCGGCACCTTGACCCCGATGAGCGCATGACCTACATGGTCGGCCGCGTGGTCCGGAGTGCGGTTGAACTTGATGGTATGTCGCGGGAGGCATTTGCTTCCTTGAGCGGTGATGACCCCCGCCTGGCGGAGCAGGCGCTACAACACTTTGTGCCACGGATTAGGAAGATGGAAGATTTGCTGACCGGGGCGCCTCTAAACAGCTCCGAAATAGAGCACGCGGGCGCCGCACTAGAGGCTGCTCGTCACTCGTACGAGAAACGCAACCGGTTCATTCACGACGACCTCATTCAAGGCAGCAGCGACGAGTGGTTCATGAACCGCTTCGACCGCAAGCCAGGCGCCGTTCGTGAAGCCCAACGGACTGTTTCCCTAACCGCCCTCGAGGAATGCGACCGAGATCTCAGGAGGGCCGCGTGGCGCATGTGGGCGCTGCACAAGCTTCTGCGCACCAGCCGCACTGGAGGCTCCGTCGACGAGAGGCGGAATTGGGAAACGCTTTTGGCTGATCGTTTTGATCTGCACCCGGGCAACACCGTTAGTTACAGCCACTAAGGGCGCAATTGCTTACGGCCGGCAAGCGCGAATGAACACACGACCCGTCCCTGTCTGCGACCGGTAGGTCTGAAAACGGGTGGGTACGCCGGAACAAATCGCTTCGAGGCGCCGTGCAGCCGACGAGTCCGACTAGTCGACCCACTCACTAGGTTCGGAACTACGTTTCGGACCGGGAGGGGTTTCTCGCCCGCCCTTTAGCGCCCACACATTGGGGCCTCGAAACCTATCGGTTCCGGGTGGACTCGCCCGACGGTCGGATCTGCCGGCCAGAAACGGCGACCGGTTCGAAAGGGGGTTTCGAACCGGTCCGGGTTTCTGGGAAGCCCGCAGACCGGGCGCCCGTTAGACGGTCGTTCATCGGGACACCTTTTCGAGCCCGTCTTGGTCGGCCGAGGTCAAGTGGGGCCTGGTCTGCGGATTCGCGTATGCCTGTCCCGCAAAAATGCCCGGTGAAGGGGGTTTAAACGCTACAGTCGTCGGATGCTCATCGGCTACGCCCGCGTCTCTACCTCTAGACAAGATCTCGCAGCACAACGTGACGGTCTTGCAGCACTCGGTGTCGACGATTAACACGTGCATGTTGACCACGGCTTGTCGGGCACAACTCGAGTGCGGCCCGGCCACCGCGAAGCACTCGCCGCGTGCCGTGCTGGCGACGTCCTCGTCGTCACGAAGCTGAACCGTCTCGCCTGATCCCTGCGGGACGCGACCGACATCGCGAATGAGCTGACGAAGAAGGGCATCGCTCTGAACCTCGGGGGAGCGGTTTACGACCCGACCGACCCCGTTGGCCGGCTCCTCTTCAACGCCCTAGGGATGGTGGCTGAGTTCGAAGCGGACCTCATTCGGGCCCGCACTCGTGAGGGCATGGCGATCGCCAAGGCTGCCGGCAAGCTCCGCGGCCGGAAGCCCAAGCTCACTGCCTCACAGGAGAAGCACCTTGTGCAGCTGCACCGCACTGGCGAGCACATGACTAGCGAGATCGCGGAGCTATTCGGCGTTGCCCGGTCAACCGTCTATCGGGCACTACAGAGGAGCGAAGAGAACGCCCAATACTGAGACCTAAGCCTGCGCCGGAGAAGCTGTGAACAAAAGCGAGGCGGATTCAAGTATCTTCGGTACTGCGGATTCGAGACAGCCTCATCCCCAGTGTTGAAGTGGAGTGCCTAGTGGTCGATTTTAGCGCGATGCTCTCGGGTGACGACGAGTCTGACCCGATCGAGCCCCGTGAGCTCCACAGTCAACTCAAAAAAGCGCCTGGCTACGGATATCTCCGCGACGTGCAGGGCCAAGTTTTGACCGCGTGGCACCTTCGGCGCCAGGAACGCGACGTCGTCATCAAGGTCAACACCGGCGGCGGGAAAACCATTGACGGCCTCATCATTCTGCAGAGCTACATCAACGAAGGCGCCGGCCCGGCGCTGTACGTCGCGCCTACAAAGTACCTGGTGAATCAAGTTGTCGCCGAGGCGAGGAAGCTTGGGATCGAAACCACAACCAATGTAGACGGCGGCGCCTATCTGAACGGTGAAGCCATCGGTGTTATCAACGCCTATGAGCTGGTGAACGGGCGGACCAAGTTCTCCAAGAATCGCCCCACGCGGCCACGCGCACCAATTGGTGCTGTCGTCATTGACGACGCTCACGCCGCGATTGCCACTACGCGGACACAGCTCTCATTGACCGTTCCCCGCCGTAACGCTGTCTTTACTCAGTTGCTTGAGCTCTTCGCCGACGATTTGCAGACGCAGTCCTCGGATTCCTATCTCGATGTGCGAGATGACCGACGGGGTAGTCCTGTTCGCGTCCCGTTCTGGGCTTGGCGGTCGAAGGTCGAGCAGGCTCGTGAAATTCTCCGGACTCAAACCGGGGAGATAGAAGGACATAAACAAGACCTCTATTGGCAATGGCCGGCCGTCAAAGAGGTCCTGCCGCTGTGCCGATTGGTCTTCTCAAACCAGGAACTGACCATTACGCCTCTGCGGCCTCCGATCGACCACGTCACTTCCTTCATGGAAGCGAAGCACCGGGTCTTCCTCACGGCGACGCTGGCAGACGACAGCGTGCTCGTCACGGACTTCGGCGCTGATCCTGAAAGTGTCTCTCGTCCAATCACGCCCGCCACCGCAGGTGACATTGGCGAGAGAATGATTCTCGCGCCTCAGGAAATTAATCCCGGACTCGAAGGGGAGGAGATTCGTTCCGAAATTGTTGAGCTCAGCAAGGACTACAACACCGTTGTGCTGGTCCCTAGCGACAAATGGGCGAAGGTCTGGGAGTCGCACGCCGCAATCGTGGCGAGTAAGGACGACATCGATGACGCCGTAGAAAAGCTTCGGGGCGGAAAGCACGTCGGCCTGGTCGTCCTCGTCAACCGGTACGACGGTATCGACCTCCCCGACAACGCATGTCGGATCCTGGTGCTCGATGGCTTGCCCGAAGCCTTTAGTCCTGAGGAGCGGCTGGACTCGCTTTTGGTGAGCTCGGAGTCTGGCATTGACAACCGACAAGTCCAGAGGATCGAACAGGGGATGGGACGAGGCGTACGCAGTAATGAGGATCACTGCGTCGTGTTTCTCCTCGGCCCCCGGCTTGCTCAGCTCACCGTGGACCCCCGCACACTTGGAAACTTCAGCCCCGCCACTCAGGCGCAGTTGAAACTTTCGCGTCAGGTTGCGGCCAAAATGGACAACCTTCCGATTGGGCGCATCATTGACACCGCGAAACAGGCGCTCACCCGCGACAGTGCGTGGGTCCAGCTCGCCCTTAAGGCCCTGCGCAATATCCCGCCCGTTCCCGGCAACGTCAGAGACGCCGCTGTAGCAGAACGAGAAGCATTTGTTCGGGCTCAAAACGGAGACACAGGGGCTGCCCGCGACACCATCTCGGCAGCCGTTACGAGCGAGAGCGACGACGCAGCAGCCGGCGTGCTGCTGGAAATCCAAGCGACGTACGCAGATATGACCGACCCTGAGCTCGCTCAGCAAACGCTTGCTCTTGCGCGCGCACGCAATACCAATGTGACCAAGCCGCTCGGTGGGCTGGCGTACACGCCGCTGGACGCGCACTCTCCTCAGGTCAAAACCTGCACAGAACGTCTAAGTGCGCGCTACTCGACTCCCGCTGCCTTGCGCCTGGATGTTGAATCCATAGTGGAAGAACTTGACTTCAACGAGCTACGAGTGGAGCAGTTCGAAGAGGCTCTGCGTCAGGCGGGTGCGCTAATCGGCCTCGGTTCTCAAAGGCCCGAGCACGACACCAATGTCGGTCCTGACAACCTCTGGGCCCTCGGCGATAACGCGTTTTGGGTCATTGAAGCTAAGACAGGTGCCAAGAGCCCGGCCATCGGCAAACGAGACATGGCACAGCTTGCGACTTCCATGCTTTGGTTCGGCGCACGGTACGACCCGAAGGCAGAACCGGTGCCTGTGATGGTCCACCCATCCGTCATGGCGTACGCAGATGCAACGCCAGTGACCGGCATGCGCGTCATCACCGAAAAAGGTCTTGGTGAATTCGCGGCTGCACTGCGCTCTTTCGCCACGGCTCTCGCGGAGGCTGGCTGGACCGACGCAGAAGTCGTAGGTCGCCTCTTGGAGGGCCACGGCCTTGTGGCCGACAAGCTGACGGAATTCACTGCGCCGCAACGTGGAGTCAAAAATTAACCCCGTCCTCGGCCGGCATCTCGCGTCAATTCTCGACTTGCAAAGCCCTAAAACGGAGTGCTGGGGCAAAGGCCGGAGTGGACTCGCCTAGTCAACGAGTGTTGAGCCGGAGCTCCCAGTCCTCGTGGCTGCCTGCGGCCCTTGAGTCGCTGGCCGTCCGAATGGGACCGCTGTGGCTAGGGCTGCGAATGACAGAGCTCGGGATCTGGCGCGCAGAGGAACGCGTCAGGTTTCGACTAGTGGTTGGGGGTGGGATCGCGGCCGAGGGTAGTGAAGTTGATGACGCCTCGCTGCATCACAGGTAGAAGAAGAGCGTTACCGAACACACGACGGGTGATGTCCGCGATGGCTTCTCGGGTGAACGGAAGAAGAACCATGATGGCCACACCGTTGATGTAGTCGAGCATCACATCCTCGGGAACGTCGCTTTGGTCAATTGTGGGGGTGTCCCATTCGCCTTCGACGCCCGCCACGATTGTGCCGAGATTACCCGGGGCGACTTCTGTTTTCAGGCGTACCCGGAAGCCGCGGCCATCCTTGCGGCGATCGAGAAACATGGTCTGCTGCGAATCCATCTCCGACACTTCTTCGCCGTCCGGCGGAACGTCCGAAGCGACCGACTGGCGGCTGGCAGACAATTCAAAGAAGGCCACCTCAGTCAGTGTTGCACCGGCGACAAGGTCATCAAGGGTGACGGGTTCACTCATAGTGGCTACCGCCGGACACTGCAAGCGAAGGCCACCGAATCCCGGTGTGAATCCAGTTGCCCTCCACCGGTCCTCGCCACTGGGCACCCCCTGTTTCAGTCAGCGCGGGTACGCAATCGTCGACGACGGCGTGCTCGAGGCGCGCGCCGACAGCGAGTGCATATCGGCGGATGGAGCTCAAAGTGGGGTTGGCGTCGTACCGTTCGAAAGCCGCAACTGTGGGCTGGCTGACGCCCATTCGCTCGGCTACTTCCTCTTGAGTGAGGCTGTGCTTTTTGCGCAAACGAATGAGGCTATCCAGGTAGTTCTGGTGGCTTTCGACGAGTGAATCAGCACGGGCGCTGATCCGATCCAGATCGTCGTTCATAGATTTGACTCTATATCCCAGCCACGAGTGGCGCCACCTAGAGAATGCCCCAAGACGAGTGGTGACCAGCCCAGTACGATCGGGCGGCGACCTCGATTTCCGCGTTCTGCAGAGCGCGAGTGCGGGCAGCGTCGAGAGGGTCAATGACCTTCTCGTGCAGGTGCAGTCCGATCAACGCGTCCGTGATTACGGCCGGTTCTGCGTGGTACAGCCTGACGTGAACGGGCATGAAGACTCGGCTGCCGTCAGCGTCGACGTGCTCAACGGAGTCGTAAAGCCATCTTAGTTCGTACAGGAACTCCTGCGGGAAGCGCTGAATTTCTTTGACCTCGTCGACGGGTTTCAGGTCTCCGCGCTCAGCGCGCCGCAATACGTTTGTGAACTCGCTCTTCGTCATTGCCCATGCATACGGGTTCCAGCGGCGGTCTGCTGTGCGCATTACCTTCGCAAAGAGTTGCTCTGCAAGTGTGATTGCGTCTAGTCCGCCGGGTGACGGAAACCAATGAAAATCCACTGCTGCACCTTGAGCGCATCGCGAGGAAGAACTGGCCACCTAGGCAGACTATCGGGAGCCCCCGACACTGGCGCCTACGCACACCCCTGACCGAATACGAGGCCCAGGGTAAGTGTCCGATAGGCGATCGTTGATCGGGCCCGATTTGAGACCGCCGACTGCGGCTGCGTTGGAGGCGACGATCGGCACGGGTGCACCGAGGCGCTGTGTCGCTGAGGTGTCGGGGCCCTGTCAGGTCGGTGTCGTGGGCCTCTGGCTGGCTCGTTCTCAGTGTGAGGTGCATGAACGAGACACGGATCAGTGAACTCCGGACCCAGATGGGCTGGACCTGTCTGGTAAGACAAGGAGCGATGCCACACGACGACCTGACCCCGTCCCGCCCTCCTGCCGTTGCTCCCGGACTGTTCGCTGAGGACACCTCTCCGGAGTCAACCCGTCTGGGGGAGATCCTCCGCAAGGAGACCGTGGGCGGCATCGTCTTGGTCGTCGCGGCGGTCGTTGCGGTCGTGTGGGCGAACTCGCCGTGGGCGGGTGCCTACTTCGCCCTGCGCGACTTCGAGTTCGGTCCGGCGGCTCTGGGGCTGCACCTGAGCGTCGGGGAGTGGGCCGCCGACGGGTTGCTGGCGATCTTCTTCTTCCTCGTCGGGCTGGAACTCAAGCGAGAATTCGTCGCGGGAGAGCTGCGGAAGGTCAGCAAGGCGATCGTGCCGGTGGCCGCCGCGTTCGGCGGAGTCCTCGTTCCTGCCTTGATCTTCACCGCCATGAACCTCAGTGACCCGGAGGCTGTACGCGGGTGGGCGATCCCCACGGCGACCGACATCGCCTTCGCCGTCGCAGTCCTCGCCATCGTCGGCTCGAGGTTGCCCAGCGCGCTGCGCATCTTCCTGCTGACCCTCGCCGTCGTGGATGACCTGATCGCCATCGGCATCATCGCGTTCGTCTACACCAGCGCGATCGAGGTCCTCCCGTTGGCGTTGGCGATCCTGCCCCTCGCGGCGTACGTGTTCCTGACGCAGAGGTTCCGACGCTTCTTCGGCCTGCACCCCGCCGCGAACTGGTTCATCCTGCTGCCGGTCGCCGTCCTGGTGTGGGGGCTCATCCACGCCTCCGGGGTCCACGCCACCGTCGCCGGTGTCCTCCTCGGTTTCGCTGTCCCCGTCATCCGGAGCCAGGCCAGCGGCGGCCCGGATGCGGGGCCGGGGCTCTCCGAAGACTTCGAGCACCGCTTCCGGCCCATCTCCACCGGTTTCGCCGTCCCCGTCTTCGCGTTCTTCTCCGCCGGCGTCGCCTTCGGCGGCCTCGACGGGCTCAGGACGGCTCTCTCCAGTCCGGTCACGATCGGCATCATCGCCGCCCTCGTCCTCGGCAAACCCATCGGCATCCTCGCGACGACCTGGATCACCACCAGGATCACCCGGGCGGAACTCGACCAGACCATCAAGTGGGTCGACCTCACCGGCGTGGCCCTCCTCGGCGGCATCGGCTTCACCGTGTCCCTGCTCGTCGCCGAGCTGAGCTACGGGCTCGGCAGCGCCCACGACGACGACGCCAAGGTCGCGATCCTCGTCGCCTCGCTCGTGGCTGCGGGCCTCGCGACAGCCGTTCTCCGACCCCGGAACAGGCACTACCGTCGCCAGGACTCATGACCGGCCCGACGGTGTGATTGGCCTGGCAGGCCGCCCGACCGTCACCATGGAGGCATGGCCACGACAACTCCGCCCCCGTCCGGGGCTCCCGCCGACCATCCTGCCGCGCTCACCGAGGCGGTCTCCACCACCCCCCAGCTGAGGCGCTGGGTCTTCTGGCCGGCGGCGGTCGTCGTCCTCGGCTTCGTCGCATTCACGCTGATCGCCCCGTCGACGGCCGAGTCGCTGTTCCAGGGACTGCAGACCGGCATCGTCCGCAACTTCAGCTGGTACTACGTGCTGATCACCGCCTTCTTCGTCGGGTTCAGCCTCTTCGTCGGCTTCAGCCGCTTCGGCGACATCAAGCTCGGCAAGGACAAGGACGAGCCGGAGTTCTCGACCGGGTCGTGGTTCGCGCTCCTGTTCGCCGCGGGCATGGGCATCGGCCTGGTCTTCTACGGGGTCTCCGAGCCGCTCAGCCACTTCGCCTCGCCCCGGCCGGGCGTCACCGGCACGGAGGACCAGCTCGCGCAACAGGCCCTCACCCAGACGTTCCTGCACTGGGGCCTGCACGCGTGGGCCATCTACGTCGTGCTCGGCCTCGCGCTGGCCTACGCGATCCACCGGCGTGGTCGTCCGGTGTCGATCCGGTGGGCCCTGGAGCCCCTCCTTGGCCGACGCGTGCGCGGCGGCTGGGGCAATCTCATCGACGTCGTCGCCCTCGTGGGCACCCTGTTCGGCGTCGCGACCTCGCTCGGCCTCGGCGTCATCCAGATCGGGGCGGGCCTCGAGGCCGCTGGCATCGCCGAGAGCAGCCTCGTCAGCCAGATCGCGATCATCGCTGTCATCACCGCCGTCACCATCGTTTCGCTCGTGACGGGGGTGACGAAGGGTATGAAGATCCTCTCGAACTTTAACCTGATCCTCGCGGCCGCGCTGCTCCTGTTCGTCCTCATCGTCGGTCCGACGCAGTTCCTGCTGCGCGACTTCGTGCAGTCGATCGGCGCCTACCTGCAGAACGTCGTCGGGCTCTCGTTCAACGTCACGGCTCAGCAGGGCGCCGCGGGCGAGGCGTGGCAGGGAGCGTGGACCACGTTCTACTGGGGCTGGTGGATGTCGTGGGCGCCGTTCGTCGGCATCTTCATCGCGCGCATCTCCAAGGGCCGCACCGTCCGCCAGTTCGTCTTCGGCGTGCTGCTCGTGCCCACTGCCCTCACCTTCCTCTGGTTCGCCGTGCTCGGCGGCGCCGCCATCCACCAGCAGACCGACGGCTCGGGCGGGCTCGTCGGCGCCGACGGGTCCGTCGACGTCGAGGGCTCGCTGTTCGCCCTGCTGGGCGGCCTGCCGGCCGGTGCGGTCCTGACCTTCGGGGCGATCCTCCTCATCGGGGTGTTCTTCGTCACGTCGTCCGACTCGGGCTCCCTCGTCATGGCGATGATCGCCTCCGGCGGCGACATCGAGCCGAAGAACTGGTTGCGGGTGTTCTTCGCGCTCGTCGCCGCCCTGCTGGCCGTCGCCCTGCTGCTCACCGGCGGCCTCGACGCGCTCAAGACGGCCGCGATCACGACTGCGCTGCCGTTCAGCATCGTGCTGCTGCTCACCTGCTGGTCGACCGTCATCGCCTTCACGCGGGAGCGCCGCGCCTACGACAAGGCCGAGCGCGACGTGCTGCTCGAGCACGTGGGCGCCTACTACGGCCTCGAGGTCGACGCGCCCGCCGAGACGGGCGTCAAGGGCCTGGCGCGCCCGTGGGACGCCGTGCTGCGCCGGGTGCGCGGCGCGCGCCCGGGCTCGAGCACCGGCCGCGAGGCGTCGGCGTCGAGCGTCGTCGCGGAGCCCCCGCTCCGGGTGGACGTCGTCTCGCCGGACCCGGCCATCGACGACCGCCTCGACGAGGCACCCCCCGTCGCGGAGGAGCAGGACGGCACGGAGGCGCGCTGACCTCCTCTCGCGACATTGCTCCTCCAGGTCGGTCGCGGGGTGCCGACGGGCACCGTCTCACAGAGGCGGCGCCCGTCGGGGTCGGAGCTCCGAGTCATCCGATGACGGGACGGTCCTCGGGGTAGTCGTAGAGCAGCGTCCGTCGCCGGATGGCGAGGGCCGACGCCAGGCCGATCGGGCCGACCCGGCCGGCGAACATCAGCGCAGCGAGGACGTACTTGCCGAAGGGCTCGAGCTCGGCGCTCAGCCCCACGCTCAAGCCGCACGTGGCGAAGGCTGAGATCACCTCGAAGAGGATGCGGTCGAGGGGCTCATCGGTGACGGTCATGATCAGGGCTGTCGCGACGAGTACCAGGGTCGCTCCGAGGAAGATCACGCTGATGGCGACGCGGAGCCCAGCCTCGGGCACAGTGCGCCGGAAGACGCGGACGTTCTTGTCGCCTTTGCCCTCGGCGGCGATCGCCAGGAACAGCAGCGCGATGGTCGTGACCTTGATGCCGCCGGCCGTGGAGGCCGAACCGCCACCGACGAACATCAGGGCGTCCGTGGCCAGCAGGGTGATCGGGTGGGAGGCGCCCGTGTCGACCAGCGCGAAACCGCCGCTCCGCATCATGGTCGAGGCGAAGAGCCCGTGGACAAGCTTCTGGCCTGGAGGCAGGTCGCCGATCGTGGCGGCGTTGCTCCACTCCAACGCGGTCCAGGCCATCGCGCCGACCAGGAGGAGCCCGGTCGTGACAGTGATGGTGAGCTTGGTGTGCAGGTTCCACCGGCGGACGTGCGTCTTGTGGACCATGAGGATCATGAACACGGGAAAACCCAGGCTGCCGACGAACACCCCGATCATGAGCGGGACGATGATGAACGGATCCGTGGCGAACTGCTCGAGCCCGTCTGCGTGGGTGACGAAGCCGGCGTTGTTGAACGCTGACACGGCGTAGAAGATCCCGTGCCACGTCCCGGACGCCACGGAGCCCTCGCGCACGGTGAACGCAGGGACGAGGACGAGCGCGAGCACCGCCTCGACAGCGAACGTGGTCACGACGACGATCTTCAGCAGGGACTGCACCTCGCCGAGCTTGCTGGTGCCGATGCCTTGCTGGGCCATGATCCGACCCCGGACGCCGAGCTTGTGGGTCACCGCCCGCGACAGCAGGAGCGCGATCGTGACGATGCCGAGCCCACCGACCTGCACCCCCGCGAGGATGACGATCTGTCCGAAGAAGGACCAGTGCGACGCCGTGTCGACGGTGACGAGCCCGGTGACGGTCATCGCGGAGACCGCCGTGAACACGGCGTCGTGCAGCGGGGTCCTCGTCCCGTCGGCCGTCGCGACGGGGAGCGCGAGCAGGGCGGAGAAGAGCAGGACGACGCCGAGGAAGATCCCCAGGGCGACGAGTGCGGGAGAGCGGCGCAGGACACCCTGCGAGAACGCAGCGATCCGAGCAGGAGCAGCAGGGCCCTTCGTCTCCGTCGTCACCGGCCCCACAGTAAGACACTTCCACCACCATCCCCCATGTTCGGACGCGACACCGAACGGAGGCACGAGGGGCACACGCGCCGGGCTGACTACGCTTCGGGGTGTCTTCTGACGTGTCGGAGACCCGACATGGAAGAAGGCGCCCATGCGCACCGTCACGCTCCGGCTCCGCGAGTCGTTCTGGTTCTTCCCGGCCGTCCTCGGGGTCTTCGCCATCGTGCTCGCCCAGCTGCTCGTCGTCGTCGACCAGGGGATCGTCGATGGGGGCGCCTCGATCCCGGTCCTCGACGCTCTCAGCGCCAGTGGCGGCCGTGCCGTCCTCACGACGATCGGGACGGCGATGCTGACCGTGGCGGGGACGTCGTTCTCCATCACCATCTCGGTCCTGGCGACGACGTCCTCGACGTACGGGCCGCGTCTGGTGCGGAACTTCATGGCCGACCGGGTGAACCAGTTCGTGCTGGCGGCCTTCACCTCCACCTTCCTGTACTCCATCGTCGTGCTCCGTTCGGTGCACACGGCCATCGATGACGGGTCGGCTTTCGTCCCTGTCATCGCCATCCATGTCGCCGTCGTCCTCGGGGTCGTCGACGTGGCCGTGCTCGTGTTCTTCATCCACCACATCGCCTCGAGCGTGCAGATCACCTCCTTGCAGGCGCAGGTGCAGCGCGACTTGGAGCGGGCGGTGGGCCGCGCGTACCGGGCCGCCGGTGACACAGACGGGGTGAGCGTCGAGCCGGGGCCGGTGGACGTGTCGTCGTGGACGACCGTCGAGGCCGACGACGACGGGTACGTCCAGTCCGTGGGGTGGGAGAGGCTCGTTTCCTGGGCCCACGAACACGACCAGGTCGTCGACGTGACCGCCATGCCGGGTGACCACGTCATCGGGGGAGAGCGCCTGCTCCGCATCTTCCCGCGCGTCGGAGGCCAAGCACAGCCCGTGTCGGAGGACGACCTCGACGCCCTCCGCTCGATGCTCACACTCGGTGCGGCGCGGACGCCGTTCCAGGACGTCGGCTTCGCGCTCCAGCAGCTCGTCGAGATCGCCGTCCGCGGTCTCGCCAGCGGCACCAACGATCCGTACACGGCTGTCAGCACACTCGACCTCGCCGCGACAGCGCTCGTGCCGCTCTGGGCGGAGCAGCAGGCCGTCACCGCGTACCTCGACGAGGACGACGTGCCCCGTGTGCTGCCGCACTGGCCCGCGCCGGAGGAGCTCGTCGACACCGTCTTCGCTGGCGTCTTCACCTACGGTGGGGGACACCCTCTCGTCGTGGACGCGGCCCGGCGCCTTCTCGGCCGTCTCGAGAAGGTCGCCTCCGGATCGCGAGCGGTGCATCTGGGCGGCATGAAGCCCAAGCTCGAACAGCTCTGAGCTGCCGCGGAACGACACCTGAGGCCTCGCGCTGATGGTGCGCAGCGTTGCTCGAGCAGGTGACTTGGGGCTTTGCCTAGCTCAGTCCTTGCAGGGCTGGATGCTGTGTCACAGCTTCGTGACCGTGGGTCTGAAGGATCGCGATGCTCGCGAGGGCTGGCACGAGTGGACCAGTCAGCGAGAGTGGCTCGGCAGAGTCGAATTCGAAGACGACGTTGAAGTGCTCGGGGTCCGGGTAGACCGCGGACACTGCCGAGTAGGCAAAAGTCAGCCACCCTCGGCCCGCGACCTGGCACACGATCCGTTGGTTGCTGACGAGCACGCGCACGGCCTGGTGCTCCCTCCACTGCGTCCGGGCAGCCTGTTGGGCGCGTGTCCGGCTCGCGGAGTTGCCGATGGCGTTCCCGATCAGGGCGCCAGCGACCCAAGCGGGTCTTCCGAACGCGATGACGCTGGACTGCGTGTACGCGACGTTCATGCCGTAGAAGCGGCTGAAGTCAGCAGTCCCGTCGAGGAAGAAGCGCTCGTTCTGCCAAGGGACCAGCCCCCAGATCGAGATCTCCGGGGGCAGCTCTCTCTGGATGAGTGTCTTGCGGACCCAGATGCCGTGCGCCCATCCGGTGGCGAACGCATCATCGCGTTGCTTCACGACGAGTTCGCCCCGGGTGTAGCTCCCGCGGGATCGCCGCCAGGCGCGGTACACGCGGTGACCACCCCGGATCGCCAGGACGGCCCCGACGATCGGGAGAGCGAAGGCTGCGAGGAAAGCCAACAGTGCAACGAGGGACAGTGCAGCGTTCTCGGAGTCGGAGAGTGCGCTTGCGAGCACGAGGCACGCGACGAAAGTCACAGGGATGGACACCAGCGGAATCGCCCACTTCACGTGCTTCCGCCAGTTCGCCTGCGCGCTTCTCTGTGGGTCCGTGCTCATGCTCTCCCCCATGGACGTCTCCGCTCAGTGTGGCAGAACGAGCTGTCTGCGGGCGTTCGCGACGGACGCTCGCGGGTGGGCGGCCGGTGCGGGTCGTCCCCGCCGCGGTGTTCGGTCACGAGTGGACCGGCACCGTCGTCGCCGACGGCAGCCGGGTCCTGACCGTCGCCGTGGGGGATCGCGTCGTCGCCAGCGTCGGACCGCCCTGCGGCATGTGCGCCATGTGTCGCACCGGACACCCCCGACCACTGCGAGACCGCCTTCGCCGAGGCCGACGGCGTCTCGCCCGACGCCCCGCCGACGGAGCCTTCGCTCGCACGTCACTGTCCATGAACGCCGCGTCCTCGAGCGGATCGCCGACGTCTTGGCGACGACCCTGCCGACGTGAGGGGGCGGCGGCGTGACGGGTGCGGGGGAGCCGGCCCGCGACTCCTCGGGTCAGCCCAGGTCGGGGCCGCAGGGGGCGTCGTCCCCGAAGGCCTGGGTGACGCGGCGGACGGCCTCGGGGGTGCCCCACTGCTCGACGTGCTCGCACGCGTCGTCGGCTCGCGAGGCGTACATGCCGAAGACGCCCACGTCGACGAAGGCGTAGCGGTGGCCTCCGGCAGAGAGGGCGCCGGTGCTGGGCTGGTCGGGCAGGTCGATCACGGCTCCGTCGGGGAAGCGCAGCTCGACGGCGTGCGGCGCACAGGTCGGCAGGGTGTCGGTCGTCAGGTCAGCCACGATCACCGGCTCGTCCGTGTTGCAGTACGGGATGTCCGTCTCGGCAGGCGAGAGGCTGAGCGGCACGTCGGGGTCGGCCCTCACCGCGAGCACCAGCAGACCCACGGCGAGCAGCAGCGCCGCCGTGATCCCTGCGAGGAGCTTCATGAGCTGAACCTGCTGCCGCGCCGGGGGCGCAGGAGGCGCTGGTCACGTGAACCGCGCCTCCGTCAGTTCCCGGTGGTGTCCAGCAGGGCGACGACAGCGTCGTCGATTGTGTCGTGCGTGGTCAGCGTCCGGGTGGGGGCGGCGGCGTGCCAGCCCTTGCCAGGGCGTCCGCGGAGGGGGCCGGCGTGGTCCGTGCAGCGGACATGGTCGTCCTCGGCCGACGACCGAGTGACCGGCGAACTCCAGCGGTGAAATGTCGTACGTTGGCAGTGGCTCGCGCTCGGCGGGCCACACGGAGGGAGTGACGATGATTGATTCGACGCAGGCCACCGGTCCCAGAGTCTCGGTTTCACGGGCTGCAGAGGTCCCGCCCGGGGGCAGACGGCTCGCCCGCACCGGTTCCGAGACCACGCCCTCGGCCAGGGGCTGAGGCGGGCCGTGTCTCGCTACGAACTGCAGTGGCTGGTCGTCCTCAACTCCGTCGTCATCGGCCTGTTCGCGGTCGTCCACGCGATCGACGTCGACGGATCAGTCTTCTGGGGCCTCTTCGTCGTGGCGTACATGGCGTGGCAGATCCGAGCTGCGACTCGGCCCGAGCGGCGCTCGGGAGCCGTTCCCCAGGACGGTGACCTGCCGACGTCGTCTCCTCACGACGATCACCGGTGAGGCGCGTCGCCGCTACCTCTCGAGCAGGATGCGGATGGCCGCGATGAGAGCGGCCTTGTCGGCACGGAGGGAGGCAGCCTCGGCCTCAAGGGCCGCCACCCGGCCGGCGGGGGCCGGGGGAGTGGTCGGAGTCTCGGCGAGGGGCTCGGGGGCGGGGTCCGATTCGGGGGAGTCGACGTGGTCCGCATCTGCCGCGAGGTCGTCGTACGCTGCGGGCTCGGGAGTCGCCTCCGGGAGGGCGCCGTCGTCGCTCGCCTCCGGCTCGGCAGGGGCTACGGCCGCCTCGGGCGCCGCGTCCTCGCTCGTCGCGCCGCCTGCCTCCGGGGCGTCCTCGGCCGGCTCGGCTGCCGCCTCCTCGGGCTCATCCGGCTCCTCGACGGGCTCGGGCTCAGGGTCGGGCGCGGGCTTCGACGTGCGGACGACCTGCGAGAACTTGGGGCGCGGCTTCTTGGGCGGGGTGGGGGAGTCGGGCGACGCCTCCTCGACCCAGGCCGCGAGGGTCTGCTGCGGGATGTCGAACTCGTCGGCGACGACCGTCAGGGTGTTGCGGTCGCCCGGGTTGGTCATGCGGCGCTGGAGCACACGGGCCGTCGCGGCCTCGCGCGTGGCGTCGTCGTACCACTGGTCGAAGGGCATGCTGCCGAGTCTAGGGACGGCCGCGGCCCGAGGGGCACGCCAGCCGCACCGCGTCAGCGAGGCGACACGGGGCCCCCGGTGCCGCTCGCGCCGCTCGCCCGACGGGATGCTGGGGGGAGAGGCGTGTCCTCCGGCACGGGCTCCGGGAAGAACAGCTCCTCGAGGGGCCGCTCGAAGACGGCCGCGAGCCGGAACGCCAGGGGCAGCGACGGGTCGAACCGCCCCTTCTCGATCGAGATCACCGTCTGGCGCGAGACGCCGAGCTCCTCCGCCAGGCGCTGCTGCGACCACCGGCGCTCCTGCCGCGCCTCCGACACGAGGTTCCTCACCTCACGACCTCCGGCGCAGCACCTGGTACCGCAGCGCGAAGCTCACGAACGACAGGCCGATCACCCCGACCAGCACCAGCCGCGCATCCACCCCGGTCGCCGAGGGCACCACCGTCAGCAGCACCGCCGCCAGGCTCGCCCCCACCACCACGTCGAGCTGCGCCCCCGCCGACGCCTCGACGTACCAGCGGGCCTCGATCGACTCCTCCGACCTGTCGGACGCCCCCTCGAGCGTCGACCGGTCGACCACCAGCACCCACACCAGCACCACCGACGGCACCGCGAAGCAGAGCGCGAACACCGCCGCCCCGAGCAGGGGCACCGGCCCCGTGATGCCGGCCGCGAACGCGACCGCCGCCAGCGCCACGCCGAGCACCAGCCCCGCGGGCAGCGCCACCGCCATCGCCGAGGTGCTCGCCCTGCGCCCCTTCAGCCGCCCCCACCGCGTCCGTGCCGTCGTCTCGGTCATGCTCGTCCCCCTGGTGTCAAGTGTGCTTCACGTGTCAAGGGGACTGTACATGCGCCTCCTCGTCCTGTCACGTGCGCATCCTGTCCACTCAGCGCTCTGTCCCCGTGCACGTCCTCCCACCTGGACGTCACGGAGCCCGCGGTCGCGTAACGTCGGTCGAGCAGGTCCCCCCCGGCCTGCCGGGATCGGGTCCCCCCACCTGATCCCCACGGCCCCGGCTCGTCCCCCCACGAGCCGGGGCCCTCTCACGTCCGGGGCTCCCGCGGGCCCCGGGAGGCGGAGCCACGGCCTGCGCTCGCCGCCCCGAGCCCGTCGTGCACCCTGCCCCAGGCGCACATGCGCGGTCGCCCTGTCCGGCCCGCGAGGCCCGCGTGCCCCGAAGCTGGGAGGGGGCCGGAGGTGCGTGACGCGGGCCCCGCGGGACGCGACGTAGTGGTGTGTCCTGCACCGCGCCTCCTGAGGGGAGCCGCCGGCCGAGCAGGACCGCGACCAGGAGGCACCCATGACCGACGACACCCGCACCAGCCCCCGCCTGCTCGAGCAGCTGAGCAGCCGCGCGATCGAGCCGATCGTGCGCGCCGTCCGCACCGAGATCTTCAGGGCGAAGCGCGAGGTCGCCGACCGGGCCCGCAGCGCCCGCACCGGCCTCGTGCTCGTCGCGGTCGGCGCCGTCCTCGCGCTCGTCACCGCCGGTCTGCTCGCCGCCGCCGTCGTCGCGGCCGTCGCGATCGCCCTGCCGCTCTGGGCCGCCACGCTCGTCGCCCTCGGCGTCTTCGGCATCGCCTCCGCGGTCGTCGTGCGCGTCGGCATCCGCGCGATCGGCCGCGGCGTCCCTCCCGTCCCGAAGGACACGATCGCCGAGCTCGGCGACCGCACGTCACGACGCAGCGACGACGCTGCCGCCGTCAGCGACGGGACCCCGGGGGAGGCGCGGGCCTGACCCAGCCCCCGTCCGGCCTGTCAGCCGCAGTCAGCGCCGCGTCAGCGCCCCCGCCAGAGGCGGACCTGGCGCACGATCCCGACCACGACGCCGGCGCCGAACAGCGGCATGCCGAGCAGCAGCAGCACCCAGAGCGGCACGTGGCGGTGGCCCGAGCCGATCGAGGCCGTGAGGTCCCAGCCGACCGAGGCTCCGCACCAGAGCATCGCGAGCACGAACGCCGCGCTGCCGAGCGACACCGACCACGGGTGCCGGATCATGAACGCCTGCTCGTGGGCGGGCTTCCCCCGGGACATGGAGGCGATCCTACGGGCTTCGGGAGCGCCTCCTCGGGTCGTCGGCAGGCGATCAGCTAGCCTCGCGAGGGTCGGGCAGGGGTGCGAG
>Ga0265797_10003976_pt1 | contig 23032 bp, 19 predicted proteins | sample P2T30metagenome_FD_192433 | JGI IMG/M metagenome (GOLD analysis project Ga0265797, IMG submission 192433) | Plant litter microbial communities from East Loma Ridge, Irvine, California - P2 T30 | ecosystem: Environmental > Terrestrial > Plant litter > Unclassified | place: USA: California... | reverse complement strand
ACCATCAATGGGATTTATCGAAATGCGGTCAAATGGAGCACCAAGAGTGCGATGCGATGTAGCCGAGGTGGGAGACTCGAACCAAGATGTTGGTATCACGGCTTCATCAACTACTACCAGAGTATGCAAGGTACCCGTGACGAAGGGTCTTGTGCAGGTGTTGTGCCGATCCAGGGCTGGCGATCGCAAAAGTTGACGTCACTGCAGGTCTCCTACACCCGTTCAATACCATCGTGAGGTTGGGCGTACTGTCGCAGGGTATATGTACCACGCCTGGTGGGTGCATACATGTCCAGCTCAGATGCTCGTGGTGGAAGCGCTGGGCCTGGGGTGGTAGCAAGACACTCTGAAACCAAGGGGACAATGTCCCGCGAGCCTTAAGAATTTTTCCGAAGCAAGTCCACGAGCTCTGGACGCGTTGTTGAGTTGGATATAGAGCGTGTCTGATTGATGAGGCTCTCGATGAGGCTAACCATTTCCATACCACGATCTAGCCGTGCGGGCAATCGTAACCGGTGCGCGTCTTGGAACGGCAGTGACCCTTCGGTGGAGCGGAGACTAACAACAGCTAAGCATCCACTGTTTCTGCAGTACCGCTGTTCGCGAAAATGGAACGAGAAGTGCTTCAAAGTGCTTCTCTCCCTCTTTCTTTTCCACTTGCATCTTGCGATTTACCTCCCCATTGTCGCTTCCTACCTTCCCCGCTTCAGCGTCTGCGAACTTCTGCGCGTCACTGGTCGCATTCGCATGTGACAGCATCACCAGACTGATACAGCACCACTCAAGCAGCACAGGCAAGACTGCAGACCATTGGCGAGTTGCACAATACTCTGTTACAACCGTCTACAAAGCATAGGCTCTTGTAAAGAGACAAAAGCACCAGAAAAGCACAAAAGCCTTCGAAACATCCTAGGCCTATCGATTACGGCGTCTTCCCTAGTCGACTTTACGAATCTGCCAAAAACCAGTACACTCGTCGGATTCTTGAGTGAATACCGACACCGCTCTCAGTCTTCCACACCATACTCCTAGATACCTTCCCCGCACTGCAGCCATGCCTGGACTCAACCAAGTCATCCCACGGCCCGATTCGAGGGAGCTCCTCCCACCGCTACTCGCTTGCCTCTCAACAGCGAATGCTTCTAAAGAGGTTCCCCCAGGGCTTCTGCCCCTCCTGTCGCCTATTCTTCGCCAACGTGTACAGCTCTTGTCTTCGAACGAGTGGTTGTCGCTGTTGTGCTGGGACCGAGAAGTCGCCTCACGACTGCCGCAGATTGTCGAAAAGATAAACGTCGAGCCCCATCCCGCCTCTGGAGAGATCGAAGTGGAGGAACCAGATCAAATACTATACCGGCGATCAGACCCTGAGACGCTACACTCAAAATTGGTGCTTGGCGAATATGGAATCATACCAACGTACCTCTGGTGCACCGGCGGCGAGGGTGGAAGCCGCTGGCTGTTAGCCGAACTGAGAGGAACAGACGACGCTGAAGATGGCACGGAATGGTTCGAGAACATGCCCGCTGCCGACGAGGCTGGCTTCAGGCGAAAGTCTGTCCCAGTCAAGAGCAACGGCATCACAGTCCAGACAGCAGTCGCTCAGGCTGAACCTGCTGCAGAGGAGGCAGTAGAAGAAGAGGACGACGGCTCATACTGGGCTGCATATGATCAGACGCCCGGACGAACACCACAGCCCAGGCGCTCTCCAGCCCCGATCACCAGCAGCCGAACGCAAATTGGACCAACACAGTCAGAGCTCGAATACTTTGAACGCTATGCTTCTGAAGTGCAGCCAGCTCTTGACGCGCACGACCCGGATGAAGAGAACCCCGCAGCTGGCGAGTCGACTCTCAATGGCAACGCTCTCGACTATACCCGCGAGCCGCAGATGGAACCTCTCGACACGACGAATCTGGGGCCGAATGGCTACGACTCGTCCATGCCGCCAGCATATACGAATAGTCTTATGAATGGTAGTGGCGTTCACGGTAATGATAGCGCGGTACATCTTGAGTCCATCGAGCAGGACCCCAGCGCCGCTGCGAATGCAATGAACCACCCACGACCCTCGTCGTCGGCGTCGACCAATTCAATTGAGAGGCTGGAGCGAAAGGCCGAGCACTACAGTCAAGCGGAGCTTGCGATCAAACAACACATCAGCACTGACATCAAGAGCCTATTCCGATTAGCGAGGGCATCGGGCATAGACAGGGAAGAGTTTGAGAGGATTATTCAGAGAGAATTGGAGGTATTGCCCATGCTTGAGCAGGAGATGTCTTAAATTGGATCATGTAGCAGGACCAGATTGGATATGAGGATGATGATCCAGAGGTCGTTTCTTCAGCATTTGTTGGCGTTTAGTACAACCTAGCCATCGCATAGTATTTCTAAATAGTGGAAACAGCAATCGTATCAAGTAAAGATCTTTGGTGTCCCCCCCTCACTAAACCATTGTGATGCTTTTGCTATCCCGCGAGTGCAATATGGCCAATGTGAAGCCGTAGACACCTGAACGCCTCGGTCTGGATCTCATCCTGACCTTGTATCCCACAAGTGTATGACCCTCTATCTCCTCCTCTGCGCATCCCCGCTCGCAAACTTGGCACCGCTCGCCTTGAGCTGTTGCAGGATATCCACGGCATTGGAGCTGTTCAGGTTCATGGTCTGGTCCATGCCCGCACTTCCCCGACCAATTTCCTCAACCACATTATTAGGGTCCGCAGCACCAACAACAGGCACTTCAGAAGCGAGCCATTGCTGGAAGGGCTTTGCGACAAAGTAGCCATCCGAGGTGAACCACCGGGTCATAGGCGCGCGGATGTGGATCGTTTGCTTGGGATTGGAGTTGTAGGGGGCGGGTGTAAAGACAACGTCGCATTCGTAGATGGGGATGTGCTTCTTTGTCGACGAGGATATCCTCACCTTGGTGTTGTCAGAATGGTCCACACGGGAATATGTATGCGAATGGAGCCTGTAGACGTACCTTCCCTGTCTTGCCCTCCCCCTCATATACAACTCCCTTCTCCACGAACCATAGCCAATAACTGAAGGCTCCGTTTAACAGGAAATATGCGACTACGGCGGGTAGGGTATAGGGCTTGCTGGCTTCCCAGCCAAATTTCCAGTCGTAGTAGAAAAGGGCGCCGGCGATGGTGACGGCTGTGTAGCCGAGGACTAACCGCACATCGGTCTGCGTGTGGATTTGCTTGAATTTGAGGCTGTTGAGGTAGTTGGGGAGCGCGTCATCGGTCGTGTTCTTGAGGTCTGAGGGTGCATGTTAGATCTAAGTCGTACAGGCGCGCCGCTGGATGGGCAGTAGCGACGGGTATGCAACACATACCGGCAAGGGAGTGGACTGCGATTTTCTGGGTTGCAGACATGTTGAGGTTGTGATTGTGCCTTGGCCAGAGTCGTCGCGCAGTTGGTGATGTAGTTTCGTGGATGGGACACCTTTCCATAAGCGCAAAGCGCGGACCCTGGTTGCAACATCCCGCCGGAGCCTCAGCGGCGAGCTATCGTCGTCAAGCAACCAACAACCACCGACCTCCACCCTTCCACTCCCTCGTCCGCATCAATGTCTACTACCGGCACCATGGGACAGCCTGTAGTCCAGACGATCCATCGGGACCCCGCGCTGTTGTAGGTCTGGTGTTTGCCGTGGACGAGACAAGCATGGCTGATAATTCTACAGTTGGTGGATTCTACTCCCCATTACAGTCGTCATGGTACATGCCATCCAAGTCCTTTAGGCACCAAAAGAAGAATCTAACTAGCTTCTAGGTCTTGACAGGCATCCTCCGCCACTACGCAATGACACTGCTCCAGTCCACGCCCAAGAAACACGACCTGGCCAAGATCCGACAGCAGCGCTCCCTCGTACGCGGCGTCAACCTACGCACCAACGCCCAGGTTCTCTCGCCGCCCTCCTTCGCTGCTCGCAAAGCCTACATGGTGCAGGCGTACCACGAGGGAAAGTTCCTGGCGGAGCCTGAGCTGAGAGGGAAACCGAGACCAAACCCCATGAGTGACCCGGCGGCTATGGAGGGTATGATGGGCATGATGAAGGGGCAGATGACTATGATGATCCCACAGACGCTGATTATGGGGTGGATCAATGCCTTCTTCTCGGGATTCGTTATCAGTAAGTCCATCTTCTTCGCGCTTGTCCTGGTGGGCGAAGCGAAAACGGCTCGCGATTGTTTCCCAAAGAGATTGAGAATGCAAGACTAGGTGTCCTTGGAAACTGAGCGTCCATGGACATCCCAGTATTTGGGCGTCGCATCTCCAGACATTGCGTGACCTCTCGCTTTGCCTGGCTTTGTAGTGGAGCAGCTCCTTCACGTATGCGCTACCTGCTAGGGCGAAGCGAGCGGCTGATGTGTTGTCTGCATCGGAACCATCCTCGCGACTCGTCGGCACGCGTTGTCGGGATACTCTGAGATTCGGCTGCTCCCGAGCCGTAAAAGCAAAACTTAGCAGTGGCTAATTTATGTGTGCAGTGAAACTGCCCTTCCCATTGACGCCACAGTTCAAGTCAATGCTGCAATCTGGAGTGGGAACTCGTGACCTGGACGTCAGATGGGTGTCCAGCTTGTCTTGGTATTTCCTGACGTTGTTCGGACTTCAGCCCGTCTACAATTTCATCTTGGGGAGCAACAATGGTACGTTGATGACATCATTTCCTTAATCGAATACGACTGACAATGTTATTTTAAGCTGCCAACCAAGTTACCCAACAGATGGCCATGGCCAACGGAGGCGGGGGTGGCATGATGGGTCCTGAGCAGGATCCGGATAAGCTGTTTCTCAGTGAAGCCGAGAATCTGGAGGTGCTGGAGCATCGATGGATATTGGAGGGCATTGAAGACCGCCTCGTTGCCAAACTCGGAGCGTAATGTCGGCACAGGGCATCAGTTGCTGGCCATAGCACCGCCATGGCGTACATACACATCTAGAAAAGGCCCAAAAAGCTATCATCCCGCGTTTCCATTGCGCAAAGACCCCAGATACAGGCCACCGGCGCGAGATAGCTAATTTCTATGACTGTCATCATGTCCCAGTCGTACGGTTCTCGTGGCAGTGGTAGCTGTGGCTTCAAGCCATCTGCGGGGACTTCAAGCCAAGCAGACAAAGGTAGCGCGTTTTCTGCGCGTCGCTATTTCTAGACCTCGAACATCTTTCCACCCCTGTGCAGAGCCGCCGGACTGTGTTCTGACAGTTGACAGCAAATATTCTGTGAAGATAGTCATGTCCATCTTACCCACGCGCCGACGCAGGGGTAGCGCAATGTCATCTGAGTGGGCTGTTCTCGACTTGAGACGGCGCACAAGCTCCGAGTCCTCCAAGTTCACTGTTCCCCGCCCGCCACTCGTCAGTCTCCATCTCCAAACACACGGGACGCACCGCCCCCAAATGCGCCCCGAGAGCCCAAGACATTCGAAGCTCTTACCGACCAGCGTCCCTTGCAAGTTTAGTCTGGAGCCTTAGCCGTGAGGCGACGACGGAGGGGAGGGTGCAGACAGCCGTCGAAACAGCCCAGGCGTGTCTCTGCTATCTTTTCTACCATTCATGAGATGATAGCATCGTCACTAGTGCTCTGCCACTGCCTCCCAGCAATGTACTACAACTGCACTGGCAAAGCCATGCTTCACCCTATCTTGATGCCTGGATCGAGTCTCGCTGGACCAAATGCGCCCCAGCCGGCGAGCCACAATGCAACGACTCCCAATGAAAGTCTATTCCTCCACACTCTGACCGACGACGGCTTCTCGTCTTGATCGGGAACTGGGCTTCTCATCAGCGTTGTTTTTGCGCGGCAGCTTTCGGAACCATCACGTCCCTGACGCAGGTGCGGTAGCACGGCAGCGACTAACGACAGACTTTTACGTGCGGCCTCCGAGTAGAGACGACAATTCTTGACAGTGAGTACTTTGGTGCTTGGAATCTTGCGTCCGCCATTCAATCTCCTTGCTTGTTTCGGCCCCCAACGGTCAAACTGGTGGGCCAGCGATTAACATTCGTAACGTTCACATGGCCCCAGCAACTTCAAGCGAATGTACATTCCGCGGACGCAGCTCAGGCACAAATGTAGACTTGGCTGTATCGCGATACGGTAGCGATCCGCTCACCACTAGCGAGCGTGATTGCTTTTGATTAGAGGGCTGCTCCTGGGGCTGACTCCATCCGCTTTGGTGGTAGGTGCCGATTGTCCACGTCAATTCCAGTGGTGGCTGGACAAATGTGCACAGCTGTCCCCACCGGTGAACCTTAGGAACAGGGGACTACATTGCCAAGGGACAAGGTATTCTCATTGGTCGTTGACGATGAGGCTCTGCGGACTATTCACCATAAAACAGTAGACAGTATGACAATCGGGGGGATGGTCAGACGGCACTAAAGGCTACAGCATTGCAACCTAGCCTTAGGTTTCCTAATCTACTGCCTTTACGCATCATACTTCTTGACATACGCTCCGCCTCTTTTGCCTTATTTTCTCACTCTAATCGCGGTACTTGAACCAATTCTATCCACCATTGCTGCCATAGCAGGACACTTCCATCGCGACTTGTCGTGGGAGTTTCTCGCCAGTCAAGTAAGATGGCACAAACTGAAACTTTCTGAATTTCTCTAACCTTTGCCAGCACTTCCGTTTTCCATCCTCGTTGTCTTTCCGACGCCACGCATCGCATAGTTTCTACCGTTACTTCCGCTACCTTGTGTAACGATCCAATGTCAGCAATGGACGGTCACCAATTCAGGGATTTGCCGCAGATAGAAGCTATGGACGATGCTCGTTATCCTATGTGGGCGATAGAGCATATGAACTATATACAGCCATGCAAAGAGCGTATAGTGCATTTCTGTACTGAAGACGACTCCTATCTGGATGACTACGACAATGGCGTTGTCAGCATGCAACCTATGCAGCGGTTCATGATTGATCAGAACCCACTTACGCCAGGCATGCTTTACGCAAAGATACCATTTCTAGACAGCCGATACGAGAGACCCTACGAGCAGCATTGGCCTTCGGCAGACTTCTTTCGCCATGCGTCACCGGATCGTTCTTCTTCTGGAAATACTAGCCAAAACACCCAAGACGAGCTCGGGTCACCACACATGCGCCATAGCATCCCGTATGGAAGCCCGATGGAATACTCGCAGCTATCGTTGTCATACCCACAAGCCGAGTATCTTCAGGGAGGTGTATACCCATGCGAGTCTCATGTCGTGGAGCGCGGCAATATCAGCCTTCGTGAGCTTGAGTATGACCCTGCAGTGCCTGAGGCAGTGGCCGAAGATGTTGAGGACGTTACTATGAAACAAGAGACTACCTGCGACCACCATCATACTGCCGTCAAGGAAGAGGCTACTCCGGATTACAGGACGTACGCAGACTCGGGTATCGGCCACTCTGTGCGGGATGCACAATCAGTGGAGCCCGTTGACTTTCCTGAAGAGCCCGCCTCTGACTCTGACTACAGTCCGTCTTCCAGCCGCAAACGTAGACGGTCTACCACATCGAACAGTAGCTCAAGTAGAACACTGAAGCGACGCAAACCCATCCGTAAAGACTCTGTTGTCCCAAGCCCTACAGAATCCGTCAAGTTGGAGAGGAAACCTCGTCGAGCCTCTAAGACTTCGAAGGCTAGCACTGAATCAAGCATCCAGGCTGAGGACCGCCGCGCATTCCCTTGTCCGCTCGCTGCGTATGGCTGTACGTCTAATTTCTCCTCAAAGAACGAGTGGAAGAGGCACGTCAGCACCCAACACATCAAGCTCGGCTACTGGCGTTGCGATCTATGCCCGCCATCGACTGATTCCAACGACGCGCACACTTTATACTACAACGACTTCAACCGTAAAGACCTTTTCACACAACATCTCCGCCGTATGCACGCTGCTCCGAAAGACAAATCCAGTCGTACTCAGAAAGACTACCCTGTCTCCGAAGAGAATCTTCCCAAACACCAGGCTCGCTGTAACTTACAATTACGAGATCCACCGCAGCACTCGACTTGCCTATTCTGCGAGCGAATATTCGTTGGTGCTACATCTTGGGATGAGCGCATGGAGCACGTTGGGCGTCATCTTGAGAAGGACGGAAGCCGCTTAGAAATGCTCGACCCGGCTACATGGAATGTGGACGAGAAACTAGAGCGATATCTTATCGATGAAGGTCTCATCGTGAGAGATGGCGCAGCATGGAAGATTGGTGATGGCAAGCCACGCAAAAGCGTACTATCAGATAGCGACGCAGACTCCGAAGAGGACTAAGCAACTGTGAACTGTGTATAAAGAGTTTGGGATACATAGACGGAGAGGCCTACATTTCGGACTCCAAGATTCATGACATTTACGACTGTCACTATAGCTTTATACCCGTTTAGGCGTTTGGGGATATTTTATGCAGATAGCGACGTCTTACGGCCGATCACGTTTTCGTAGTAGGATACCAAAAGCGCGGTCGTTATACATATGTTAAACTGCATTCCTTCTCACTACACCAACGTCTTGTCATCGTGAAACCATATAGCAGCCTTCCGGTGCATCTCCGTCCACTTCCCATCTCACGCCCCAAAGCCCGCTACAACGTCCAAATAGCCCCCATTCACGACTTCTCTCCCCTTCCCTTTCCACACGGCCACAGCCTCACACTAGCTAAGCATATTTAGACTGCATGGTACACCCAAACCAACGGTCCCGGCCCCCTCTTCCCGAGACCAAATCTATAACATAGCCATAGGCAGAAACGACGTTGCCAACGTTTACTTGATCGGGAATGAAGCGCAAAGTGCTTCGGTGAATATGGCGTGTTCACCGGACTGTGCATATGACATGCAGTGAGAACCTTGTTTTCTCACGTGGGGGTGGATGACTGGTGGGTTGGACCAGAGAGCAGGAAGATGGAAAGATGAGCAGGGAAACGATCGGTAAGCCTGGGCAGTGAAGGAGGCTTCGGGATTGTACAGTAGGATAGCAATTTTACACCGTAAGTAACGATGAACGTCATCGGCCTCGATGCCTGTTTCGGTCATCATTTGGGAACGTGGTGGTGGGCTAATGCGAGCGTGGTTCGAGACGCTGCACTTTGCATTAGTGTTACATCCATCCGTTTCGCAATAGGACATCTCAAGACCATCGAGTCGTAACCTCCAAAGAAAGAAACAAGGCAAAAGCAGGCAAAAGACTTCGACGTGTCAACCTTAATTTCTGCCTTTTCTTCAATCTGCTGCCTGAGGCAGCACAAAGTGAGGCTGAGACATGTACGTTCCCCTCTAGACCTACATGCAGATACGAGGTTTGTCGAGGTCCTTCATGCTGCGCCCCCGCTTCTCTTCTCGAAGCACTACGCACGCTTACCGAGAACCGGCTATCGGGCTCATCTGACATCCTATGATGAATGCATCTAAAGATGAAGGATCAGAGATGCAGACATGTCTTGTAGATCCAAGATTTACGTTGCGCTCGGTTGTGGAATGGTCCGGTATCCGGTGTGGATAGGGCAACTATCTGCCTTCCAATTACGGGTTTCTGCGCGCGTTTCGTTCACTAATCCGATTGCTCTGACCCAGAGCTCTTGGTGCGCTATCGCACTAATGCTTTGTCTCAACGATAAGTGCGTTCGATTGTCTCGCCTTTAGGACGGAAGGATGCTCTTAGATAGCGCCCATGGGCCGATTTCGATGCATATTCGCTGGGATGATCCACGTGCGAGAATCCCAGATCCAAGACTTGGGCTCGGGGTGCGCGATGGTGAATCCTTCGAAGGTGATCCTGTGAAAGTTGGGGAGATCAGAATCAGATAAGATTTGGGGGGAAGAGACGGGGGCGACTGAGGCTCTGTAGAGATGAGTCAAGCGTATTAGGACTAGTGTCCCTGAAATGATGTCACGAGAGGAGAGGAAAGGCCAACGAGCTTGCTTTCACTGTGCTTCTCAGTCCATTCCCGAGGTCTGATTTACGCTTCTTGCGTCTTTGCGTTTGTGGTGCTCTTTCGTGGTCGCTCGAGAATCGGCAAGCCTTCTTCGCGCCTTCACGCGGGCGATACGATACGTATCTAGTTTACGATGCGCGTTCTGCTGTCTGTCTGACCGTCAAATTGATCAAAGTTTACGAGGCCGAATTATGTACATTGCTCTGATTTCCTTGCAAGAACTGCTCAAAGCTAGCTTTCAAGGATTTGAATGTGTTCTCTTCCTATCTCATCTAACCTACACTCCTAGAACCTCCTTGCGAAAATTGTTCGTTATGGAACTTTTGTGGCGTGACTGGTGGGTATTGAGTGAGTTGATTAAGTCTTTAACACAAAAAACCGAGATTAGGGTTGCCCAAGAAAGGGAGAAATGAGTGTTTCCCACCCGTCAAAGTGTGGGTCTCGATGGGTAACTGCGATGGTTCTCGAGTCGAGTGGGCTTTTCCTATGTGTGACGCTCCATATCAGAATCTCTAGACATGTTGCCAACAGCTGTCGAAATGTGTATGAGTTCGCGTTTGCTATAAGGAAGTTCGAGGCAGTGAGTTTCATTTCTAGTACAGCAGCTCAGATAGTAGACGTTCATTCTTCGCAGAGATCATGACCTGGTACTCCACCGCTAAACTGTTTTTACTTTCTCACAAGCATTTAATGGACCCTGAAAACGTGCGCCTTCTCCTTCACCTGGATCACCGTTGCCTACAGGGTATTAAATCTTTTGCCTTTCTCACTTGACGGCTCTCTCTTCTATACTACCTCCACCGCGCTCTTTTGATACAACTAGCGAAGTACACAAGGTCCAGTCAATCTCCAGCAACAACCAACATGAAGACTACAGTTCTGAATGTTTTCGCCATTGTCCTTATTTGGGCGACGGCTGTCTTTGCTCTGGCCGCCGTTGACGATGACAGACAGCCACTGGTAGCTCTTGGTATGTTCCCGATTACAGCGCGTGTGAATACCTCAAGTTAACACTCTTCAGATCTCGATTCAGCTCATGGCAACAACCGCAACCAGGTCATTCCGCGAGTCTCACCTGATCAGACTAGCGACGCGGATATTCCATACGAGAGCTTTCCAGCTTCTGGAAACTCCACCGACGTTCACGCCTTCGGAGGAGACGGCGCCAACTGCAAGGGTAGCTCGCAGTGTAAATATTGCAGGGCGAGCCTTGACCAAATCCTCGAAACTCTCCACGAGATTCGTAAGTACATTCTACATCCTCTCATTCGTATTCTAGTCATGGGTGCTCTTACTGAAGCCATTGTTCATAGCCGATCATGTCACATTCAAGAACGGCGAGAAGATTGCGTGCCAAGTATGCAATCATGAATACTTTCAGGGCATGTGCATTTTCGCCCGAAACCTTCATATGGATATCAACGCCAAGGACGTCCGAGAGATCGTTCAGCGGCTTAGGAATCACCCCTGCGGACGTAAGTCAGACTAATCTTCTCGACGCTGGTAACTTGAAGCTGATGATTCTTAGGATGCGGAAGCGTTCCTATCCATAAGGGCGCAAGTCTCGACCAAGGTATGATCACAGCCAACTACATCAACCGTGCATGTGCTGGTAAAGCACAGGACCGCGCTCGGGGTTGCCCACCACCCTCACTATAAGCATAGGGACAAAGAGTCATTACTGTACAGAAGCAACTCAAAGCTCATCCTTGTACACCTCCTCACTTCCCTCGTGCATCTCATCCCCATCACCCTGCTCAGGCTCAGGCTCACGTTCCTTTTCCTTGCCCATGCCTGCGCTATCCTTATCCTTGTTCTTGGTCGTCTTTTTCTTCGTCTTCTCAGTGTCTTGATCTTCGGTGTCGATGATACCTCTGAACTCCCTGCCTCTAGGTGTATCTACAAGGTCTAATTTCCACCCTTTCTTGCCTGCTAGCTTCTTTAGATTTCCTTTCAAGGTCTCAACATCCTTGGGGTCGGCAATGTTGAGCTTCTTCATTTCTTCTTTAGACATTTGCTTGCCGTCACTGCTCGCTACTGTACCGACAAACGTCTCCTTGCCTCCTCCAACAACGACTGACTTCTCGATCACCTTGCCTTCGCTTCCAACAAACCTCTTCGCACCGACTTCAATGCCACCGATGACGATGCGCTTGGAAGAGCCCTCGAGGCCGTCGGCGAGCTCGCGAAGTGGGTTTGTATTTGCGTCGTCGGCTGTGTTGTGAGCAGCGATGAGACGTTCGGCTGCGGCCATCTTGGCGGAGACTTGTGCTTCTGTCCAAGCGTCGACTTCAGACTCTGGTATAACAGGTTCACAAGTTATAGGGTGCGCGAGGTTCTCTTGTGGTGGGGTGAAGGCGACATCGTGGCAGAGGCGAGGTGTATCGACAATCATGAGGTAGGAGCAGGTGCTTGTTTCCTTGATCATAGCGATTCTATCGGCAGACTGCGGATTGCAATGGAACTGAAGAGGATGTCAGGATGGCACGACATAGAACAGCAAGCGTGCAAGTACATACCTGTACATCAATCTTGCGCGGCTTGCCCGTCAAGTCGCATTCGGTACCGTCGGACAGGCGCTGCACCATGTACCTGCTCGACCCCTTGGTCTCTAGTCTTGATATCTCTAGGCCCCTCTCCTCCTCTTCACCCGCATCGCCCTCGTCGTCGAAAGCCTCCTTGCTGCCTTGTTCACTTCCAAGCGTTTTCTGGGCATCCGCTTTCTTGTTCTTCTCCTCCTTTGGATATTTGCCTAGTACAAAGCTGTGTACGCTCGTATCCTCGACGGGCGGATAGTGGGGGACCCCTCGGCTCTGGGGCAGTTGGTGGAACTGCTTGACCTCATCCTTGTAGCAGAAACTATAACTCCACCAGCCGCTCACATAGTATATGCAGTTGCCCTTCATGCCTTCGAGCAACTCCCATCCACGGTCTGCTGCGCGTAGGAGCTCCTTCTCCTCCTCGGCCTTTGCTTCCTCGGCCGATGTTGTGTCATTCTGAGGTATCTCTTCGGGTATCACAGGTATGCTGCAAAGGTACCGCTGTCCGTGCAGTACTACTGCCTCGTATGTCTGCTCGAGCGGTTCGTCCTCGTGTGCTATGTTCGCGGCTGGCTTATCACGCTTGGATAGTTCCTGCGTCTCTTGCGAACCCGGTGTGGCAGAGCTCGAGCTGGGTGATGCGTGGGAGAGCAGGAAAGTCGCATCATTCTCGGTCACAAAAGTGTCCGGCCATAAAACCTCATACTAGGTGTTCGGTCAGCGAGTGATGACGCCACCTAGGTGTGGGTATGTGCAGCGCATCGTACCTGCGGGAACGCGAGCAAGTCGTCGAAGACGCTAAATGCGTGCTGGTTCGCCAGCGCTATGCGCAGCACCGCTGGGAGTGCCCATATTCCCCTCATCGTTGACAAAATGCGCTACGATTTGCAGAGCGACTTGGAGGCTTGCGACGTGGAGCTGATTGCGGAGTTCTTGTAATCTTGGTTGGAGCCAGATGTCACTTCCGTGAAGCTAAACTGTATTTGGCAAGATTATTGGAGGACACGCGCTTTCGCACTACGGAAGAACATGCGCAACACGCAGTATTGCTCTACTAGCCATTTTTGAGAGAGCAGAATTACCGCGTGGCACACAGTTACGAACTCTAACCGCCAATTAGTATTGTAGGTTCTGTACCAGACCGAAGAAACTATTCAACCAAGAACTTGATCCTTTGCTTACACAGCGCCACCATCAATTGTCATCTACAGAATTTCTTTGTCCTTTACATTGTATCTGTATCTTACCTTACAAGCGACGATTCCGTCGATGAGCACTTACAGCTTCTAGTGTTTATCAAGTTAGGTGATGATGTCATGTCTTGGTCCATCCTCTTGATGTATACCAGTCAACAACTTCTTGCAAACTAGAAAAGTCACTGAACACTGATAAGGCTGAGGCGTCTCTGATGTGGTGTGGGGTAGTATGCGCAGTGCTGGCTGTGTACTCCAACCGGTCAGCTCGCGACCACATCTTCGAGCCGCGCACGTTGGGCACACGTTAAGCTGTCCTTTTGCTTGACGTGAGCTTTTATTCACGGAGACCGGATCGATTCTGTCGAATATGTCATCTTCCTTTGATATTCTACGAGAAACGGCTAACGTGACTAATCTGCGCCACCCACTCCAACAGAATGAGATCAGACTTGTGAGGTTGAAGTCTGCTCCATGGGGAGCACCGATCATGTGTGAGTTGAACAGTGTTGACATCAAGTACAGCCCATGGGCAGCATCTTCAGCAAGTGCAAGCAATGTATCGTGTACCTTGGGGACAAGCTTGATGGCTCTACCCCGTCTTTGAATGAACCACCGCCAGTTTTGCACTTCGACCCCAAAAGATATTCTCCAGTCAAAGAGAAAAACGCGAGTCGCAAATCCGGCGCATGTGAGGCGTTTCGATTTTTCGTGGAACTAAACGAAGATCATGAGCAGTGTGTTGGGCTGTTCGAGAAACTCTGCAAGAGCTGCCGACAGATCAGTAGAAGGTCATTTATGGCAGCTTCAACAAGATCATTAGTATCGATAGCCTCCGCATTCGACAGCAAGATCCCATTGCCGATGCCAACTCTCGAGGCTTGTTGGATCTCTTGATCCAGTTCCGGGACCGTAATGCTTCCGATCCCAGAGACAAGGTGTACGCTCTTCTCAGTGAAAGTTTCATGTATACCATATGCGCAGGTGTGATACACTTTACAGATGCTGGTGTATACAGAATATAGAGTAAAGACGTTGGAACTTTCGGAAGCTAGGGAAAATACCCAAGGCTATCGCCATATCACAAAACCGACGGCGAAGAGGCTTCTGACGACGATATGTACTTTAAAGTGCAAAGGCTGCTCGAAGATGCTTATGGTCCAAACATCGACGTAGGTGTCCCCGAGAGATCTCTTGTTTCAGACATCGATAGGTCGATGTGCGTTGGAACGCTCTCACGGCGCCTGAACATCGGTGAAGATTACGCTGGACTAGGACCAGCGGGGACATCTGTTGGTGATGATGTGTTTCTCCTAAGTGCTGGAAAGACACCATTTGTACTACGACGGCATAAGGATCAAAGGGAAACGGAACCGGCACCGAGATATGAGATGATTGGCGATTGTTATGTGCAAGAGTGGATGGACGGGGATGCAGAACTTCTGAATTCCTGCAAGTGGATGGACACAACGCTTTCGTGATATCCCAGCTGACTCTGAAATCTTTGAATCGAGACGATCCCTGTCGATGTGAAGACTCTGTAAGGGTGGATGTGCTTTCGCAGCGATATAGCGGTAGGCAGCTGTCTTTTATATTTGCAAATAGGAAGCTGTAGGAGAGTAGAAATTGTTGTAACCAGGTGTATGAGAATGCTCGAAAACGCTTTCCTGAGTAATAGCTGGACAAGCCTGCTCTTGCGTGTGTCACGACGATGGAGACACTATGCCCTGTCAGATCGGGGTCCACTTGGTAAGGGTTAGCTTCAAGGATGACGTTGCTAGTGACGCGAAACTTTCACGAAAAAACGTGACAAGCTGCTCGGGCGACTCTCAGCAACGCTGCACTACTGCTACAACAATCTTTCCATATGCGTAGAAAACTAGAAGCACTTCTGAGAGCCTGCTCTCAATCTCCATTTATTTAGAATTGAGAACAAAGATTGTAAAAGTAGTAGTAGAGCACACTGCCCTCTATCGGCTTATTTCTAACTTTTGTTTTGGCGCTAGAGATCTTGCTGCCTTGTATGCTGGAAGCAGGAGGTGCCCAGCCAATAGCGGGGTGCGCGCGGGCCGCCCCAAAGCCTCATAACTCGCGACGCCTCGAGTCTGCGTCCATTCACTTCCGACGTTCGTGTTAGGTGTCTGTATGGTTCTGCTAGCAAGGTGTGTCTTGGTTCCAATCGCAATCGCATAGCGGAGATGATTGCCGACGTGTTCGCGCTGACATATTGCCTCAGAGCCTGTTCCTAGGGCAACCCTTCGCATCGTCTTCCTCGACGCCTGTACGCGCACGCCATCAAGGCAAACGTCTGCCTCGCTTTACCTACATACACATCCCACACCTTTCGCGACTGCGTCGCTGTAATACACACTGCATTGCCACTCGATTTGGAGTCGCATTTGCCTCATTCCATCCTACAAAAGTTGATCTGCATCTGAGACGGAGGCCCGGAAAAAGAAAGTCAAGGGGCTGTATACCCAGACTAGGATTCTCCATCAAGCCTGGCTGAAGAGCAGTTCTGTTCAGACTGGTTAATGAAGACCTGGTGGCGGACAGTCGCATTATAAAGAAGCCTTCACTTCCAGCCCTTGGCTGCTTGTGGTATACAAGAAATTGATACGTCCCATTGATTTGAAGCACGTCGCAGAGCTCTGGCGTCGGTTCTGCTTGCGTCTTCGTCCAGAACACTCTACACACGACTATCTGCGCAACCCATTCATTAAGCGCACGGTCCAACATCGTGCCTACGTTGTCCAAGTGATCACTCACTCTACTATCAGCGCAACTACCACCAGCTCGCGCTAGACCTACCTCGAATCATCTCACGAACCCCGCAATCTGCTGCATACCGTGTATAAAAGCCTAGAACCCGCCCTTCAATCACCCGCTCGACAACGTCTGTCGCCTTCCAAGATCCCACGGCCGTACCTTTCGCCAGGTCTCAGACCAAACCCACCAGGGCTTTACAGGACTATACGCCCTCGAAGATCCGCCTGACAATCACCATGGACGCCGAACCATCTCAGCAGACTCAACCTGCGACTCAACAGGTCCTAGATCCACGGCGACTGGGCAGAAACAACTCCGGTCTTAACGACGGTGATATTGCCGACGTCTTGGTAATCCTCCACCCAGCCACTCCCACAGCCATACGCATAGTCGAACAGACAGCTCTGGAGCGACCTGAGCATGTCCTTTTCCGCAGCTCACTCGATTCCATGAGTAGTTCCATCACCGACGTCGAAGAGCAGGAGACATTCATCATCAACGCCCCTGAAGGACGGCAGGGTAGCAGTTCGCGTGCTGGCGCAGATCTGGCATTACGTATGTCGTCTGCAAAAAGGCTGAAGTTCAAGCCACTCGGATTCATATTTGGGCGCAATCACCAGAGCGCCGATGTCATTTTCGGTCAGGACTCCGGCAAGAGGATAAGCAATCAACACTTTCGCATATACCTCAACGCGGATGGCCTTCTCATGCTGGATGACATGTCGACCAACGGCACCATCGTTGACGATTCGCTTCTGAAGTGCAAGGACAAACGCTTCAGCAGGATGCGGATGCTCAGCTCAGGTTCAATCATCTGTATCCAAAACTCTAATGATGCAGAGATGATCAAGTTCATTGTGCGTATACCTTCTCGGGTCAACTACCTGGACCGCTTCCGTGAGAATTTGCGCAACTTCATCACCGAGTGCCAACCAGACTTTGGCGACGCACAGGGCAAGGCTGTTCAGCGAATTACAAAGCAGTATGGCGGGCCGTCGATGAAGTGGGACGGTGGTGAAACCTATAACATCGTCGGTATGTATTGCCTTCGTGGCTTGGTTGATACTTGCTAACTGTTCTCAGGCCAGATCGGTAAAGGCGCCTTTGCGACCGTCTATCAACTTGCTGAGAAGATGACTGGAAAGCTCCTCGCTGCAAAAGAACTGGAGAAGCGCCGATTTATGAAGAACGGTATGCTAGACAAGAAGATCGACAATGAGATGAAGATCATGCAAGATCTGCGGCACCCGAACATTGTCGAATTCGTCGAATACCATGACCAGGGTGATTATCTTTATATCATCATGGAGTTCGTGCGGCAAGGCGATCTGCAAGGCTACCTCAACCAGTACGGATCCATGAAGGAACATGTTGCGAGGTTGATGGCCCAGCAAATCTTGAGCGCACTCAGTTATCTCCACCGTGCGAAGATCACCCATCGCGACATCAAGCCTGACAACATCCTCATCTCCGATCTGGAACCTTTCACTGTCAAACTATCGGATTTCGGTCTTTCCAAAGTTGTCAAGCACGAGGAAACCTTCCTCAAAACCTTCTGTGGAACCCTACTGTACTGCGCTCCAGAAGTGTTTCCTGATTTTAGCGGCCAGTCGAAAGGTACCAAGCGCCGGCGTGGTGCCAAGACATACCACTCGTACAGCTCGTCTGTGGATATATGGTCCTTTGGTGGTGTCCTCTGGTACGCTCTATGTGGTGAGCCTCCGTTCAAAGGTATCGCAGATGCCACCGGCGAAGCCATGTTCAACAATATTATGCACACTCCCCTCGATCCGACACCGCTACAGAAGGCAGGTGTGTCTGCCGCTTGCATCGATCTTCTGACGCGCATGCTTCAGACCGACCCTGCAACTCGTCCCACAGATCGCGACTGTCTTAACCATCCATGGCTCAAAGATGGTGCACAATTCCTAGCCGACCCGACTCTCCAGTCCATCGCGGAAGAAGAGGAGCCAGAGGAAGCTGAGCAGCAGCTATCGCAGCTCAGTCTTCAGGAGGAGGAGATTCCAGAGTCAGACGAAGAAGGCGACATCCTATCTGATGACGAGCTCATGGCCTTTGTCACAGAGCGCCAGCCAAAGCGAGTTCGCGCTGATCCTTTGTACCCTCGAAATCAGGTGCGAGATCATGAGGATTCCAGCGTCGAGCCATCGTTTACTTCCTCACATCTTGTGAATGACGAGAGTTTTCAAGTTATTCCCACACCGAGGCAGCCTCGTTTGTTTGGTGAGATTGGACAGTCTGCTTTGCAGAGCTCTGGAGTTTTGAGTGCTCATGCCAATGATGCGCTCTCACAGGATGAATCTGTTCGTCTGGTTCAGAACGATGGAGCAGGCGACACTAGTTACACTACTCGTGAGGCAGAGTTTCAGGGTCCTTTTACTGCACCTGCGCAGCTCGAGCGCGGCTTCTCTTCGCCAAGCCTCCTTGGTGCGGAGTCTTTGGTACGAGATCTCAATATGACCTCGCCGCACTCACCCGTATCTAGAACGCAAAGCCCCGTGATGCCAGCGACACCGAAGACCCCGGAAGTCGTTCAGCATAGCTCTTTGGATCAGTCGTCCAAGGACTTTAGCCAAGATAGCGAGCCAACTCCGAGAGCACGACCTTCTGGGATGAACCGACAGATCAATCTTCCTTTGACTGCTTCCTACTACTACGACCCCAAAGATCCAACTACACATAATCTGGAGTATGCTTCTAGAGTAAGCGGATTCGATTTCGTGTCGAACAGCCGCGACGCTACAAGTAATACATCCGCATATCCTGACACGACAGCAGCATCGGAAGCAAGTGCGCTGTCGACAACATCGAGTGTTGCTGCAGCACCATCTACAGCGGTAGCAATTCCCTCGGTTCCGGTGGAGGTTGACATTCGTCCGCCACCACGGCGACTGGGTAAACTCATCGCAACCCCCGATTCCTTCGCGCCTAACCTTGTTCTCAACATCGATCAGAGCAAAACTTCCTGGGGCCGTTTGGGCAACAACACAATCGTATACGAGCACAGAGGTGATACACGCATTCCCAAAACAGCTTTCATCGTGTTCTTCTACTCGCCTGGTGGAGAGGCTCCGGAAACCGTAGAGGAGCTTTCGCAACAGGGCAAAGATTGGACCACCTTAGACAACCTGAATGTTGGCATCTGGACCTGCGCCACACACGGCATCTCGATCAACGGCAAGCACTTGAAGCAGAAAGACGATAAGGGCCGTGCTCTCTTTGGACATCTGCATACTGGTGACATCGTGCAAGTGTATCACGACGCCCGCGGAACTGAGTGCCTCAAATTCCGCTGCGAGTTCTACGTCGGAGCCGGCAAAGAGCCACGACCCGCAGGCAATAGCTTCGGCACACTGATCGGTAACAGGCTTTCACAGTAGACCTGTCTTTGCCGAGAAAGCATCCGCATAACAACGTTTGTGCATCACAACAGCATCATCTCATTTCTCGGTCATCATCATTCTGTTTGAGTTAGCGGGCGTTGACGGTTCCTGTACTACTATCTCCATGCTATCTTTGTGCATATTCTCTTTGTAATAGCATCACCTCGGTGTTGGGGCTCCAAGATCGAGCGAAAATTGCCATTCTTAGTCGTGAACGCACACTGGGTGGATGGTACATGAGCGACATAAACATACTGTTTTGTATTTGGTGGAACGTGTTACGAGCATGAATTGGGGAAGAGGCTAGAGACGGAGCTCGCATAGTCAGACGCCTAGAAAGGCGAGAACATCAATCGATCCATTGAGACAATAATACTGTCAGTATGACATAGCAGCCCTTGGTCCTTGTCGCACTTCTCAGATGGCCGAAATTGACCAAAAAGGGCCTTTGTTAAAGACTGGTCTTGGGATGACCAAGACTTGAGATTGCATGACCATAAGCAAGTGAGAGCCTCAACTTCAATTCTCGTTCTCAATACTGGGAAAATATATGACAAGCTGAACAAAGAGGTTGCTCATTCTTCCTGTATTAGTATGAATCAATTGGCGTACCTAGGTGGTGCTCACTGTTCGTTTCTTTCCTTGCTCTTGCAAAGTCCTTTCCGTCGTCCTTGCGTGTCAGATCTCGTAGCCTGCACGGAGTGCTACCGTGAACTGCTGACACGAACTGAGGATAACGGCATACCGACAACATATTGTCGATCTTAGAGCCCCCTCACTCATTTCGTATCTATGAAACTAGTTCATGGGGGCGCGGTTGTAATATCCAAGTCCAAGACCGTGAGATGGGGTCGTTCAAAATACCCAAGTAGCCCTGTGGTCTACATAGAAGTTTTTGGCGAACGATAAATGGTATTGTTGACTAAGCCTCTGAACTTACCACTAAACTGCTAGAATGTAGAACCACACTAGGCCGGTACGATCCGGTTCCACCAGGAGTGCCGGTGGAGCTTCGGGATGGTCGGATGCGTGCAGGCTTTGTCGTATCTCGCGTACTTGGGATACGATCACGAGGGTAAATTGTATTCAAGATGAGACACCCGCTTTGTCGTCGAATTTGTGACACAAAACCCATAGGTATAAAGCGCGATCGATTTGCCTCTTGCATCTAAACATACAGAAAGATCTTCAAGAGCAACTTGACAAAGCTGCTGATGTCTGTGAAGTCGTCTCCTTGCAAGCCGAATTGCACCCCGACAGACACGCTGTTCACAAGCGCCTCCAAAGGCATAGTGAGAGTACTACAGGTAACATTTATGGAATTGTGTTTCTTCTAAACCAGTGGAATATATGCCTTCCCTCTTTGTCGGGCCCGTCTACTCCTCAACCGAATAATACCAAAGATCGTTCCAACAAAGGCCGTGGCAACACTTGCGATCGCCCATGGTCGCTCTACGAACCACAATACCACGGCGACATCCCCACCATGCCATGATCCTCCAGGCTTATGACCGAAAAAGGTGTATTCTTCTGAGTAGAAGACTCGCGGTAGGACGACGAAGGAATCTGAGTCTGGGTGGAACAAGTCAGCTATCAGGATTGTCTTTGTTTGTTGAGCATAAGTTGCTGACTTACCAAGGTCGTCTCTGGCCCCGCGCTGCATACATTTTCCATCGGGACATTCCTCGAACCATTCTTGCAGTATCGTACTCGTGAACTGTGGCCCAGTCGTCCAGAAGATTGTAAGGTATGGGAACAGCAGATTCCAGTTGTGTGTCACCAGACCCTCTGTCATCCTCTTCACGATCGGATGCTTTGCTGCGGATGCCATCAGGTCGTTATTGACACCCAAAGGCGATGCTTCCGGAAACCAGGCTGGAAAGTCAAGCAAAGGATCCAATGAGCGTCGACACGCGACATCTAGGTCCATGTATACACCACCAAAGTGATAAAGCGCGAAGTACTTCAAGGCGTCGACCTTCTGAATAGGGTACTTGTAGTTGTCATATGTTGGTAAGAACCAGGCGTACTCATTGGATAGAAACTCGCGAGCGCTCGTTGCATTCCACATGCGGATCTCGTAGCTTGGGTTGTGCTCGCGACATAGTTGCGGTGATCCAAATCCAATCGATGGGCCTCCAGAAGGCCCTTCATGGCCTGGGTAGATTCTTTCGAACCATATGTAGTGTATCGTACGTGCGATCTTGGTTCCGTTGTAGGTGGAAGAGTAGTCGGACTCCTGAGGCTGCTGGTTGTTTGCCCGCGATTCGTTCAATTTCTTCGCGTAGTCGGTGGGGAAATCGCCGAATGTGATTTGCTGTTCGACGAGGAAAGACTGAAAGACATATTGGTGCCAGATGACGCTCACTATTTTGAGCAACACTGCGGCAGCGATAACTCTAACGACGAGTTGACGGACAAACATCTTTCCACTATTGTATAGATGCTAGGTTTGGTGAGTAAGGGGTGGGACACACTGTTCTGACATGAGGAAGTAGGAGACTTTTCATGCTCTCCATCAACTGCATGCCCCTTTCTCCCATTCATACAGCCGTCTCGGGTACACCGCCCTTGACGCTAGCCTCGTACATACTACAACATTGATACACCTTGACACTTACGCCCTGTGATTGACAAGGCCCTCGTCAGCTGCTGTGGTCATCCTAGGGATACGAGTTTCAGGAGGAGAACCGTGGGTAGCATGCCAAACAGTGCACATCCTCGATCCATAGTGCGGTGTAGTGATCGTCCGAGGCTGGCAGGTAGTCAATGCTAGCGCCCAAATTGTCACCGTGCTTGGACAGAAAGAGAAGCGACATGCCACCGTGGATTTACTATCATTGCAAACTTCTCAACATAGGTTCCAGTTTAAATCTAACGAAGGAACCGATAAACATTATCTCTTATCTAGCCGCCCCAAGACTTGATGAGTTGCCTTGCTTCGTAGTAGGTATGAGCAACCTGACGGTACTTACCAGCGTCGGACCGAAGGACCAGTTTTGTCAAGCTTATTAAAGCTCCGAGTATGGTTCCATCGTCGACTTCGAGCACTTTGGGCACGGGAAGTGATGTTGTGAAACGTGGAGGGGCGCTCGAACACTGTGGCTATGCTACCTAGCTCCTCGCGGTCGCATAAGCCAACTATGAATGCAGGTACCGAGCTAGCTTCTGTTAAGCGGATATGTTTCT
>Ga0265797_10003975_pt1 | contig 23034 bp, 32 predicted proteins | sample P2T30metagenome_FD_192433 | JGI IMG/M metagenome (GOLD analysis project Ga0265797, IMG submission 192433) | Plant litter microbial communities from East Loma Ridge, Irvine, California - P2 T30 | ecosystem: Environmental > Terrestrial > Plant litter > Unclassified | place: USA: California... | reverse complement strand
TGGGCTGATGGCAGAACGTCGGGTTCATACATAATTTGAAATCTGTCCTAGGTCCCAATCCGCTATTATGGCTCTGGCCTCAGAAGATGCAGGGTGACGGCCTTACATACCCCGTAAATCAGGATTCAGGTGGTGAGTCCGGAATCGAATGGGCCCATCTAGTGGCTCCAAGACCTCTGGGCGATGGGGATGGAGATTTGGGCGAGAGCGTCAGCAGTACTCTAGCCCACGGCCTTGGTTTCTCAGAAGAGAGGCATAGGAGGAGGGATGATGGCAGAATTGTATAGGTAAGTCGACTCGTTAAGTATGAATGGAGTTGATGAATAGACTAGAAGTATGCTGATGGTAGGTTCTGAATCGCAATATGCCTGGCCGCCACAGGATCCGACTCGAGTCACACAACCTGGTCCAGAGTATTATCAAGCATCAGGATCAGCGTTTGTGTATGGTAACGAATCCTTTAATCCGGCTTTACAACCTACAAATCAATCTTTAAGATCGAGGGATCAACACCAACATCGTCGACATCAACAGCGAGAAAGGCAAGAAGGAGAAGTGTACTCGAGTGGGTCAGAGAGGGATAAAGAAGATGAAATATCGGAATCATCATCGCCTGAACCATACATGTCCGATTACGATTACGATGATTCCGGTCCACTACAGCACGGGGAGAGGATGCCTCGGCATAATCAAGTGAGGCAAGGAAGTGAGGGATACGAGGTCAGACCAATGGGGAATTGGAATATCGTTGATCGTCCCGACGACAACGCACAGTCAGGGCATGGAGGATGGAACAGAGAAGTGGAGCCAGGGAGGGAGATGCCTTGGGAAGAAAGAGGACGATATAACGTTTATGAACCTGCTTCGGCGGGAGATGGAGATGATGATTGGGATGATGGAGATGGAGAAGATGATGATGAAGAGGATGTACCGCTTGCTGTACTGCGGAATAGGGTGGGGCACGCATGATAGGCTCCGGACTTCATATAACGATGTATACGACTTGACGATTGCTTTGGCTTGTCTCCAATGGGAAAAGCATAAGATAAGAGGTTGAGTTGAGTGATGTCGAAGGGCACGTGCGCCACGCCATTGCACCTGGAAACCTGGATGCCATTGCCGTAACCGTAATGAGACGCGTTATCTTGAACTGCATCAACTTTCATTACTGCTCATCGTCTATCTTACGATTCCTCATATATACCCAGCTAGAGGACTCTTCATTGTCACCAGTAGGAAAGTAGATGAGAAAGGACGCTGAATGCCGCACAGCCCCCTCCGTCTTGTGTGTGGGCTCTGTGGGCTCTGTGTGTGCAAATCTCTGACATCTGACCCCTAATCTTATAATTCACGGAGTCCGTCACAGATTTTGAACCAAACAATGGACGACTCATCTACCTTGTTACATGTTCGACCATACTTAGCTCACTACCACTACAACCATTGATCAGGGGAGTAGAGGGGGAAGCTTGAAGTCATCAGATCAGATTCGGACATCACGGCTACGATAGAATCACGATCAACCTACCCCGAGGAACGAGAAGAGATACACAAGTTCCAAAGGTATGTTCATCCCACACCATCTCCCCTTGCAATGCGCTCGGTCTATCTACATAGGCTCAGGGATATAATGCTCATCGTCGCCATGGTCCTTTATTCATCCCTCCCCTGGCCCCACTCCAGTTCATTTAGCTGACCAAACCCCTCAGATCTCATTCCCGATCCACGACCTTCCTTTGGCTCTCCAAGGGTCTCTCGTTTCTAAGCACACTTGAGTAGACGGCGACGGCAACGGCGAAGGGAGACAAGGAACGGATGACCAGACGCTTTGACCTTGAACCCGCCCCTCGCTTGCCGAAACAAACTCAAAGATACCTACGGTACCGCGTTCCACAAGACAGGACACTAGAAGAAACACGCCCCACTCCCCGTGATCGAAACTGCCAATCCTGTTCCCTTCACGCATTGTCCCCTTTGTCCCTCGTTCGCGTCATCCTTTGACTCTCCCAAGCCACCACCCGGACACGGTCACGAACACGACCACGACCTCTAGTGTCTTCTTATTGTACGTTACTTCACTTGACTTCCCATCATCAATTTACCCTCTGTATTCATCTTTTGTTCTTGACCCTTTACCCTTCACCCTTTTCCATCACCTATCGTGTACATCTACATCTATACAGTGTGGATACAACCCCAATACCGCTACTGTCACTAGCTTTTCTTGCTTGCTTATACCTCAAGTGTAATCTTGCTCTCCTCTGTCGACAACTCAATCCCTGTCGACTTCACTCTCCTCTCTTGAGCTGTCAGCTGCCAGTGACGGGCGTCGATTTTAAGGACACTGCCTTCGATTTACGATTCGCGCCGTCATAAACCAATCGACCGATGTCACATACTCCCACTCCTCAATACCCTTCCCGATCCCAAACCCAGTCCCAGACCCAGTCCCGACTCACCCCTTCTCAAATCCGCCAACATCCCCTCCCTCCCTCCGAAGACGATCTCGTATCAAGGGTCTCAGCCATGTCATTAGGTCATCCCCCGCTGCATCACCAACAATACTCTCATCATTCCGCGCATTCACAGAGTCATCAACACCAACAACAACAACTACAAGCACCGCCACCCGCCCAACCTCAACCTTTTGCTTCATTACATGCTCCGACCCTCTATGGTTTGCACGATTACAATAACATCACCAGTGCGAATAATCCTTATTATACCACTTCGGCATCTGCGCCTGGTTCAGCTGGTTATTCGAACTTTCCTTCTGCTGGAAACTCACCTATCGCCACTACCTTTCACTACGGGTCAGAGCATCAATCTCAAGGACAAGGTGAAGGTCAAGGTCATTTACAAGGACAGGGGATGGACCAAGGTATGGTGGATATCTATGGCAATCCTCAGGGACAGATGAGTGGGAGGAGAGTCTATGGGGGAATGGTACCTCGACAACGAGGGGATAGCGTCAGTACGACCATGACTAATGGAAATGGGCATGGCGGGAATGAATATGGAGGAGGAGTGTACAATGGCCATGAAGAGAGTGTCCCTTCCAGTCCCATTGGCATGACTTCTGGCATGATGCAGCCGTTCTACAACTATGGTGGCGGTGGTGAGATCTACTACCCTCAAGGTGTTGGCAACAATCATCGCGGTAGAGGCAAATCCGTGAGTATTTCATCCTCTTCTCTCGCAGTACAGATGGAAGACGCTAATGCCAGCATCGGGGAGGTCGAACGAACCGCCAGCCCTACAGAAACGACGACTACGCTCACCTTCCTATGGGATCCATCGGATCACCGACCACATCCCACTTCAACCATCCACAACACACAGGTAATCCCTATGCGAATCAAATGATGACTGGTCAAATGCCTATCCAGTATGGTCTTCACCCAAATTACACTCCTGGGATTTGGAGGGGTGGTATGAACTCTTATAACCGAAGAGAGAATCTCACGCCTCGATCTCCATTACTTGACGAGTTTAGGATGAATAAATCAGCCAGGTGGCAACTTACCGCAAGTCCCTGTCGTGCAGACCACTAGTGTCGATTAGGAGTAAGCTGATGAGCAGCATATCCGAAACCACGTAGTGGAATTCTGCGGCGACCAACATGGTTCTCGATTCATTCAACAAAGACTCGAATCTGGTCTTGAAGAAGAAGTTCAAATTGCACTTGCTGAAATCACTCCCAACTTGTTTGCATTAATGATGGATGTCTTTGGGAATTATGTCGTTCAGAAATTATTCGAGGTTTGTGATCAGGGTCAAAAAGTTGAGATTGCTGGTAAGATGGAGGGAAATGTGTTTAAGCTCTCGATGGAGATGTATGGGTGTAGGGTGAGTACTACTTTGTTCTTCTGCTTCCTCTCTCCCTTTGGCTTTCCTCCTCAACTCCGCATGTCTTCCCTTTCTCGTAGATCTTGCTGTTATCGTACTACCCCGCGGATCTGTATCGAAAGACGCTAATGACAGGTGGTTCAAAAAGCTTTCGAGCACGTCTTGAAGGACCAGAGGGATCGACTTGTAGGAGAGCTCAACGGTCGAGTAGTCGATTGCGTCAAGGACAATAACGGCAACCACGTCATTCAGGTAAGTTCAGCAGTTCTCATGCTATTATTGGGCGAGATACTGATGAAAAGCGATTGATTACCTTGGACGGATGTCCAGACTTTATCCCGCAATCTTTCACTTCCCATGTCGCCGAGCTCGCCACCCATCCTTATGGTTGTCGAGTCTTACAAAAGACTTTTGAATGTCTTACTCTGGACCAAACTAGGGATCTTTTCGAGGAGATGCACGATAACATCATCAGATTCACTAATGATTCATTTGGCAGTGAGTCCTGGCTTGTGTTTCTCTGAGGTGAGATTTGGCTGATGGAAGATTACGTGGTACAGAGTATCATCACTTCTACCACTCCCGAAGATCGATCTCGAGTCATCGCAGCCTTCAAAGGTCATCTCCAAGACAGTATGTTCCCCAATTCCATCTATGTCGTGACCACTAATGGTTAGTGGCTCGACACAAGTTTGCTTCTAACGTCATTGAGAAAGCACTCCAGCATGGTGGTCGAGAAGAGAGGGAACAAATGATTGATGAGCTCATTGGAGAGCAGGCGGATGGAATGAATCAAGTGTATAAGCTTCTCAAGGACGCTTATGGGAATTTCCCTATCCAGGTCAGCTACTCTCGCCTCAAGTGAGCGTCGAATAAGCTGATGATTAGACTGCTTTGAAAGTTGCTGAACCGGCTCAACGAGACAAGGTAAGCTGATATTCGTACCGACACGGCTTGAACTGATGATAGCTTCTTGGGATGGTCCGAGCTGCTCTTCCTCAATTACGAAACACCCCAGTTGGTAAACGCCTCGAAACCAAAATCAACCAGATCGACGGTCTTGGCGATGGATCCAATACTGAAGGAGAAGAGGATCACCACCCTTTCCATCCGTCAGCTTCCGCTTCGAGTTCACCTTCAGCATCGGAGGTCCTTAGTTGCGAAGATACTTCATTGACTGAGGATACTGGTGTCACCTCCTCTGATGCGGATTTGTATTCTCCCGAAAGTAGACCGAAGAGCGTTACTGGCAAGTTTGGTCGTGGGTCCATTGAGGGGAATGGGAAGAAGACTCAGAGGCAGGGTACGAGGGAGAATGAAGAATTGGAGCATCTGTTGCAGTAGGAGTATGAGTAGTGTAGTTGCTGGTGGAGCTGGGACTTGAGACGATATATATATATGATACTATCTTTTATTGCTGGTCTGCATGCAGGCTCTTTGAGGCTCAGTTTATCCGAAGCCGGATGTCGCGCCAAGCACCGGAACATGCGTGATCGTCGGCGATAAGTGCAACCAGAGTAGACGCGCGATAAGGCGGGTTAACACCGCCGGTGCCACACCCGGAGATATGACTTCTTACCGGGGATAACGGAATCTAATTACCATTTCCTGCGAATGGGTCCATGTCAAGAGAGAGCTAAGTGGATTCTGTAACCATCAATCAAGTGAGTAATAGTGACAACAAGGGGTAACATCAGTACACTCAACTAACCTATACAGTATGGCTGTCGGCAAGAACAAGAGGCTATCAAAAGGAAAGAAGGGAATCAAGAAGAAGGTCGTCGACCCTTTCACAAGGAAGGGTGAGTTTCAATGGAGCCAATGATGGCAGCGGAAAGGATAAGAACATCAAGCTGACCACATGCTTCTTTCTCGACTACGCCCATCAATCTTGCTTGCCTCCTCTCGCTGCGCTCGTTTATACGTCTCTCCCACAATCTCGACTGTCAATCTCGAACATCTACTCTCAATCTCGTCATAATTTCGAAAACTACACTTTCACTACACAGACTGGTACGATATCAAGGCTCCCTCTTTCTTCGAGAAGCGTGATGTCGGAAAGACCCTCGTCAACCGATCCCAGGGTTTGAGTGAGTCGTTTGGAAAAGCATGGAAAAACAGGATGGAAGCTGATGCGATTTTTAGAGAACGCCAACGACTCCCTCAAGGGCCGAGTTCTAGAGGTCTCTCTTGCCGATCTACAAAACGACCCCGAGCAGGGTTTCAGGAAGATCAAGCTAAGGGTTGAGGATGTTGCCGTTAGTTGTTTTCACACATTCAGCTTGGGCGTGTGCTGATGGATCAGGGAAAGAACTGTCTTACCTCGTTCTACGGCATGGACTTCACCACCGACAAGCTACGATCCATTGTCCGAAAGTGGCAGACCCTTATCGAGGCTTACGTCGATGTCAACACCACCGACGGATACCGACTCCGACTATTCTCCATTGGTTTCACCAAGCGAGCCGCCAACCAGGTCAAGAAGACCACCTACGCTCAGTCCTCTCAGGTCAAGGCCATCCGTGGCAAGATGACCGAGATCATGCGTCGTGAGGCCGAGGGATCCGAGTTGAAGGAGTTGGTTGCCAAGTTCGTTCCCGAGTCCATTGGTCGAGAGATCGAGAAAGCCACCAAGGTATGTCAATCTTCCATTTTCGTTATTGCGTTATTGAGCATCGCTGATAAACAGGGTATCTACCCATTGCACAACGTCTACGTCCGAAAGGTCAAGATCCTCCGAACTCCTAAACTCGACATGTCGAAGCTCCTTGAAGCTCACGGTGAGGCTATGGACGTCAACACTGGCTCCAAGGTCGTCAAGAGCGGTGACTTTGTCGAGCCCGAGGTTTTGGCTTCGGTCTAGGTTAGAGTTTTTGCTTGGGCATGTATTTTATGGCAAACACAAGCAGGACTGGATGCAGCATAATATCAAGACTCGCGTCTCGTTCCAGGCAATCGCATTTGCGCAACAGAGACGCAAGCAAGCAAGACTGACCTGCGAGCGGATAGCTCTGTCAACGTTTGCACCTGGTCTGATGCCTTGTAACGGACAACGTAAAGGCTTGGAATCCGGCGAAGAATGCCGAGTGTTACTTGTGTTTGGTCGCGTCCTGGCTCGTCAGGCACTGCGGTGTTTATTCAATCAAACGCGACTTGGTATCCTCTACTACTATACTACACTCCACTTGATACACTGTCTAGACAACTACCCTTGCATACATACATATCGATCGTTGGACAAGCGATACGCTACAATCATCCACATAATCCTCTAGCGCCCTTAACCCCATGGCAATCCAGCCAATGTACGACCTCCAAGCTCAAGCTCAAGCTATGACCGCCTCTTCTTCTGCTACTCAGAGTGAATTCACTCAACATGTAATCACTCCTCCAACCACCTCTACTGGATCAGGGTTCGACTTTGATCCTATGGCAGCGTCATTCGCAAACATGTCGTTCGCTCAGAACCAGAACGGAATCCCTGGTTCCCCATTCGACTTTGTGGGACCTTTGGTAGGTCGCGTTTCAAGAATGGCGACGAGGTGCTGATGGTAGAATGTCCCTGTCTTCAACTCTACTAGGATGACTGGAAACTATGGTCCTGCTGCTGCTGGAGCTGCTGTGAGGAATTGCAATAACCCTTATGCTCGGACTATCTACATTGGTGGCTTCCCAGAAGGTCCGTTCATTCCTCTTGAACTCCGACCGCGACTGATCAGCAGGCACTGACGTCGATCAAGTTCTCAGTCTGGTCCACTTCGGTCCTCTTGAAGAAATCAAAGTGCCCAAGAATGGTCAATGCCTCTTCATCTCTTTCCTAAATGGAGCAGTCGCTGCCGCCTTCCTAGCCGATGCACACGTCAAGAAGATCGCTGTCAGAGGGAATGCTCTACATGTCAACATGGCTCGAGAACAACCATGGATGAACAGAGAAGTAGTCAATGCGGTCATGACGCAGGAAGCTACTCGGACGGTATACATCCCTAACATCGATCCAGAGATGAGTGAGGATGAAATTTCACAGGAAATGAGGGCGTTTGGCGATGTGGATATTGTCAAGGTCGTTAGGAACCAGCAGAATGCCTTTGTCCATTTCTTTAGTATCAGAAAAGCTATGGAGGTTGTCGAGAGGTTGAGAAAGTCGGGCAAATATTGCAGGGATGGAAAACAGGTCGGATTTGGAAAGGTGCGTTAACATGACTGGACGCGTTGAAGAGTGCTGATACCCAGGACCGATGCGCATTCGTGCCCAAGACTCAGGCAAACAACGTCGAAATCACAATGCGTCAAGCATGTATGGCTGCCGAAGCCGAGATTGGTCGAGCTCATTTCGGAAACATGTATTCCCCCGATATGGCAAAGTACAATAACCCAGCGGCATTCAACCCAATGTGGTCTCGACCAAGTCCATTCGGTACACCAAACGCCAATATGGGCAATATGAACGGACACGACAACTCCTTTGGTACGCCCAAGCGCTCTGTCTTTTTGGGTAATATCCCCGAATCGGCCACTCACGAGGATCTATGTAATGTCATTCGAGGAGGTAATCTCGAACATCTCCGATATCTACCTGCTAAACAATGCGCTGTATGTCCTATGCCTCCTTCTACACCAAAAATGAAGCTGATGGTAGTTTGCAACATTCGTAGATCCAGCCTGCGCAGCTATATTCCATAGTGCCGCCCAAGCCCAAGGCGTGGTCGTTAAAGGTTTCCGCTTGAGGGTAGGATGGGGTACAAGAGATACTCGCGAAGAATCAACACCGATGATTACGAACAACAAGCATGCGACTAGGAACGTCTACGTCGGGGGCATCAAGGACTTTGAGCTATTCACCGAAGAGAAACTGAGGAGTGATTTCAGTGTTTATGGAGAAGTCGAAATGATCAATTTCTTAAAGGAAAAAGCGGCGGCTTTTGTCAACTTGTACGTTCACCTCTTCCCTTCTTGTGTTCTGGGCTGAATCTCACAGTACCTCCATCCCAGCCGCCATTAAAGCTATCGAGCGAATCCCGTCAGAGAATACCGATTATGTAGGCTTGAACCTGAATCACGGTAAAGACAGATGTGCAGGTCCACCAAGGGAATTCAGGCATTTCTCAAAGTAAGTTCCATCCCACTTCTCTCAGTGTGTATAGGCGCTGACAGATCCAGTAGACCAGCCTCGGTCCGACCTGAGTCCATGCGAAATGATGAAGCCAGCCCAAGCGACTCTGACGCAACGCCCGTCGCTCCTGGTCGCGTGGAGCAAGAACAAGTTTCCGTTCCCGCCAATTAATCGATTTCCACGACTACTACACACTTGAATTTCGGTTTTCGATTTTGCTCGCTCCCTTTACCCTTTACCACTTGACCGAATGGCTTGATTCTATATTGTGTCTAGATTATTCGAATCTCATAGAATCAGTGTAGTATATGTATCAGCATTCCACCTAGATTCCCAAAGACTGGCATTATATCTGAATTCATAAAATCTAAAGCCCCATCTTTAAATGAAGGCTACGAATCCCTAATTTTCAACGTATTTGACTTTTGTAATTCCCTATCCGCCTTTTCTAGTACCAGTTCCGGGACTTCCATATCTGCCGCATGCTGGTTCGTACCCGGTAAAACCAGTGGTGAATTCTCCATGTCCCTATCATTCGGTGAAGCGGGTTCAGTCCATGGTGAGGCGTTTGTGGAAGGACCACTCAGTGATCCAGTCGCAGAGGCAAGTTCCATTTCTTTACGTAGTTTCTCCAATTCCTTTTCGAATCTGGAATCAGCCGAGCTCTTCGAAACGTATATGTCGGAAATCAGGAAGGTAGTGACTTACTTTCTACCAAAGACTTCGACATAGAATGACGCGCCGTTCCATGCTGATACGGCGAATATGACGACTAGGAATACATGACTTGCTCTTGCGCTATTGATGAAGAGTGCAGCAGCGGGGATCATGAACACCACGCTGTAGACTATCTGTCAGTTATCGCACTTTGATGGGCAAGGGCTACTGACTGAGCTGAAAGAAGATGAACCACAGTTCTCGGTGATTTGCCCTGATCCCTCGTAATAGTTTCCCAATTGGCCCTTTCTTGTCGTTTAGCATGCTATACTGTCAGCTCATTGACTCATCCCTGGTGTGGGGGATAGACGAACTAATGGAACGAAGTTTGACGTTGTCCAGAAGCGATCTTCTCTCCCCTATCCAGCGAGATGAATTTGTAGTATGCGCCTTGCCACAGAATATCTATTTATCAGCTCTGAATGAGTATGAGGAACGTACAAGGAACAGCAGCGAGTACGATCATTTGATACCATGTATATTCCGATAGACCAGCTAAGCCGGGATATTTCTCCTCGGCATTAGGAAGGGAATGACTATTCGTTAGGCTATTCTGATGTCTGGTAGGTGGACTTACCGGATGATGGTAAGGACGGTAGGAGGGTACATGTGGATGAAAAGGCTGGTGACTTTATCCAAGGAGTGGAATACGAGTGAGTTTCGCCAAGTAATAATTGCACTAGCCAGTGGGCCTATACATCAGCACCGACCTTCACACATTAACTAGACTTACCGAGGGTCAAGAGATAACATCCAATAAACAATTTGGTCGAGCTAGGAAATACCCAAATCCAGAGTAAGTCAAGTACATTGACAAAGTAGCACATACTACTCAGTCAGCCAGGATCTCACCACACAAAAGGAAACTCACTCGAAGAGGAAGTAGTGGAATTGTTTTCGCTTGTATATCCAAAATCTCGATGGCAGGTAGAAAGCAGCTTGAGCGGTATATGCGAATGGAAGCCATTCGGGTGCCATCCCATATAGTAAACATGTGAATGTAAGGGACATGACACCGAATAGGAAGGCTACATGTCAGTTCGAGCCGAACGGTGTCGCGTAGGTGGTAGTGACATACAGACTTTCTCTCTTGTCCTGACAATTTGGGCTGATCTCCATGATGAAGAGAGATGCGTCACTTTCGCAGCGAGCTACCCATCAGCTCGTGCCCGAGGGATAGGTCAGTAAAGCTGACCTTGACTTTGATGCGATCAACTTCACGCTCTACATCCTGCGTGTACTTCCCCCGTCTCCTGTTTTCTGCAGTACCCTCTTCTCCCTCTCCTTCTCTATCTTCATATTCCATAGACGTAGCTCCTACTTTCGGCGTCCTCAGACCCTTGGGTATGAGCTCTACAGCCCTCGACCTAAGTCTGGCAGACTGTTCCTTGAGTCGACGATTGAATAGGTCCAACCGGGAATCTGACATTAGATCCACCCTCACCATGACATGTAAGAACATGGCTCACCAAAGAAAGTCTCGGCAACATCTATCTTATCAGCTCAATTCCCCGGGGGCATCGAACAAGACATACCGATAAGAGTCAAGGCTCCCCCACCCCAGTCTTCTCCATATCTATCAAATCCCTGTCTACCCAAGAAACTCGAGACCGAGCTAGACCGCGACAAACTTGGTCGAGCGGGATATGGTGAGTCATAGTCACTCTTCGTGGGAGATCGTTCTTCTTCCATCCTGCCTGCTACCGTGTACTTATCACGCTCGGTGGGCTAGTGGATGTATGGATTAAAGACAGATAGATTAGATTGAATGGAGACAAGACGCGCAGGAACGTTGATGACGCACTACTTGAGAAACGTGACAGACTGTGGCAGTGGCGAATATGATGTCCTGGTCAGCGCATGCCCGGCCGGCCGGATTTTGAGACCCATGCCACCTCCTGCTGAAGTCTCTCTGATGCTGACTGTGACCACAAGCAGAATGAAATCGTGTAGCAGCTATTTGTCTTGGTCTTCGTCAGCTCGACAGATGGTTCCCTTCCCTTTGAGCCGTAAAGGATCACAAGAGTTGAAACATGTGACCAATGTTGAACCTTTCACCAGTGGAGCGGGAAAGGATCTCAATAAGATATATAAACCCGCGTTCCTGTAGCTAGCATCTGCTTGTTATACATATCTTTCCAATCGTCTGAACCTCAACCCCGTACAACTCGTGACTAAGCCATCGATTACTATCACTTCAAGCCATGTCTTTAAGCTCCGAAATCGCGTGTAAGCTTGTCCTATCACCCGGTAGCTTTAGATCGTACCATTCCGTACCCGACACCTACCGGGAGGCTCTTCATAAATCGCTGACGTTTAGCTCGCTTGTCAGGGCCCAACACTGGCCCATCTGCACGAGGACTTCCAACCCTCCCATCGTTGAAGCAGATCCAATTTCCGCCCAACAGCGGCGGCAATGACGTGGTGTTTCAGATGCAGGACTCCCTTGCTGAAGCATTTAAAGATCTCGCCAAGAGATGGCGCGACCATCCCGATGCTCGAATGCCCTGCTCAACGGACCCAGAACTCGAGGAGAGGAATAGGCGGATGCAAGGTCTTTTCGATAATCGATTCGACACAATGACCCCATCAGAGGCGGACGTTTGCGAAACGGAAGGAAATTTGGCCTTGCCTTATGAATTGGCATTTGCGTCGCTGGCCAAAGAAGCATATTCGCTGCTGTCCCTCGGACCCACGAGATCTGACTACCCCGTCAAATGCTCTGTAGAGTCCAACATGAATCCGACTCGTGATACTGTCCTGATCAGTCTACAAGTCGACGGATCGTACGCAGTCGACAATCACAGTGACTCCGAAACCTATCAAGAGAAGGCATTTGCCTTGCCGGAAGTCAGTATTCTTGGACACTGGAAACAAAGATGCCCACAGGGTGATGGGTCGGGAGAGGGAGGACAGTGGGAATGGCGCAAGCTCGAGGAAGCTCAGACCGCGCAAGAGGCCATGAGCTCGGTGGGGTCGTAAAGAAGCTATTCTTTTGTACATAGTTGTTGGGCTTGCTATTCCGGTTTTGTACTGGGCTTGTGCTTTGGATGTCGTCTGCAGCTGTAGATACGTTTATGCATATGGAGTGTGATTGTTGCGACTGTGGTATAGCCGTGGACGAGCTCGAGTGCACTGTTCTCATGCGTATAGCAGTCAGTCATGATTGAGAGTGAGCTCATTGACAGTGTGGCAAGATAAAACATGCAAAGCCACCACGACTTTGTCTGAGCATGTACCGTTGTCCATGATTGCATCAAATCAGCGATATCTGGTAGCAGGGTAGTCTGCTATGCTTCTCTTACTAAGCAAGTGGATACCCAATCTGTGTCAGGGCTGTATCGACTCGAAGTTTTGGGCGGTGAGTTACACTGTTGCCACCACCACCTCAGATCTCTCCCCCTTCCCCAGTTTATACGGTTTTTCCTGGTGACGATGCTACTCTGCTGCGCAAGATATCCATTGTAGTGCGTCACTGCCGTTTTGCGCCTGGATCCAAGACCCTATACGCACAGTGCTGCCCTTTCATGTCTGACTTGGAGAGGAGCTTCTTGGATATATAAATACTCGGGTGGCGAGGACGTCCTTCTTCTCTATACATCACTCTCTACCTTGACGAGCCCTTTGAGACCAATCGGACCTATAAAGTGCCCCATATTGCCACCATATCGAGATTTGTCCCTAGCTTTTCGCCAATCGTCAATCCAGATGCAGTCCAACATCTCTCACGATGACACAAAGATTTCTTCTTTGCAATCGCTTGAAAGCCTCGAGCAGATGGGCCGGGACTATTGAAAGCTAGCGCCAGGGAGCCTAGCGGACGAGGTTTATTCAATTATGCTCCCTGAGATTCGAAAGGCATGGGGCAATACAGGGCGAACATGGTGGTAGAATGTCACTTCACCGGACTTTCCGAAATACGGTCGCTCGCAAGGCTTAAATCGGAAGATTGCAGATTCTCGCCAAACCCCTATGAGCGACGACCTCCTCGACGACAAGACGATGGGCGTCAAGAAATCGATGAACGATGGACTAGGAGCTCCTTATTCCATCATGTGCGACGCTTTGAGTCGCAAATTGGCGGAAGAAGTAAAGGATAACGAACACACAGATCTCCAAGTCACGGTCGGCTTCAAACCCGAGTACACTCCCATCAGAGTCACAATGACCTTGACCTCCAAAATCGAGTACTGGACCATCCAGTCGGACGCGACTCCTCCAACTTGTCAGAGACACACATACGGGCCTGAAGTGACGGTTACTGGATTCTGGTCGGAGCAGGAAGCAGAAGAGGGGGCCAATGATACCGAGAAATCGGGAAGATGGAATTGGTGCCTTGAGACGCAGCCCAAGCTGGATGAACGTGTGTTGGGCAGTCGAGTACGCCCCGACGTCAGGACTGAAGCGATGAGTAAAGCGACACTTGGGGAAGATGAAATGCTGGGGAACGAGGGAAGTACCGTTGTCAAGCCAACTCGGACTGCGAAATCGAAGGGGATGTCGTCGTGGTTCAAGAGGGGAATGAAGAGCCTTCAAGGCCGAACCAAATAGCTGCAGATTCGTTTCGATTCTGCCCTGTATGAGTCACTATTGCTATACACCCTGTGTATACCTGTTTGCTATCAGTTCTCTTTTGCCTTTTCTCGGAAGAGTCGCTCATGTATTTTGCAATGACCCTGGTGTACATGTGTATCTTGATTTACGCTTTTGCCATAGCAGTAGTACTACAATGGGCCGACACATAGGTAGATGGTCTTGACCGAGCACATGTGTCTCTTCCGGCACGTAAGGACGATGACCAAGCGGCTCACATGCAGTGGACTCAGTTCTAGCTTGACGGTCTGGGTGTCTTCGAGAGTCCGTCTGACCCAGAGTACCTCTGCCTGTGGATGTAGTCGAAAGCAGTGCTCCTCAGGCTCTGTGCGGACCCTTTATACTACGTCACTGTTTGTGACCCTTTGTGCGCTGCTCCATGGCTACCGTCGCATCCTCCTGTCCTTTCATATGTAACTTTCAAAGGAGAGTATTGACTATATAGGATAAGGAGAGCGACTGCTTTCTTGCTCTTCTACCACACTCACTATTCGTGTCCACCCACTAAGCACATTCACAAGCAAGAAACCATCGCCATCCTTCACTCCGTCTTATCAGTCAGCTACACATATCAGCTCAGTCCACCATCCAGCTGACTCTACGCCACTTCTCGAGATCATCAGCAACCAAATCGCACAAAATGTCTTGTCGGGAATCCGAGCCTTCGCTGCGACCTCTCCCAGACCCTTGGATGTTTGAAAAGGGTACAGCCGGAGAATTGATGCTTCGTACGGTGTATGACGAGGTCAAGGGACTTTTCACCGGATTGGACAGGGCCTGGACAGACGCGGCAAGTGGCTGCCACACAATGACAGAGATGAAGGCGATGCATGCAGGCCTAAAGGATTCGCGACTGAATTATTATGCGCACGGAACCCCGGCAGATAGTCTACACGAGCCAATGATGAGGATGTACATTGAATCGAGAAAGAGTGTCTGCGACGCTTTGGAGAAGCAGCCGGTCGAGAATCCTTGGGGAAATTATTTCAAGAATACATCCTCAGTAAATTTCCAAGCAGGTTCCCGAAACGTTCTCTTGGAAATCGAGCCATCTGGCGACTTCTTGGTCAATAAGGACCCTGACTCTACTCGGACAGTACAGGCGACAGAACGGCGCACAGTCACTGGTCAGAAAGTGACGGTTGTGGGATCGTATATGGATGGTCCAGAAGGAGGGGAGGGGCATTGGGAATGGTGCACAGTCGATCAACCAGTGGATACTGAAGCATCAGGAAAGACCGAGTTACGGGGGTGCCGACGAAGCAGGTTCGTAGCTACAGTCACGAGAAGATTGGGAAAGGCACTTCGTGTTTAGGTGAGACTTCATAGTGTATGTGCATGTAGTCTCGATCTGGAAGGGAGTTTGAACAAGTTTTGCGTATCCTGCTCTTCCTCGTTTTGGTCAGTTCGTTATTCATATGTATATATAGAATCAGTATGCCGCTCAGGATGATTGTGCTGCCATCCTCATTCATCGTGTTCGAATTGTGTCCATTCCAATGTCCTCTCGGACCAGCCAGTCCTTTCCGGGTTCCTGTGACCGACCTGGTAGACGGAACTTGTCCATACACCACCCAAGCATACGTCTTCATCCACTCACTGGGTAGCCGACCTCGACAGGGTTCTTGCGTAGATTTCCGCAGTCTGTCGCTTGCTCAGTACTGTATGAAAAGCGATCAGCAGTCAACCGGATCAAGTTTTGGACGGGGCGGATAACACAGGAATGCCGTCTCTGAGCGCTTCCCAGGCCACCTTGATGCTCCTCCATGTTGCGAGCCGTCTCATACTGTGATCGCCAGAAGGATCGCTCTGCCTCAACTTAGAAGGAGCGGAGTTTAGTGGCGGAGGTAATATCAAGATGAGCGCTAAGAATGCTTTGAGGGCTCCTCGGCCCTCGCCAGGAAGATGCGAGCAGACTTTGGAGGTGGTAATGCCCAGGTGACATGACTGGAACGAGACGCGATGATGGCAAGGAGGACCCATACTATTTCCACATATCGGATGTCTCCATCCAACAGGCATGCATGTCGGTGCTGTAGGCTGCGACGGCTTTCATGCGAAGGGACTTCTTTCCCGTATTCTACCCCCAATTTTGTAGAAGACAAACGGCAACGGTGTCGCCAGGAACAAAAGCCCAGCGAGTAAACAAGTCCCTCCAACAGGACCCAGTCTCTCATACATCTGTCTTCCGAATCTATCGTCAGCCTCGCCCCGCATTGGCCAAGAAACGAAAGAAGTACAATGGGAAACCAGCTGCGAATGCTGATCGCAGAAAACTGTTTGATGCAAGTGCTGACGCTGCCACTGGGCGATACGCACTGCTCATTAGCCTAGTCTAACAGGGATCTGATTTAGACCTACTCGACAAGGTAGGTGAAAGTACTGGTATATGCAAATACCATTCCAACGCCGAAGAAGGATGACCCTAAGATTGGGATGATCCATGGTACGTTCTGAAACGAGGTAAGACCAAAGAGGAGCAAGCCGAGTGGAGCGAATACGGCACCGTAGAACCCTGGTATGAGACGAGCTTCAGCTGGCACACCGTTCGGGTGCTTGAGAGCTAATCGGCGATATTGCCTAAGGTTTAGCTACACACTTCATGAACCATGATGAGCTTACTTGTTGAACAGTGGTTGACAGCAGACGGCAACGACCTGCCCGAACCCAATACCGAGGAATGCTAGACCGGTCTGCTGCAGAGTACTGTACAATTAGCTTGAAATATCGGTAACTGGACACCAAAGGCTCACAAGCCGTATTGCGTTTCGAAGACATATGGCACGCCGCCAAATGAGAGGTAAAGGATACCCAGGATGAGAGCGCTCCACATATCAAGGAAGAGTACCATCAATTGAGTAGTCAAGAGAACTGTCATCAGCTACTGTCTCACATAGGAGAGAAAATCAGAGCTTACTAAAAGGGGTTTTGATACTTTTCTGCAGAGCCGCCATGAATGACCGATCTGCGAGGTCCGTAGGCGCTTTCCACCGCTCATCACCTGTTTCTCGTCTCTTGCTGTATATCAGCATCATGATCATGGTACGTGGAGTAGACTCACCTCGCAGCTTTGAGCTTCAATAGCTGAGGATCGAACGTTTCCGGGACAAAGACCAGGATCAGGGATAGCATGACAGCAGCCCAAATGATGACGACGTAGAATGTCCAGTGCCAATTCGTATTTTGATTGATGAATCCCGCTATCAGAGGTCCTAGCACAGGACCAAGGAAGGGTGCTGTAAGAAGTCAGCTCCTGCTATGTTCAAAGGCCCGCAAAAATGATATACCCGCCGAGAAGATCATCATTGGCCTGCGCATCAGTAAGTTCACTCTTTTAACAAAAGAAATTCACATACGTAGCAACATTCTCATTCTTGAAGACATCCGAGATGGCTCCTCCTGATACTGATAAGAACGCCGATCCGGCGAATCCAGTTAGGAATCGGAATATCATGTGTACTGCGACATTGTTTGCTGTATCATCAGCTGACGTCTTTATTCATCTTCATGTCAGACGCACCGAATGCGACTGGGAAGTTAAGGACTATAAGATCAGCTTAGACGCTTGGCGACGATATAGAAAGGCGTACGAAAGAAACAGGCAAAACTGCCATGAAGGACTTTCTGCCTTCCGATAAATTCTGATATCGGACCTAGAAACACTGCCGTCTTAGCTTGAGGCCTTTCATCACGCTACGGTACTTACTAGGTCCAACACCCAAGCCAGCCACGAATAGCTAGATTCATCAGCCTTGACCACCACCGTGAGAGGCGACATACAGATATCGTAAGAGTTGCTACTAGCCTGCTGATCCCGTACTCCTGCGTCATTCCAGCATAAGTCGATCCTGCCATACTGGAACAGCATGTTACGCAAACGCATGACCCAGCCAACACGAACGTCATTGCCCTATCTCATCAGCCATCGCTCACTCGTACGTGGATCATTTCATGTGCTGAGACATACCATTTCCGCCAAGGAGGTGTATTAAGCGGACACCCAGGATCATCCGGTCCATCCCAGTGTACCACCCAATCATCCTTCTCCTTCTCTCCCTTCTCGTCTGCCGATACTTTCCGGCGACCTGGAACAGTATCCGTCATCCGAGCATCTTTATTGCCATGCTCCCTTTCCCGTGACTGTCTGTCTCCCTGCTCTGGGTCTGGAACACGATCACTCAATGACCGCCGGGATGCCTCCGTGTCCGGCTGATAAACAGTGGATGTGGGCGAGGGGCTCGAGGTTGATGGTCCAGCTGATTCTGGGCCGGCCATGATAGTCTGTGCGTACGGCGGCGGTCTAAAGTGTTTCTAGCGAGAGGGTAGTCCGGCAAATCGGAATAGGGCTCTGTGGGCTGGCTATCCCGCAATACACGTCGTGCTGTCACCTAGTAGGTCGTTGGACGAGTCACGAGTTAGACTATCGCTACAGCCGAAGATGTGGGAGCTTGCGTGGAGTTCTGGCGCGATGTCGTGAGTGGGTGCTGAGTGATAAGTAGATTTGAGTTATCAATAATCAAGACTCTGAAATATAACCACCTCCACCGGACCTTTACGGCCGTAAACGATGGACATGTCCAGGATATAGCGTGGTCTTTATGAACTCGACAGGGGGGGTCCGAAGGCGCCGGAATCATGAATGCATGTATCAAGTGTCCTTATTAGACTTCTCTATCTCCACAACGACTTTCCCAACAGACCTCGCTGTTTCCAGACGCTCATAAGCTTTCTTTGCGTCCTACGTCATCAACAATGAAACCCCTATCAAAGGGACGACTGACCTCGAAGCTGAATGTGGAGTCGATAACGACTCTCTTGGCAGCTGCATAGAAGTCTGTGATAGTCGAGAATTGTTCAGTACTTGGACTACACATGTAGACTTCATACCGCCTGTTGACGATCAAGGAACGGAGAGGGGTCCATCTTGGTAGGTAGTGGTGTAGTCTACCTCGGTAATATCGGACATTCTGGATTGGATGGGTGAGCTACACATCAGTGTTAAGTCGGATCCTGTACTGGGAGGAAGGACAAACATAGGTGAATGGTCCACCCATTGAATCTCGGCTGGTTTCTGCCAGTCAGCATCTGGCTTAGGAGCCTCGGTTGACTTACTGTCTCCCACGATGGTGATGTAGTGACCTAGATGTGGAGCTTGGGGGTCGTCGAGTACCAAGTGATCCATGTAAGGTATCAATTCCTTTCCTCCAACGCAATCGAGAACTACAGCATAAGGAGCATGTTGCGACATGAGGGCCCTCTCGACCACACTCTCTTTCGTGTAATTAATCACCTGATCATCAGTGTGTCTCCTTGTGCTCGTTGTGAACTAGGATCAAGACGAACCTCATCTGCACCTTGCTCCTTGACGAACTCCACATTTCTCCCAGAGCAAGAAGTGACCACTTTCAATCCCATCTTCTTCGCTAGCTGAATAGCGACATTTCCAGTCCCACTCGATCCACCTAGAATGAGGACTGATCTAGTGTTTCTCTCTTCTGGCTTTGGGTCGAAGGGGAGTTGACCGGCTTCTACCAATGCTCCATAGACTGTAGAGTATACAAGGGGGATGGCGGCGGCTTCATTCCACGACATCCCGGATGGTTTAGGGGAGATAGCTGAAGAGGATGGTACTCTGAGGTATTGTTGAAGTGTACCGTTTCCTGTTATTTCAGCTTGCATTTCCAAGACTAGGTCTGAGCGGACTTACCACCAGTGATGTCCATACTCATCCCATGGACTTCCTGGCCAACGCTCCATTTCGAATTCCTTCCCGCCGAATGGATGACCCCTGCGTAATCCGCACCCGGAATCACGGCCTTGCCACCACTGAGCTGAACGCCCAGCTTCTTCATATAATCCGGAGTCAGCTGAGCCCTATTCATCAGCTTCATGAACTCACTCGGGTTGGCCGACTTACACTTGCTCGTCGACTGGATTCAGCGCCATAGACTTGAGCTTGATGACTACCTCATCGTCTCCAGCTTCGGGAATTGGGTTAATTACCGACTCCAGTGTCCCCGATAATCTGCCAGTCCTGGTATACCCGTATGCTTTGTTGCTCATGATGTTCTGATGTATCAGGAATCAATGGATGATGTCAGATTAGTTAATTGCGCCAGGATGCATAATTATTACCACCGAACAAACCAACCTCCACCTCGGGATGCCTTGAAGAAGTTACCGAGGTGACTACCGCGTTATCGCGGATGTAGTTGATGAAGAAGTAGGATGCAGAATAGGTGAATGCATGATTTGATGCGTTATTGAAACATGATGCTTAAGCCCGATAAGGCGACTCTACTTCTCACAGACTCCCACTAAGAAAACATACTGATGACCCTAATCAACCTTTGTGGGCTTGATTGCCAAAGCGGGAGTAGGTCCGTCTTCCGATGGACCGGCTACCTTCTTTGCCTGTTTATCTAGCTTCTCCGCAATGTACTCATCCATCTCGTCTGCGTGACCGCTGTGATGTCAGCTTAGGACATATTCTACTAGCCATCTGGACTCACAATGGCCTTGGACCAAGTAAATTCCTCATGTCCTCTCGAGTAATGACCTCCTTGTCCAACAGTAGCTTGGCAACCTTGATAACATCCTCCTTGTGCTTGGTCAACAACTCTGTCGTACGCCTATGAGCATCCTTGACCATGTTGTGAACAGCTCGGTCAAGGGATTGAGCAGTAGCCTCCGAGAATGGCTTCTGGAAACCTTCACCCTGCTGGTCTCGGTTTCCGTAAGAGATAGGTCCGATGTCGGGGTTCATACCGTAGTTGGCGCAAACTTCGAAAGCCATCTTGGTGATCTTCTGCAAATCGTCCTGTGCACCGGTGGTGATGACGGGGAAGAAAATCTCCTCAGATACACGACCACCGAGGGTCATGCACATTCGGTCAATGAGCTGTTCGGTCGAGAATAGGAATCGCTCCTTGGGGAGATACTGATGATCAGCTGTCTGCGACTCTTGACGCGCATGAGTCAGCTCACCTGAGCGTAACCTAGAGCACCGACACCACGGGGAATGATCGAAACCTTGAGCAATGGATCGGCGTGCTCGAGGTACCAACCACAAACAGCATGACCAGCCTCATGATAGGCAACAGTCTTCTTCTCCTCTTTACCCAAAACTCTGGACTTCCTTTCTAATCCAGCAATGACTCGCTCAATAGCTCCATCAAAGTCCTCCTCGGTGACACTGTCGCCTCCACGTCGAGCAGCACGTAGAGCACCCTCGTTACAGACATTGGCGATATCAGCTCCTGAGAATCCAGGGGTCAAGAGAGCAAGTTTCTCGGCGATGTTGTCCATTGAAAGCTCGGTCGATATCGTGATGGGTCCAAGGTGGACCTTGAAGATCTGTCTTCTACCTCCGATATCCGGTCGATCAATGGCGATATGTCGATCAAATCGACCAGGTCGCATCAGAGCACTGTCAAGAACATCGGCTCGATTCGTACCTGCCAATACGACGACGTGCTCGGCGGTACCGAAACCATCCATTTCGACTAGCAGCTGATTGAGTGTCGATTCTCGTTCATCGTTTCCACCGAAGCTTCCACCTTTTCCACGAGCTTTACCGATAGCATCGATCTCATCAACGAAGATGATACAAGGTGCGTTCTTCTTGGCGTTGGCGAAAAGATCTCGGACTCGAGAAGGACCGACACCGACGAACATCTCGACGAACTCGGATCCTGAGACAGATAGGAAGGGTACACCAGCCTCACCAGCTGTGGCTTTGGCGAGTAAGGTCTTACCGGTACCTGGTGGACCGGACAGAATAGCACCTCGGGGAATCTTGGCTCCAAGCTTCTCGTACTTTGTAGGCTCCTTGAGGAACTTGACAAACTCCATGATTTCCTGGATGTCAGCTCTGGTAACGTTGAAGTTCCGGATGGCTTACCTCTTTGGCCTCGTCCATACCGGCGACATCCTTGAACTTGACACCGACTGCATCCTCCTTGTTGAACATCTTGGCCTTACTCTTGCCTACACCGAAGATACCTCCACCAGGTCCACCACCACCCATTGCTGATCCACCTCGCTTGGCCATCCACAGAATCAGACCACCAATGAGCAGTGTTGGTGCAAAGTGCATAATAGTCTGGAAAGTCGAGATCTCCTCTCTGTACGAAACAGGTATTCTCTCGGCAGGTGGGATACCTAGTTCATCCTGTGTAGCGATGAGGAGAGATTCGAAAGATTCAAGAGATCCGATGGTGAACTGGTATGGCGCTGGTCCGTGGGATGGAGATGGTAGTGAAGAGCCACCATTAGATGTGGAGTCGGTCGAGTTATTGTTGGGGATAGGGTTGTGTAGGTGAACTCGGACTTTCGTGCGGTTGATGACTTCTAGCGATGATACTAGGCCTCGAGACAGTAGCGAGTTTCGGCTAGGTAATCAGCGATCGCGCTCTCGTAGAGATAGTCGACTTACAACTCCTGCCATGTGATCTCTCTCGTACGTGTCTCACCGGGAGCTGACAGTGTGTATAACGTGTACCTGCAAGTCAGATAATCATTCCCGATCCCGATCGCGATTTCCACTCACGCAAGTACAGCAAGCAGCAGCTGGTTAGGGGTCATGCCCCATTGATTAGGTCCACCAGCACCTCCTCCGCCTCCAGGTCCACCTCCACCACCGGTAGCAGCCTTCTTTCCAGTCAAACTGCCCATCATCTGCTCGCTTAATTTCGGCCGTCTCTACTTGAACGACTTTTCTTCAGCTTCCTCTCCGGGTTTCTCTACGCCCTCCTCGCCGGGTG
>Ga0265797_10003973_pt1 | contig 23042 bp, 35 predicted proteins | sample P2T30metagenome_FD_192433 | JGI IMG/M metagenome (GOLD analysis project Ga0265797, IMG submission 192433) | Plant litter microbial communities from East Loma Ridge, Irvine, California - P2 T30 | ecosystem: Environmental > Terrestrial > Plant litter > Unclassified | place: USA: California... | reverse complement strand
ACCACGAGTTGATCGCTATCCTAAGGCAAAGCCTTGGTATTTCAGACAAAGCGCAAGACACCGTGTCTAGCGATACGGGTAAGGGCTATGTTTTCTATTGCTCGTGCGTTGCAATGTTAATGCCTCTTTTTGGGCTTCTGAGTTTGATATCATCATGGCCAGGGTACCCACTCAGCTGCCGCATAGCAGCGCCATCATTGATCGCAAACGTTGCTAACGACCACTTAGCCGTCCTGAAAGATGCCGAGCACATCGCTTACCATGCCATCGATGTGTCAATAGACATGTACGGCACGCGCGATGCGGCAAGCCAGCTCTACAAAGCCATGTGTGAGCGCAACTACTCGACGCAAACCTGGAGCGAACACGAACTCCATCCCAAACTTGGCGTCGACCTGGATGAAGTGGGCTTGGTGAATTTTATCTTCACAATGGATCTTCTCAATTTCTCGTTCTGGTCTGAGAAATCGTCCGAGGAGCGCTATCAGGTTGAGTACAGAGGGAAGCGATGGACTGGTTACAACAGTCTAGTAGCTTGTCTGAGGCGCGCTCTGGATGAGGGTATTCCAATCACCACGCCAAGGTTCTGGAGGACCACGCAAGACCTGAGTGCTACAATGGAGCATGTTTTTCGAAGCGCAACAAATGAGCGGGTCCCTTTGTTCGAACAGAGGGTGAAAGTTCTGAGAGAGGCGGCCGATGTGCTTTGTGAGGTATCTTGAACATCGTTGGTCCGGGTTGACGTTGCTGAGCTGGCTGACCAGATACAGAACTTTGGCGATGAGGATGACGAACAAGATGATGACGACGACGATGACTTCGAAGACGCGGTCGAGCACATGGAAGTCGTGGATGAAGGCGAGCCACACAACGGCGTCGATCACGCGCCATCTGTTGAGGCCCTTGATACATCGACGGACCACTTTGGAAGCTCTACCTCCTTAGGCGATGGGTCACTCAACGGAGCACTAACGCCAGCATCGTCAAAAGTCAATGATAGTTGCGCGTCTTCGAATGAGTCCAGTGAACAACGAAGCGGCGTCGCAACGACAAATGGGCAGGACGCTAGCATAGCCTTTCGGGAGCACTCTGATACGAAGGCGACCGAGGCCCAGGCCCAACCTGACATGAGCGTTGTGCGCCTGATCCAGGACGCAGACCACTCCGCCGGAAAACTTGTCAACTTGCTTGCGAAACACTTCCCTTGCTTCCAGGACCATGGTCGCTTCGAAGGCCGCAAAGTGCGATTCTTGAAACGTGCACAGATTCTTGTGGCAGACCTGTGGGCCGCGTTCAACAGTGCAAGCCACGGCACGTTTGACGACATAGGCCACATCACCATGTTCGCTGGTAAGTCTCCCTTGTGAAACCCATTGCTGCACGTCGGGTAATAGTGACACCTGAGTCTAGATTACCGGGTACCCCAGATGCTGTACAACCTCGGCGTTATCACGTTCTCACCACCGTTGGAGAGCCGGCTCCGCAGGATGGAAGAGCTGAAGACAGGCGAGAGCTGGGAGCTGCAACTTCGTGGCTGCAGCATCTGGGCGGTGGAGATGATCCGGCGACAAATTGTCAGCGACCACCCAGAGACGAAGACAGATGTAAATGCGGTCCTGCTGGACTTTTTACTGTACGATCTGGCGAAAGAGTTCGAAACTACAGGTACGTTGCGGCGTGTGGCGCTTGCCCATGCGAGTCCCCGTTGGCGAGACTTCCCACCGGCATCCAATCAGCTTGCAGAACGGGCGGCTTCACAAACATCCAACTAAGGGCGTGATGCCACACTCCATTGCATCCATGAGCTGATTTGGTGATGCACACAGGCACAGAGGCCATTCCTCACCACCGGACACGGAGTATCTGGTACTAGTAGCATGTGGTCAGAATCGTAGTATAAGTGTTGCATGTGCCTTTCACGAGGCAAGCGAAGCCTTCCTCTCATCGTTCCTTCGCCGTTTGTTATCACCGTTTGTCGAGTGGCTCCACTCAACCTCAGCTGTCTTTTCCCGCTCTCACACACACTCTTTTGCAATTGTCCGTGAAATCTCTCCAGTGCAATCCAACACACTCTTTTTCGTCTTCGACTCCGGACATCCAACGACTGGACATAACCGCACTCTTTGACAGAGCGCATTCACTCTTTCTCGTTTACAACTACACCCCCAATCGTTGCCCGGCATCGACCACAATCATGAATCTCCTCGTGGTAAACACGACCTTTTGTCAAAACAAATCATCACACGGCTGACAGAGCTCCAGATCGTCACCTTCGCCTTCGCGGTGTTTGCTTCTGCCATCCCATACGCTGGACGTAGCCACGCTCATGGCCGCTACCAACTCCATGACATCAAACACCACGTTCAAGTCGCCCACGCTGTTTCCATCGCCGGTCGCTCCATCTCGTATGATGGTTCGTGCGGTTCCTGGGGCGGTGCAACTTGTCCAGCAGGCTTCTGCTGCGGGTATGTGACGGACGAGATCGTGCTTCTGGCAATAAGAATCTTTGCTGACTTTGCATGACCCAGTTCCATCGGCTGGTGCGGCAACTCCCCTGTCCACTGCGGCGTTGGATGTCAAGCTGGTTTTGGTGATTGCGGCTCTGGAGCTTCGCCCTCGTCTTACGTTGAATCCGAACCCAGCATTGCGGAGTCGCAAAGTATCCCAGCAGCGGCGACCTCCACCGTTGCTGTAACTGTTTCTCCAATCACTTCCTCTTCCACATCTACTTCGGCCGCCTCAACATCCAGCGTCTCCATGGCGATATCGCTTGCCAACAAAGGCCCTGACGACGACGGACGCAGGCCTGATCGCCCATCTTACGAAGCCCCGCATTCGACCCTGGTTACAAAAACTCTGCCAGACGCGCCTTCGACTAAGCCTGAGCAGTCCACTGCTTCTGAGAACTCGCCTTCAGCATACCCGAATCCATCAACTGAACCTACCACAGCTGAATCATTGTCTTCGGTCTCAAGCAACTCCGCATCGCCCACCGAGGCCAGTTCTGCACCATCATCTTACGGAAGTGCGATTCCCAGTCCGACTTCAGGTGGCGGCGGCGGTTGGAGTGGTGGCGGATCTTACATTCGCACCTACAAAGGTGACGGTTCGACAAATGACGGCTGGCCGAGTCAGAACGAGTGGCTGTCTTTTGACAACATGTGGGAGATCAACCAGAAGATCATGAAGTCCTCATGCTCCAACGCCTTCAGCCAGATCGATAACTCCGACCAAGAGCTTGACGACATGAAAGCTGCGATCGAGGACGTTTCGTCTTCCTCCGGAGTCGACAAGACTTTTGTGCTTGCCATCATGCTGCAGGAGTCGAACGGTTGCGTGCGCGTGCAGACCACATCATACTCTCACGCCAATCCAGGTCTCTTCCAATCCTACGAAGGCACAGGTTCCTGCAATGACGGCTCGAGCGTGCAGAACCCGTGTCCGGAGAGCCAGATCCACCAAATGATCGAAGACGGCGTTGAAGGCACAGCAGCCGGTGATGGCCTCAAGCAGCTCCTGTACGCTGCTACTGGAGATGGTGTTCAGAAATTCTACCAAGCCGCTCGCATGTACAACTCTGGCTCCCTTGACTCTAGTGGTAACCTGGGACTTGGAGTTGCCACCCACTGCTACTGCAGCGACATCGCCAATAGACTTACCGGTTGGTCTGCGGGTGTTAGCAAATGCGACGCTGGCACAGTCGGAGCCTAGGCCGGTCTCTTTGTGTTACATTATGCTTCACTTCTTCGGCAATGGCCCAGGAGGCCACGCGGGTACCTTCTTGTAACTCCTCTTTTTTTCTTGTTCTTTTTGGCATCGACCAGAGGCGACGAGTCGACGATAACGACGGCGGGACGATGAAAAGTACTGCGAATGACCTTCAGATTAGAATGAAAATATGAAGATCTGTTTCTACCCAACTCTTTTCTGGTTCAGCTGCTTGACCGTATTGGTTGCTGAAGACCTGTTGACTGTTGGTGAGATTAGGCGTGGGAGCACTATTCCCGGGCATCCATTAAGCTGCTTACGATTGCGGATCTGCTTACAAAATCCGTTGTCTCCAAGATTTAGTAATCTAATGTTAGACTTGAGGCATGCCCGGCAGGATGAGCACACAGGGACCATGGCCAAGTCCGAGAATTCTCCACATGCTCGTGCAAAATGGAAGCTCTCCGATTCTCCAACCCAAAACGTCATCTCCACTCACCAGGACATCGACCATTGGCGGGCCCGTCCAACGTGGAAGGAAGACATCTACCGAGGGGCAGCTCGCTCTCTGCAAATCGCTTGGATCTGGCTTAGAAATCGGCTGGTCAATCCTACAGGCAGACCCCGGGTTTAAACGTAAGTTACATGTAAGTTAACGTCACTCCTCCGGCGTCGTCTTGCTATTAAGGTAGCTTGTTCACCTCATCTCTCAAAGGACTGGCATATACCTTTCATTCCTCTTGAGATAACTCACAGTTGATTCACTTTCCATCAATCTACTCTACCTACTACGATTAATCTGATCCAACAAGCTGCTAATAAGCCCTCCTAATATTCTCAACATGCCTTCGACTCAAAAGCAATGGCAGGTCACCGAGCTTACCGGCTTTGACGGACTCAAGCTCTCCACTGATACTCCCGTCCCTCAAATCGGCGAGAATGATGTCCTTGTCAAATGTGAGTTCTCCAAGCGCTACCACCCAATCACCCTTCGAACAAACGCAGCTAACAACACCCAGTCCACGGCGCCTCTCTCAACTACCGCGACCTCGCCATCGTCAAAGGCTTTTACCCATTCGCCCTGCGCACTCCGATTGTCCCTACCTCCGACGGTGCCGGTGTAGTTGAAGCCGTCGGCTCCGGCGTCACCCGCTTCCAAAAAGGCGACAAGGTCCTCACTCTCTTTAACCAAGGTCACCTCGCAGGCTCCCTGGACTTCAACAGCGTCGGCACTGGCGTGGGTGGCACCATCGATGGCGCTCTCAGGCAGTACGGCTCCTTCAACGAGCAGGGCCTCGTCAGCATGCCCTCCAACCTCGATTTCTTGCAGGGCAGCACTCTCACCTGCGCCGGTCTCACGGCGTGGAACGCTCTTTACGGCCTGGAGAGCCGTGGTCTCAAGCCCGGTGACTGGGTTCTTACCCAAGGTACTGGCGGCGTGAGCATGTTTGCCGTGCAGTTCGCGAAAGCGGCTGGCGCGAAGGTTATTGCGACTACCTCTTCCGCTGCCAAAGGCGACAAGCTCAAGGCCCTGGGTGCTGATCACGTTATCAACTACAAGGATGTCGCCAACTGGGGCGAGGAGGCAAAGAAGCTTACCCCCGGCGGCCGTGGTGTGCAGCACATTCTTGAAGTCGGCGGTCCCAACACGATGACCCAATCTCTCAAGGCCATCTCCTTCGACGGCGTCATCTCCATCATCGGTTTCCTCGGCGGTGTCAAGGGAGAGCAGCAGCCCACTTTCCTTGACTGCCTCGTAAGTACAACTCATGAATCCCTTTTCCCTTCACAGAAAACCCATTCGGAGTGACAGAAAACTAACCCCCTCCACCAGAACAACATCTGCACCGTCCGCGGCGTCCTCGTCGGCAGCAGGCTGCAATTCGAAGAAATGAACCGCGCCATCGAGGCCAACGACATCAAGCCCGTGGTCGACGAGAAGGTCTTCACCCTCGACCAGGCCAAGGACGCTTACCAATACATGTGGGACCAGAAGCACTTTGGCAAGCTTTGCATCAAAATCGAGTAGGATGTTTGCGGTGCCTGAGCCATTGTGCATTTGTAGATATATGTGCGTAATATGAAATGATTTACGAATTATTACATGACCAACACTTGCATCTACATAGTACAGTATCTACGCTCCACCGAACGGCTGCCCTAAGTAGTCCCACGCCTGCAGTCCTCTTAGATATACCAGTCTTACAAGCTGTTTTACCACGATGATTACGTTGACTCACTTGACCGTTCCTGACATCACCGGTCAATGGCCGCAATGTCAAGACATGTCGAATATGTGAAGTACATGCACTTGCTGTGCCCGGTGTCAGCACCAGTGTCACGAACTCGTCCTGAAGATGGGCACTCTTTCAGCTCAAGCAAAGGTCGACCTTTACCCTCGCACATGGAGGTGTCAAAAGGCAAAATTGCTGTGTTCCACAACTCAGGAAAGTATTCACTCCGACAGATCCGACAAGTCAAAAGAAGAGAGAAAAAGGCTGCCCGAATAATGATGTATTCCATTCCTCCAAACCCGATAGGCTACCAAAACTAACCAGACCAACAAGTACAACAAACTCCCGGTCTTCAAGAGAGACTGTATATACAAACACACTTTTCTCTCTTCTTTTACGCCTGCTGCTAGACATGCGTCGTCGCTGCTGCTCCAAGTACAAGAAAAAACATCAAAGTCAATAAAGGATTGTGTCGTTCAATCGTAGTCGCCTCGCCCGAATTTTTCGCCCAATAAATGCAAGTTGCAGCCGCCTGCCAGTAAGGAAAAAAGGGATTCAACGCCCGTGAGTACAGCTGTGGTGACATCTGCTGACCAACAAGGGTTTGCCATCACGTTCAGAGCTCGAAAAGAGTTGCACGTGTGGGGATCGATCTGCGCGTCGTGCTGCGGTTCATGTGTGATCATCTAGCCTCACCCACATTACCGTGTCCGTGCGAATTCTGCTGCTGGTGGTGCGCTTCGTCGCCGTCGTGATGAAGAGTAACGCTGTTAAATTCTTCGAACGGATCTGCAATCTCGTTTCCGGGCGTGGCGAGGCCAGAGTCCAGAGGAACGCCCTTCATCTTGCTCACGCTGTTGCCGATGTCGACACTGTGTGACTCCTTAACATTACGGAAGTTTAGAGTATCGATGCCGCGGCCTTGGTTGGGGATGATCGGCGGCTTGGAGTGGCGTAGCAAAGCCCAGGAGGTGCTGCGGAAGAAAGGGTGGTTCTTCACGTCAGATGCGCCAGCGCGGGAACCCAGGCGGCGGAGCTCGTCTTTGATGAGAAGCTTGCGAATGAGCGACTTGCAGAGACTGTTCGGACGAATGTTAGTAAAGCTTCATAAGTCAGTGTCGAAATTGAGAATACTTACTTGGAGACACTCGGTGATCCATTGCCTTCTGGGAAAGGCACCTCGTCCCTCAGGATATTCGCAAACGTGGCATTCCTGTTCTTGCCCTTGAACGGTGTAGTGCCGAACAGCATCTCGTAAATCAAGATGCCCAGTGTCCACCAATCTACTGCACTCGTGTGTCCGCAGCCCTTGATAACTTCCGGCGCAATGTATTCTTCCGTTCCGACAAAGGAATTCGTTCTAAAGTTGGCAATACAAGACTTCGTATCGATTGTTGGCAAATTGTTGTTGTTCGGGTTTGAGGTGATGCCGCCAGACGAACGTGAGGACGCGTACATCATTGTCGGCGCTCCGCCAGGGTCGGACTGCTTGGAAAGATCGAAGTCCGAAAGCATGATGTGGCCGGATTGATGGAGGAGAATGTCTGTCGATTTGGTCAGCGAGTGATGCGATGCGAGGAATAGAAAATGAGACATACTCTCTGGCTTCAGGTCGCGATAGATGAAGCCCATCAAATGCAGATATTCCAGCGCAGCCGTGACTTCAGCGGCGTAGAAACGAGCCGCGTCTTCGTCAACGCACTTGTTCGGCCTTGTCTGCAATGCGCGGAAGAACTCGCCACCACTGCAATATTCCATGCAAAGATACAGAGAGTCATCCGACTGGAACGAGTGGTAGAGAGTTACGATGAAAGGGTGATTGCTGGTGGCAAGGATCTCTTGCTCGGCGAGGGCTCTTTTGATCTTGTTGCGCTTGATCATCTCCTTCTTGGAAAGCACTGTTCTTGTCAGTATGCGCACAAAGATCTGCGGTATTCTCAAACTCACCCTTCATGGCATACAGCCTGCTGCTCTTCTTCTCTCGCACCAAATATACTTTTCCAACATCACCTTTTCCAATGAGCTTGATCTTGTCAAAGCTTGACGGTCCAACCTCCACAGTCCGCACCTTGATGCTGTTGCTGCTGTACGTCCGACGGAACGCAACACTATTGCGAATCTTGCCGGGACTGGGTATGCCATTGATGCCAGATATTGGGAGCAAATCTCCAGGCATGGTCTCCACCATTGAGAGCGCACTGCTGTTGCCGTGTACGCCAAGGCCGTTCATCTTGGGCTTCTCAAAGTCCGAAGTAGGCGGTCGGCTGTCTTCACTGCCATCGCTCTTTTTCTTCGACTTGCTACTGAAGAGCCCTTGCGCGTTGGGTGCGCTGGCCACTCTCCTAAGTTTCCTGGCCAGCTCTTCCTTCCCAGTCACGGCCGGTCCTTGAACTCCCAAGTGATTGTTGTCGCCAGTCCTTTGTGGATTGCTGGGTGTGTCAGGCGGTGAAGGCGGGACACTGCTATCGTTGTGATGTCGTAGCGCAGGCGGGCCCTGGTGCTGAAAGTATGGATTCGCGTGCGCAGTAGGGCTCATGCCATCATCCAGAGGGTTGCCCTCTGAGGCAACAGTCGTGCTTCTGCCACGCGTGAGGTGTGGTATGAACCTGCTGTGCCGCAGGCTGCTCTTGTTCTGCTGCGACTGCGGGGTGGAGGTGCCCTCGTGGCCCTTCTCGATGCTAGCGGTCTCGGAGTTGACAGCGGAATTCTCCCGGGAGAGACTGTTGATGCGGAAGAAGTTCTTGATCTTCTGGCCGGCGGTGTTGTTGACCTTGGCGTTGGGACTCAGGGCCTGGCCAGAGAAGCTGCGCTTCTCACTCGAATGCGGCATGTTGGCTTCGGGGTTGGCCGTGAGGCCAGTCATGTAGGTGGTGGTGGGGAAGGTGTCGCGCGGCTGTGTGACTGACGGTGTTGACAGTGCAGTGGACGGTCTGTCCGGCGACGGCGAGACAACGATGGACGATGTGTCTGGCGGGTAGCGGCGTGTGCGGTGATCAGGGTGCGGATTATGGATGGCAAGCGTCCAAGTTCGGCGGCGTTGCGGCTATGTCATTGCTCCGAGACTGGTTCCGCGGGAGCAACGGCGTGGAGGACAGGGCGGAGATAGGGTGGAGTGGGATGGAGAATGGCACTGGGTGGTGGAGGGGACAGGTATGTTAGGAGGGTGAGCAAGAGTAAGTGAAGTGAGGTTGAGGTTACGTTGTGCCGGCGACTTTGCCCGTGGTTGGTAATGCTCCTGCTCCTGCTGCTTGCTTGCTGCGTGGGCATAAGGTAACTAAGACGTGCCTCTACGCCGCGCCCGGCTCGTCCAAACGCTCGCGCACCAAAGTTCCCCACCTAGAAGACCTGCAAAGTAGTGTCTGGGCCCGTTGACCACTTCCTTCTCGGGTTAGATTGCCATCGCTATCTTGCCGTGCTGTCTTAGTCTTGCATAACGTTGCCCCTTCGCTAGAGTCCCGACCATGCTCATAAGGCGAGGATGATATTATGTATAGCCAGAGACGATTACATGTATGTTCACGAATGAGCTTTTGTTGATTTTCTTCTGGCGATTGGATGACCGGAAATTTATCATGTGCGGAACTTCATGAGTATCTAATACCTACAGAGGACGGCATCTCTGCCTCCAAGTAAAATAACCTGCAAGCAAGATTCACTGCTCACACACTCCAAATTTTCAGGCTGCTGTCTGGTTGTGTCGAGACTTCGTCCGCATCATCGAATGTTCTCTGACCTGAGCAAGTAGCCATGACAGCACCACTTGGATGCCAGACTGCACTTGCAATGGAGTCACCGTGCATCTCAGACAACACAGCGTCTGGCTGCTGTATTCCCTCTACTCGTCCAGGGTTCTGCCACATCCGCAGAGCGCCGTCCACACCACCAGCCCACACTTCCAACCCAGACGCCGTAGGAATCGTGGAGATGCCGAGTCTCTGTGTGGTGAGGGCGTTTCGACCAGCCAGCCAAGCGACTCGCCGGTGTTGACTACGAACGTCGTAAACGTGTATGCCATCGCTCTGCCTTTCGCCGACTAGAATGTAGTTGCCGTCAGGAGTCCATTCGAGGGACGTGACACCCGAGCCGCTGTAAGTCGCCGAATCAGGGTCACTACATTCTGGTGCCACAGAGAACGCAGTTTGACAACGACCGTGTCCTGCTGACGCGAATATGCCGACGCTGCGATGTGAGCTGCCCACTGCAAGCAAGTTGTCCGTTGAGATGCTGATGGACATGATCAGGCCGCCATCACGCATGCTTGTAGCTGCTCTCTTCGGATCCTTCGGTTTCGTGATGTGCAGGGCGATCGGTCCTTCGTTCGCGCGAGAGGTGTCGAAGATGGCGACGGAGCCATGTGCCCCGGCAACGAAATGATTGCCATCCGAGTGGAATGCCAGACTGTTTGGGGCAATGTACGCTTCGGTTTTAGCGTGGATATATGGGTAGGCGTGTGTCAAAGACGTGTCCAGGGCGTTAGTCAAGCGGAGCGGCTGGTCAGCCGGCGCAGACAAAACCAATGTAGTCGACGGTTCCTGCAGATCAAAGCCCGGGTACAATGTATAGCTCTGGACGTTAGTGGGCGATTGGAGAACGGAGTATGGAACAAGCTCGTGTGGATGTTTGCTCTCGTCTAGGAGGTCTGGAGGCAGGATAAATGTGCGAATACCGCCATCGTCGTTGTGAGTGACCACGGCCGTGCCATCGGGACTGAACTGGGCTTCTTTGAAAAAATTGTTCTTATACTTGCGAGCTGCGTCTGCTTGGGGTGAAGCAGTATCTATATGTCCATTGAAGGACACGCCGGTGCTGGCGATACATCGCGGCTGAAGCTCTGGCGGTGCATCACCAGATGCTGCCTCCGGCTCAGCCAAGGGAGATGCCATACCATGGAGCTCCACGAGTTGTAGATGAGTGAATTGTCGTATCGACTGGTCCAGATTTCTGTTAGTTGATGGGGTGGAAGCTGGAGAAGACGATGGAAGACAACCTGGAAACCTAGCCTCGGTCGCGGTGGCCTGAGCACGGCTTCGAGGCCTCGAGAAATTCCGCGGGTTAAACTAAAGGAGTCCGCCGGTCCAAACATCTCCATCTCGACGAACTCTGTTATCTTAATAATCGAAACACATACATCTACATTCGCCAGTCTTCATCAACGAATCCACACCCACCACATCCGCCATCATGGTAAGCTCATCCGGCTCATCGACTAATCGACAACCTTCGCTAACACGATGTCTCTCCACCAGTCCATGCTCAAGAACATCAAGGCCCTCGCACCTCTCCTCGACCGCGTTCTGGTGCAGCGCATGAAGGCCGAGACCAAGACCTCCACCGGCATCTTCCTCCCCGACAGCGCCGTCAAGGAGCTGAACGAGGGCAAGGTCCTCGCCGTCGGTCCCGGCCTCCACGACAAGGACGGCAAGCGGATACCTCTGGGCGTCCAGGCCGGCGACAAGGTCCTCATCCCTCAGTTCGGCGGCAGCCCCATCAAGGTCGGCGAGGAGGAGTTCACTCTGTTCAGGGACCACGAGTACGTTGCGCACAAATCCGCAGAAAGCCACAATGGACGATCAGAGACACTAACACGATGCGCACAGGCTCCTGGCCAAGATCAACGAGTAAAACGGCGACAAAGAATTGTACGATACCAGAAAACGCGATGTTATACCAGCATATTCCCCGGACGGTTCGCGAAGAGTTGGCTTGGGGAGGAGTACCGCAAAAGGAGGCGCTTGCCCTGTAATATTTTACCCCAATTGTACTTACAACCTTGTGCGAATACACTTCTCATCTCCTTGTTTTATTCGACAATGGAAGGGATCATTTCATTACCGTATGCTGCCTGGGGCAATTACTTCAACGATTTGGATGCGCTCCGCCGATTCGTTCGCCGGGAGCTTTACTGATGAGTTGATTATGTCACGCGCACCAAAGCGCTAACCGTTGGAGAGGTCGAACAGGTCAGCATTGAAAAACTCTAGACACTCAGAGTATTGCACTGATGGACGTGCAGCCAGTCCTGTCAGGCCTCTGTATAAATTCGACCAACTGGTGCTCAAAGGTGTTGGCTTATACTTCGGTCATCCACTTGAAGGTACCTAAGTAATTCGTTGAGGGCTATGCTGACCGTAGCGCACACCACTGAACCATTGCAATTCTAGACATCCTACATGTACTCGTCCAATGCTACGCCGCCAGGCAATCAGCAGTCTGTACCAACGATACCCATTTCCTCTTGCCTACATGTACTGAGCAGGCCGTCGAATTTTCTTCCATGTATATGAACTTCTTATTACACCCTAATTCAACTTGCCAGCACTACACAACGGTATCTCAAGGGCGACGCAAGATGGCTACAAACACCACCGCCTTGCAAAGGCACCGACCGCTACTTCCGGGATATGAAGAACCGCTCCCATCTTACTCAGCAGTAGGACCGTCACTCAGCCATGCAGGAAGACGCAACGCGCCAGCCAACATCAGGGCCTCGAGACGGCATGAAACACCGCCTCCGCTTTACGAGCATCCTCCATCTTATTCCAGGGCCCCGAAAGAATACAAACCGCTGCTCCCACGCTACGAGAAATTTCATCCATACGTGCCATGTTCTGATAGGTTTGGCATGCAATTACCAAGCGACACCGATACTCCACGCGCCGTGCGCCGATTCCTGCACTTTCTCATCACCACCAAACGCGAGATCTCGGACGCCGACGCACACGAGATTGCAAACTTGTGGACAGCCGGTCACGGCTATAAGCTGCGGACCTACGACAAGCCCATGTTCGAGCAACTCTTCGGCGTGGGACACGGGTGTGTGATCTGGGACGATTTGAACTCGTGCACGGAGAACGATCAGATGTTCGAGCAGCGCTATGCTGGAAGTGTCAAGCATGTGATCAAATGTTCGTAGTCTCGTTTCCTCCCTGAACGTCTTTCGACACTCGCACTAATCACTTTTCTCAAAAAGGGGCGCACCGCGCAGGGGCCATGTCTCTGACATCCATGACTGTTGTCATTCTCTGGTTGTGCTACACATCGCTGGTCGGCCCTCAAACGACTGGGTTCTTCCAAGGTTGCCTTGCTATGGCTTCTGGCTGGGTCGGTGAGTGTTGGTACTCCGGAGCTGGAGAGAATGGAAAGATTGAACGTTCGGTCAAGAAGAGACACTTGCAGCGTCTGACTCTGGTAGAATCAGAAAGATATCGCAACTCTAGAGTAATGCCCCGGAGGTTTGCTAGGTAAGTATTCCGGGCTACGACTCATCAACGGATTGGTGACTTGGATATTTCATATCTTTGCTAGCGCCGCTTTGCGTTCTGAAAAAGTCGAACGAAATGGCGACCTTGTAGTTTACTTCTCTCGGGTACTTGAAATAATGTTGATTTCCCTTTGATGGTGGATTTTTCTGTTAGATTTCCTGTATGGACTTGATGGAGTTCATATATTGTTCTCCAAACAATTGATTATGTCCTGATCCCGTGAAAATACACACATGTATACCTTATGCAGGTACTACTAACTACACGTATGCTGTACAATATTGCTTCGGCATGGACAAGCAACGCTTTAAAGGTACCAAGCTGTGAAGCGATGCTCTGATTGGTGCAAATTTGCTGGGGCCCTTTCTGATACGCGCTATTTCGAACAGAGCGCGGAGCCTTAACTTGCCATCTCACTTCAAAACGCAACGTGTAAGGATGGTCAAACTTACAATGTTCGACCGCCATCTGGACTGCTGTTGTAAAGCCGTTGCGATCCTCTCATGAGGTCAGACATCATGGTTCGCACCTCACTTATCCGGCAGGACCAGCGCGTCTGAACTATAACCACTCTTAGACAAAGGGCTCGATAGCCTTCGAGGCTCAACACTCGGTCCGCGAGATAGTGCGTGAAGAAGATCCGCTTATCGCATCTTCCGGCTATCGCTATCAACAAATGGACCATCTGGGCCACGCGCCTGTCAACCCCCGCTGTCTACGATCAATCTGAGTTCCACCTGCAAGCTTAGGCCTAGATCGACATTGGACTTAGCGCTTCAAACCTTGGACACGGATGGCATCCGGCATCATGTGCCTCGTACCATGGACCCAGCTCAAGCTGCAAGTAAGTTGATCGTTACGTATCTTACTGCTGGCAGGAGCGAGGCGGGCTCGAAGAAAGCGAGCGCCGTAGCATTGATCTGACCACTAGTCGAGGACTACATAAAACCTCACATACTCCCTCCCCCAACCGTGCACATCGCTCTCTCCACATAGTCTGAGTCTATTCATTTTGCAGAGGGATTTACCACAGAGACACCCGTAGCCGGCGAACTTCGCCCATCATGCAAGAGATCAAGGACGACAAGTATCTGGACCACCTCACACAACAACATACGCAACAAGAAGGCGCTATCGAAGAACGACGAACCTCGATCACAGATGCAGTCTTTGGCGACATCCAGGATGGCGGGCCGAATTATCGTGATGTATGCACCAGCCATTTGTGTTGACAATCGCGTTACGTTTCTCACGTCGACTATAGGCTGGTTGGATGGGAGCAGCGATTCTCATGATGAAGACCCAGATCGGTCTTGGTGTTTTATCGATCCCTCTGGTCTTTGACACCCTGGGTATGATCCCAGGCATCATCGTTCTGTTGTCTATCTCTGTGATTACTACATGGGTATGTGTGAATGATGATGACCCAATTCATCTCATGTTAACTCTCTGACCTCACTGCAGTCAGGCTACATCGTTGGCGTGTTCAAAGCCAACCATCCCGAGGTCTACGGCATCGATGATGTCGGTCGAAGTAGGTATTTTGGACTCACTAATGTACATTCCAAGCTAATGTCTCTCAGTGATTTTCGGCAAACCTGGACAGATTATTCTGTAAGTGTTCTTGGCTTGCCGATGTATTCGCCAAACTAATGTCTTCCAAGGGGAGGAGCCTTCGTCCTGTACTGGATCTTTGTTGCAGGCGCCGGCATGCTCGGCATATCCATTGCACTGAATTCGCTCAGTACTCATGGGACATGCACCGCCGTCTTCGTCGCCGTCGCCGCCATCGTCGGATTTATTCTCGCGAGCATTCAGACACTTGGAAAGGTATCAGCATTTGGATTCTTAACATCTCTTGTTCTTAAATTGCTAAAGCTAGCATATAGATCTCCTGGCTGGCGTGGGTCGGATTGGCTGGTATTCTGTCGGCCATCTTTACCCTCACAGTCGCGGTGGGTGTTCAAGATCGCCCTGCCGCCGCGCCTCAAGACGGTCCATTCGTGAGCGACTACCACATCGTCAACAACTCCGGCTGGTCTGCGTCCATCTCTGCTTGCTCTTCGCTCGTGTTTGCATTTGCAGGCACTCCGGCGGTAAGCCTTCAAGCCTTGGTCTTGACACATTACGATGCTAACAAGCCGTTCAGTTTTTCTCGATCGTTTCCGAGATGAGGGACCCTCGGATGTACACTCGATCTTTGATCATCTGCCAAACAACAGTCACTATCACTTACATCGTCATCGGCATCGTCGTCTACTACTTTTGCGGCTCATTTGTGGCATCGCCAGCCTTGGGATCTGCGGGTATCACGATGAAGAAAGTCTGCTACGGTCTGGCACTCCCTGGTCTCATAGTCACCGTGACGATCGTCTCGCATGTGAGTATTCACCCTTCTCGCAACCCTTTTCCAATACTAATATCGATCTAGCTCCCCGCCAAATACATTTTTATCCGCCTCCTTCGAGGATCGCGCCACCTTACCAACAACTCCTTCACCCACTGGGCCGTCTGGCTGAGCTGCACTGGCGCTTGTGTTCTGATCTCGTACGTTATCGCAAGCGCCATCCCGGTCTTCGGGGGCCTGGTCTCCCTCATCGGAGCCCTCCTGGGCACTCTCATGTCTTTCCAACCAATGGGATTCATGTGGCTGCATGATAACTGGAGCCGTCCGAAGGGTGAGCAAGGGCTCAAGTGGAAGCTGATGGTGGCTTGGAGCATTTTCGTCATCGTCATCGGTACTTTTTTGATGATTGGCGGGACTTACGGGTCGATTGTTGAGATCATGGCTGCGTATGAGAAGAGCGGTGGCAGTGCGGCTTGGTCTTGTGCCGACAATTCGAACTCGGTCGCTGCTGGGTAGAGGGTTGGGGACTTCTTCAGAAATGTTGTTCTAAAACGGTACGCCGTAGGACCACGCGAAAGCTGATAGATCCGGATACATGGTAGGAATTGGCATTGTCTATCGTATCGATCAGCATCCAGCCACTCGCACTGGATCTGCGGATCCGAGCATCCTGTCGAACTTCAAATGTTACACTCATGATACAGAATGCTCACATCGGCTTGGGGTCTCCGCAATGAAGCATAGTAGTTTCATTGACTTGTCTAAGTTTGCAGCTCGTTTGTGATCAGTTTCTTGGACTTCGATGACTGCTTTGAGTAACCTTTACCGGGCACAATGGGCGATGTATAACAACTCATGTCAATCCATGCTGCTTGCTCGAACGCAGCCAAATTACCTGTGAGCACCGCCAATTAGGCAAATAACAGCACACCGGCTATCAGCTCTAATTACGTGCGGTGTAAGTTTTGATTGACGTGCAGCCACCAAGCTCCAGCCGAGCTCGGATGCAAGTCACCCCCTCGGATGGCAAGCCGGGCTGACCTCGACTTGGGGACGGATCAGCACCCGAGTCATCCGTAAAGTGATCGATTTCGATAGAATCGAGACAACTGCGACATGTAATGGTTTCTCGTCACCAAGGTCATACATCTTGGGAGTCTGCTCATAGTCCAGCGAAGCCGTGGCTGAGTCGTTCGGACACATACAAGACATTTACTCCACCCTTTGAAACGATACGATGAGCGTCAACTCGGTTGAACGAATGGCGACGATTCCAATGGTTGAGAGGCGAGGCATACCGACAAGGTTATTCATTGACGCCACTACAGCATTGACCGCCGCGATCACTGTGTCTCCAATTGTGGCGGCGGTGGACAAGTAAGTCATTCGAAGCGACAGCTTCCACCAGCATCGCAACAATCATTGACCAACGTGACTCTCTAGGGCCGTGGTAGAAAGCGCAACAAAGAACGAACCTCTCCTGAAGTCACTGCGATACTCCATCTCGTCAATAGTCCAACACCCATATCGATTTTTCACCAACCCGGCCTTCCGGCCGATGTTGCTACTCTACGGCGGAACATACCTTGCCGCAAACGCTTCCGACACCTTCCACTCGGCTACAGAAGGACTCCCCGCCCAGCACACAGGAAGCAATGTAACAAAACTATGCGCGGTAACATCCGTCAACCTATGCCTATCGCTATACAAAGACGCCCAGTTCGCAAAGAACTTCGGACCTCCTTCTGCACTTGCAATCCCGCTTATCAGCTACATTCCCTTTGTGATCCGGGATTGCATCACTCTGTCGGCTTCTTTCCATTTGCCGGGAGAGATAGCGCCTAAGCTTCCGGAGGCGTGGGATCGGTTTCTTAGTAGGGCTACGATTGCGCAGCTGACGGCCCCGGCGTTGAGTCAATGGGTTGCGACGCCTTTGCACTTGTTGGCTCTGGATTTGCATGCTCGTCGGGGGCGGTTGTCGTTGTCGGATCGGGTGCGGACTGTCGCTCGCCTGTGGCCGTCGTCTTCGACAGCAAGGATGTGCAGGGTCATACCGGCGTATGGTTTTGGTGCTGTGGTGAACAATAAGATGAGGGCAAGTTTGATGAGAAGGGTCGATGATGTTGGGTCGGGATAAGGTCGTGATCTCGAGTTGATACACATTCTTGTCAAGAAAGAGCGGGTGTTTTTTAGTTGCGAGATTTTCAAGTGGCTTGGATTGGCAGTGTCGTGATACAAGAAGGCCACTTAGCTCTTCCTCTCAACTTTCGTGCTCGAGCCCCCGCCCGTCTGCTGTTGCTTTTCTTGCCACTTCTCCTGCTCGGCCAGCATCTCGTCCTCCTCTGCATCTCCAGTTGACATACCTCCACTAGCGGTGGCCTTTTCGGCCGCTCGCTCGACGGCAGCACTACTCGGCGTTTGCGTAGCCATCTTCGCTTCCTCTTCCCAAGCCTGCCTCTCGAGCTTGTCGTACTCCTCTCTTCGGTCGATCCACCGCTCTTGGACATCTCTCACTTCCAATTTGCCCGCCCAGTGGTCACTCATCGCTTGCGCCCAGATGCTGGCCTCATCTTCGAGAGTGCGACCGCTTTCGTCTGTACCCCGTGCTCCTGCGAAGACGTAACCGTTTGCTCTGTCGATAGCGCGCAGGAAGCTGGCCATGCTAGCTCGATCTTCTACAGCGAGTGTCTCGAAACCGACGAGGCCAAAGTCTTCGACGAGCTGGATCAAGGCGTCGTTCAGCTTGTCGAACTTTGCGTTCGCGCTGGAACCTTGTTGTTCCATCGCGAGCGCTGGTAGCAGATAGTTAAGATCTTGTACTTCTGTGTAGAAGTCCAGGTTGAAGGGGAGATCGTCTCCGCCAACTGCTTTCAAGTTGTCGATTTTTGTCAGGACGTTGACTGCGAGTGAGTTAGTTGAGGTCGTGCATTTTTTGGCTGAGAGGGAAAACGATCGTACCGATGGGGTAAGGCAGGTGTAGCATTCCCCTCACACAGAGCAGGAGACTGCTCAGGTACAACGATGGTCTGGTAACGACGACCGAGTCCAGACATTGTATGATCGTGATCTGTCAGGCTGTCAGTTTGCAGCGATGATATGATATGCGATCGCCTGTCACTACTCACTCGGTAGCCGAGTTTTTCCAGCTTTTGTAAAATGCGCGGTAAAGCCATGTGATGTGTCGTAAGCTCCGGCTGGCCGGGAGGGTCAAGAACTATTGTTTCCTCTATCTCCGAGTCAGATAACAGTACGTGAAGCTCGCAAACCCGGAATCGATGTCTTACCACACTGCTCAAGTTGCTGCTCTAGCCAGTCAAAGTTAGTTTCAACTTCCTCCATGGCCCAAAGCACACCTCCATTAGGTCCGAGCTGTTCGCGCTCCATGACCTCGTCAACATCGACCAGCTCTCTCACATCGAATGCGGCTTCGTCTTGATAAGGCACGTTGTCGTTTGCAGGGTCTAGATTTGCCACGCTGCATGGTCTGTTGATGGCGTTCATGAACTGCGGATTGATTAGCGAGCATTGATAAGATCTGGCGAGGTTCACTTACCTGTTTGAGACCATTACATAGTGTGCTTTTCCCACTGCCTGGTGGGCCTACCGGCATGAGAATCACGCGCATCGTTTATGAGGCCAGTATGTTTTGCCAAGAGCGACTTTGATGATGGCGTCGAGTGATACTTCAAGCGATGGATCAAGCAATATGGTCGTTTCTCTTTGCCGTTAATAATCTCCTGGTTGTTAGTTGGATGTTATTGCTCTCGGTTTGATTTCTGTTGCGATCTCCATCAAGTCTGCACTTCAGGCTTTCAGGCAGATATTCAGGCAGACATTCGCGACTTCGCCGTTCGACGATCACGTCCAAACCGATGCTGGAGGACAAAGAACGACAGGACCGATAGACCGTACCTACAAATAACGACCCACAAACCGACATTATGAGCGCGCAATACGAACTAGACGCTCCCCCTTCCGACGCCATCTCGAGTCTACAATTCTCCCCAGACGGCAACAAGCTTCTTGTCGGATCGTGGGACAAGACAGTCTCGGTCTACCAACGCAGTGAAGATTGTTCGCTACCCTTTGCGCTGGAGAAGAGGGTGCAGTGTCGCGCTCCCGTCTTGGACGTCTGCTGGGGTGCGGACAGCTCTACGGCGTACTTTGTTGGGCTGGACCACGACGTGCGACGAGTGAATTTGGCGACGGATGACAACGAGCAGACCGTGCTCAGCACACATGGATCAGCATGCAACAAAATTGGCTACAATAAAGAGCACGATCTTCTACTCAGTACGGGCTGGGATGGCGTCCTACATGCACACAACACCGCGGTCGCCGACGGGCGATCATTCATCCGCGTGCGCTTGGCTGCGAAGCCATTCGCAATGTCTCTGACCAATGATCGCGCTATCATTGCCATGGCGGAAAGAAAGATGTCGATATACGACCTGCTCTCCCTGAAGATGGTTACGGAGCAGACTTCGGATGTACGCACTGGAGGCGACAGCGAGCTCGGGGAGGTCGAGGTACACGAGATGACACCATGGCAGACACGGGAAAGCAACCTCAAGTTCATGACCAGAGCTGTGGCCGCTATGCCCGACGGCTCAGGGTTTGCGACAAGCAGCATCGAGGGACGTGTTGCGGTCGAGTGGTTCGAAGCGGACAAAGCCGGGGACACCTATGCTTTCAAATGCCACCGACAAACGGCCACGCAATCGGCAGAGGACGGCACGGAAAGCGAAGTGGATATTGTCTACCCGGTGAACGCGCTCACGTTCAACAAAGTACACGGCACATTTGCGACAGGTGGAGGCGACGGCGTGGTTGCTTTCTGGGATGCGCAAACCAAGAGAAGGGTCAGGCTGTATGCAAAGCAGGCTGCTTCGGTTGCTGCGCTGGACTTCTCACATGATGGGAAATACTTGGCCATTGGAGTGAGCCCTGGGTTCGAGGATGGAAGTGAGGAGCAAGAAACGGATCAATCGTTGGTCAAACTGGTCATTAGAGAGCTTTCTGAGAATGAAGCTAAGGGTAAAGCCGCGAAGTAAATGTCGCGAGACGCCCTTTCTGGTATTCCGACAAGGGCCGTGTGAAACGACGTCTCTCGAAACATGTTGACCTGGAAATTAGCGCGGCGTTGGTAGGCATAGGAAAGCCTCCGGGAAAATTGAATGCATGCATCGTCATTACTCAAAAGAAGAGCCATTCGATTATTGGGGCCTCAAATGAGCATTGAAGTGATCATTCAGATCGCCAAGTACTTGCTGCCGTCATCGTCGTCGCCAATGCCCGTTTCCGGCGATTGTGCAACATTCCGATCTTTGTCTTGTTTTGCCGGAACATCCGCGAAAACCACCGCCTGTGAGTTTAAGCGGTGCAACAAAGGTTCCCAATGATGGGCGTCGGAACAGTGGCGCATGCCACCGCAAGCGTTGGTCTTTGATCATATATTGGGCTGGCGACTTGTCGATTGAACGAGTATCCAGCTCCTAGTCGACTGGACACGCGTGGTACAGCTCCCACCACAATCATGTATTTACCTGTCATATTGTCTATGGCCCTGGTCACCTGGGCCGCCAATATCCAAGCTTCACCAGTCAGCATACGCAGCTCTGCAAGACACCCACCACAACTTCTCGAGGACCCCGACAAAGCCTTTGCTCGCCGCGCTCAAGATGTCCATGCCGTTCTGGCTCGGGCTGAAGATGACGATGAGGAGTTATCCATGAGCGGTGTCATTGAGCGTGACTTCGACATTGTATCGCCTCCTCCAAAGGTGTTACCGCCGCGCTCAGACGATGCCCACAATGGAGATTTTCACGCTGTCTCTCCGCCGCCAAAAGTCATACCACGATCGGGCGAAGAATTCTCTATGAGCGGTGTGCTCCCTCCGCCTCGCAAGATCATACTCTCACGAGCGGATGGTATCACATCTGTAGGTGACTTCGACCCTGTCTCTCCGCCTCCCAAAACCAGGCCCTCGCAGCCCAAGATCAGTCGTCGTCAAAATATCTGGACCTTGGGCTTCATTGGTAACCTGATCAACAAGTTCACCGGAAAGAGCCCAACCAATCCGACATCTGCTCAATCTGGCTCCGGTTCGGGTGGACTGACTCCCTATGAGCAGAATGGACCCTCCAAGTATGGTACTCCTGAGATGGAGACCCTGCCAAAGTACTACGGAGGTGGTAGCGAGACTCCCTGGGGCAGTGTCACGACTACAAACGCAAATCCGTACAAGTCCTGCCCACAGACGGGCGCTACCAGATCATACGATTTTACTGTCGCTGGGTGTGACATCCGCCCCGATGGTGTTGAGACTAAGAAAGCGGTCTGCGTCAACGGTCAATTTCCAGGGCCGCTCATCGAAGCCAACTACGGCGATACGATCCAGGTCAAAGTCACCAACAAGCTCCACGACGAGGGGACAAGCATGCACTGGCATGGTTTCCTGCAGACCGGGACGAACCAAATGGATGGCGTGCCTGGAGTGGCTCAATGTGCCATTGCGCCCAACGCAACCATGATTTACACTTTCAGGGCCGAGCTTTATGGAACTGCGTGGTATCACACTCACTACTCAGCTCAATACGCGGGTGGTGCTGTAGGCCCCATGGTCATTTACGGTCCCACCAACAAAGACGCCGATGTTGACATTGGGTTCGTATTCACCATCCACCATGATCGATGCTTGAATCTCAACTAACTCCTTTGCAGTCCAGTGATGCTCAGCGATTGGTACCGTAACGACTACATGACCAATATAAGGGGACTCATGAGACCCGTCAGCGAAGGTGGACCCATAAATCCTCTCACCAACAGCAACTTGATCAACGGCAAGATGCGCTTCCCTTGCGCCAAGACCAACCTGCCGTGTGAGACGGCGGCTTACAGCACCTTCAAATTCACCTCTGGCAAGAATCATCTTCTTCGTCTGGTCAACAGCGGAAGCAATGCTGTGCAGAAATTTGCTATCGATGGGCACACCATGCAAGTAATCTCTAACGATTTCATGCCCGTAGAACCGTATAACACAAGCATGATCACTCTCGGAGTGGGACAGCGTGCCGACGTTATCGTCTACGGTTCGGGGAAGTCGACGGATAAAGTTTGGATGCGTTCGAACATTGTCGGTGAGTATTCCCTCAGTGATTCTATTGGTACCATTTTCTGACATTCGAAAAGCCTGTTCCGTGAACGATGGCCAGCTCACAGAGGCTCTTGGCGTCATCTACTACCAAGACGCTGACACCAGGTCCCTGCCGACGGAAGGGTTCAACGAAGGTCCAGCAGCTGACACAAGCCCCCGCTGGTGCGGCAATGACCCACTTGCAGTGACCATACCGAGTTTCCCACTGAAAGCCAGTGAGCCCGCCGTCACGAAATACCTCGACATCCGCATGAAGAACAACGGCACCCATATGCTCCTCAACTTCGGCGACCATTCATTCCGCGCCAACTTCAACGACCCGATCCTCAGCCGAG
>Ga0265797_10003972_pt1 | contig 23044 bp, 23 predicted proteins | sample P2T30metagenome_FD_192433 | JGI IMG/M metagenome (GOLD analysis project Ga0265797, IMG submission 192433) | Plant litter microbial communities from East Loma Ridge, Irvine, California - P2 T30 | ecosystem: Environmental > Terrestrial > Plant litter > Unclassified | place: USA: California... | reverse complement strand
ATCAGTGTTCGCAACCCACTTGGTCCGAGGCCAGCTAGCAGAACCAGCAGCAACTCGAGGACTTGGAGGTCAGTGTCACTAAGAGGCCGGTGAAGCTTCGCTCCGCCGCACCTCCGTGGTGACAAGAGGAAACATTACAGGCACACCAGGCACATCGTCCAAACCCTGCCGCATCCCGGGCGTGTCGCAACGTCGAACCCCGGAAAATCAAGGGTGCGGGCCCTGATCGGCCGCCAGAGGGCCGCACACGGCCTCCAGGGGCACGATCAGCGACGCGACTGGACTCGCGAAACGCGCCTCTCGATCACCGCATGCACGAAGGCCCGCCCCTGAGAGGGGCGGGCCTTCGTCGTCACGGAGCAGGGCGGGTCAGCGGACCGTCACGCCGGCCAGGGTCTTCTTGCCGCGACGGAGCACGACAGTGCCGCCGGCCAGGGTGGACTCCCCCACCGGAGCATCGGCGTCGACCACGCGGACGTTGTTCAGGTAGACCCCGCCCTCGCCGGTGCTCCGGCGGGCGGCACCCAGAGATGCCGACAACCCGGTGGCCACCAGTGCCTGCGCCACCGTGGTGGTCGAGTCCGCCTCCGCGGACGGGAGCTCGGCGACCGCGCTGCGGAGGGTGTCCTCGTCCAGGACACCGAGGTCGCCCTGGCCGAAGAGAGCGGCGGCCGCGTCGATCGCCGACTGCGTGGCGGCCTCGCCGTGGACCAGTCGGGTGACCTCCCACGCGAGCGTGCGCTGCGCCTCCCGCCGGAACGGCTCGTCGGCCACCGCTCGCTCGAGCGACTCGATCGCCGCTCGGTCGAGGAACGTGAACACCCGCAGCCGGGACACGACATCGGAATCGTCGGTGTTGAGCCAGAACTGGTACATCGCGTAAGGGCTCGTCAGCTCGGGGTCGAGCCAGACGGCGTTGCCCTCGCTCTTGCCGAACTTGGTGCCGTCGCTGTTGGTGATCAACGGGGTCCCGATGGCGTGCACCGCGACTCCCTCGGTGCGACGGATCAGCTCGGTGCCGCTGGTGAGGTTGCCCCACTGGTCGCTGCCCCCCGTCTGCAGCACGCACTCGTGCTGGCGGTAGAGCTCACGGAAGTCGAGGCCCTGCAGGATCTGGTAGCTGAACTCGGTGTAGCTGATGCCGGCGTCCGAGTTCAGGCGGGCGCTCACCGCGTCCTTCTTGAGCATCGTGCCCACCCGGAAGTTCTTGCCGATGTCACGGAGGAACTCGATCGCCGACAGGGGCGCCGTCCAGTCGAGGTTGTTCACGACCCGGAGGCCGTTCTCCCCCTCGGCTGCGAGGAACTTCTCGACGTGCACGCGGATCCGCGTCACCCACTCGGCGGTCTGCTCGGGTGTCTTCAGGGTGCGCTCGGCCGTCGGACGCGGGTCGCCGATCAGGCCGGTCGAACCGCCGACGAGCCCGAGCGGCCGGTGTCCGGCCAGCTGGAGGCGACGCATCAGCAGCAGCTGCACGAGGTTGCCGAGGTGCAGGCTCGGCGCGGTCGGGTCGAAGCCGCAGTAGTACGTGATCGGCGGGCCGGCGAGCACGGACTTCAGCGCCTCGGCGTCGGTCGAGACGTGGACCAGGCCGCGCCACTGCAGCTCGTCCCAGACGTCGTCGAACGTGGGGTCGTTGGCCTGGCCGGCGAGGACGTCGGCCGTGGTTTCGCTGCTCACCCGAGAACGGTATCAGCGTGCGGACGTGCCGCCGCCGCGCCGGACCGCGGGCCGCCAGGCCGAGACCGACGGCTCGCCCGCGAGCGTGAACCGCCACGGGAACTCGTCGGTCCCGGCGCGGCCGGAGACCCCGACGCGCGGACCGGCGACGACCTCGCCGACGGGCCCGGCCGGCAGCTCGAGGGAGAACCGCCCGGTGCCCAGGGTGCTGCCGTCGTCGTCGAGACCGATGTCGAGTGCCGACCCGAGCCTCCCGGGTCCCTTCGCCAGCTCGGCGTCGTTCCGGGCGGATGCCCGGCGCGACCGAGCGACGTCGAGACCGTCGACGACCTCGCCCGCGCGGAGCAGCAGCCCCGAGGCGTAGCCCTCGGGGCCGCAGACGATGTTGACGCACCGGTGGATCCCGTAGGACAGGTACACGTAGAGGGTCCCGCCCTCGCGGAACATGCTCGAGTTCCGCGGCGTCGGCCCGCGGTGCGCGTGCGACCCGGGATCCTGCCCCTGGCCGTGGTACGCCTCGACCTCGGTGAGCCTGACCGCCACCTCCCCGACCCGGAACACCGAGCCGAGGAGGAGCGGGCCCACCTCGAGGGCCGGCCGCGTCAGCAGCCGGGCCACCTCGTTCAGAAGAACCGCTGGCCCGAGGCGGTCGCGATCACGACGACCGCGACGAGGACGACGACGCACACCGCGACGACCGCGGGCAGCAGCCAGGCACGCGGGGTCCGCGGTCGACGCGGCTCGGTCACGCCGAGACCGGGTCGAGGTCGCGGACCAGGTGCGCGACGCGCTCGGTCAGCTCGGCCAGCTGCTCGGCGACGCGCTCGGGAGCCGTCCCGCCGACGCCCTGCCTGCTGCCGATCGAGCCGCGCACGGTCAGGACCGCACGGATCTCGGGGGTGAGGTGCGACGACACCTCGGCGTACTGCGCGTCGGTCGGCTCGTCGAGCTCAAGCCCGTGCTGCTCGCAGAACCGAACCAGCTCGCCGCTGATCTCGTGGGCGTCACGGAACGTCACTCCCTGGCGGACGAGCCACTCGGCCACGTCCGTCGCGAGCGAGAAGCCCTGCGGCGCGAGCTCGGCCATGCGGGCCTCGTCGAACTCGAGCGTGGCGATCATGCCCGTGAACGCAGGCAGCAGCACCTCGAGCTGGGTGACCGAGTCGAACACCGGCTCCTTGTCCTCCTGCAGGTCGCGGTTGTACGCGAGCGGGAGGCCCTTGAGCGTCGCCAGGAGGCCCGTGAGGTTGCCGATCAGCCGCCCCGACTTGCCCCGGGCGAGCTCGGCGATGTCCGGGTTCTTCTTCTGGGGCATGATCGACGACCCGGTCGAGAACGAGTCGTGCAGCTTCACGAAGCCGAACTCCCGCGTCGACCACAGGATCACTTCCTCGGCGAGGCGCGACAGGTCGATGCCGATCGAGGCCGCCACGAAGGCGAACTCGGCCACGACGTCGCGGCTGGCCGTCGCGTCGATGCTGTTCTCGGTGGTGCGCTCGAAGCCGAGCTCGGTCGCGACGAGCATCGGGTCGAGGCCGAGCGAACTGCCCGCCAGGGCGCCGGCGCCGTAGGGCGACGCCGACGCACGACGCGACCAGTCGCGCAGGCGCTCGAGGTCGCGGACCAGGGGCCAGGCGTGGGCGAGGAGGTGGTGCGCGAGCAGGACGGGCTGCGCGTGCTGCAGGTGCGTGCGCCCGGGCATCACGGCATCGGGATGAGCCGAGGCCTGCGAGGCGATCGCGTCGACGAGCCCGACCACGAGACGGCCGATCGCCGCACCGTGGTCACGCAGGTAGAGACGCACGAGCGTGGCGATCTGGTCGTTGCGGCTGCGGCCCGCGCGGAGCTTGCCGCCGAGCTCGGCGCCGGCGATGCCGATCAGGCCGCGCTCGAGCGCCGAGTGCACGTCCTCGTCGGACTCCGCCGCCACGAACGAGCCGTCGGCGACGTCGCCCTCGAGCTGGTCGAGGGCGGCGACCATGGCGTCGAGCTCAGCGCCGTCGAGGTACCCCGCGGCCGCGAGGGCACGGGCGTGCGCCCGTGACCCCGCGATGTCGTACGGCGCGAGCTGCCAGTCGAACTGCGTCGACTTGCTCAAGGCAGCGAGCTCGGGGGCGGGGCCGGAGGCGAAGCGGCCTCCCCACAGGGCGCCCGCCTCCCCCGCCCGCTGGTTCTGGCCCGGGGTCGCGTCGGCCACTACTGCTGCGCCAGGTCGCGACGCGCCGAGATCTTGCTCGGCAGCGACCAGATCTCGATGAAGCCCTTGGACAGCGACTGGTCGAACGTGTCGCCCGTGTCGTAGGTCGCGAGGTCGAAGTCGTACAGGCTCTGGTCGCTCCGCTGGCCGGTGACGACCGCGCGGCCACCCTGCAGCTTGAGGCGGATCTCGCCCGAGACGTACTTCTGCGTGTCGTCGATGAAGACGTCGAGCGAGCGCTTCAGGCCCGAGAACCACAGGCCGTCGTAGACGAGGTTGGACCACTCGGCCTCGACGCCGCGCTTGTAGCGACCGAGGTCGCGCTCGATCGTGAGCGCCTCGAGCGCCTCGTGCGCCTGGATCAGCGCCACGGCACCCGGAGCCTCGTAGACCTCGCGGCTCTTGATGCCGACGAGACGGTCTTCGACGACGTCGATGCGGCCGACGCCGTGCGCGCCCGCGAGCTCGTTCATCTTCTGCACGATGCCGAGCGGCGTGTACGAGACGCCGTCGATCGCGGTGGGCACGCCGGCCTGGAAGGTGATGACGACCTCGTCGGCGTCCTTGATGACCGAAGGATCCTGCGTGTACTCGTACAGGTCTTCGATCGGCGGGTTCCACGGGTCCTCGAGGAAGCCCGTCTCGACCGCGCGGCCCCAGACGTTCTTGTCGATCGAGTAGGGGTTCGCCGCGCTCTGGCGGATCGGCAGCGAGTGCTGCTCGGCGTAGATGATCGCCTTGTCGCGGGTGAGGGCGAGGTCGCGGACGGGCGCGATGCTCGTCAGGTCGGGCGCGAGCGCGGCCACGGCCGCCTCGAAACGGACCTGGTCGTTGCCCTTGCCGGTGCAGCCGTGCGCGACGCTGTCGGCGCCGAGCTCCTTCGCGACACGGGCGAGGTGGCGCGCGATCAGCGGGCGGCTGAGGGCCGAGACCAGCGGGTAGGTCTTCTGGTACATCGCGTTGGCCTTGAGGGCGGGCATCAGGTAGTCGCGCCCGAACTCCTCCTTGGCGTCGACGACGACCGACTCGACGGCACCGCAGTCGAGGGCACGCTGACGGATGTCGTCCATGTCCTCGCCGCCCTGTCCGACGTCGACGGCGAGGGCGACCACCTCCTTGCCGGTCGCGTCAGCGAGCCAGCCGATGCCGACGGAGGTGTCGAGACCTCCGGAGTATGCGAGGACGACGCGTTCCGCCATGGTTCTCCTTGAGTGTGGTGTGTGGGTGATCTTATCGGGAGGCCGCCCGGCCTCGTGGCCGGGCGGCCGGTGCTGCGAGCTCGGTGCTGCTGGCTCGCCGCTGCTGCCTCAGTGCGAGAGCAGCCAGGTGAGGAGCGCCTTCTGGGCGTGGACGCGGTTCTCCGCTTCATCCCAGATGACGCTGGTCGGGCCGTCGATGACGTCGGCGTCGACCTCGTACCCGCGGTCGGCGGGGAGGCAGTGCAGGAAGATCGCGTCGTCGGCCGCCTGCGCCATGAGCGCCTGGTCGACCTTGAAGCCGCCGAAGACGGCGACGCGCTCGTCCTTCTCGTCCTCCTTGCCCATGGAGACCCAGGTGTCGGTGACGACGACGTCGACGCCCGCGACCGCGGCCGCGGCGTCGTCGACGACCTGGACGGATCCGCCGGTCGTCGCGGCGATCGCGGCCGCGTCGTCGACGACGTGCTGCTCGGGCTGGAAGCCCGCCGGCGAGCCGATGCGGACGTGCATGCCGGCGGTGGCGCCGGCCAGCAGGTACGACTGGCCCATGTTGCTCCGGCCGTCGCCGACGAAGGCGACGGAGAGGCCCGCGAGCGTGCCCTTCGCCTCGCGGATGGTCTGCAGGTCGGCCAGCAGCTGGCAGGGGTGGAAGTCGTCGCTGAGCGCGTTGACGACCGGGACGGTCGTGCCGGCCGCCATCTCCTCCAGGCCGGACTGGGCGTAGGTGCGCCAGACGATCGCCGCGACCATGCGCTCGAGGACGCGTGCGGTGTCGGACGGCGTCTCCTTGCCGCCCAGCTGGCTGTTCGCGGTCGCTATCACGAGCGGGCTGCCGCCGAGGTCGGCGATGCCGACCGCGAACGAGACCCGGGTGCGGGTGGACGACTTGTCGAAGATCACGGCGACCGTCTGCGGGCCCTCGAGGGGTCGCTGCGACCAGCGGTCGCGCTTGAGGGCGTCGGCGAGGTCGAGGACCTCGAGCTGCTCAGCGGGGCTGAGGTCGTCGTCGCGGAGGAAGTGGCGGGTCATTCGAGACCTTTCAGGACGCGGGAGAAGAGGGCGGAGAACTCGGCGATCTCGGCGTCGCCCACGATGAGCGGAGGAGCGAGACGGATGCTGGAGTCGTTGGGGGCGTTCACGATCAGGCCTGCCTCGAGGCACCGCGCCGAGATCTCGGCGGCGATCGGCTGGGTCAGGCCGATGCCGATCAGCAGGCCCTGCCCGCGGACGCCGGCGACGAGCGGCGAGTCCATCGCCTCGACGGCGGCACGGATCTGGGCGCCTCGGACCACGGCGGCCTCGACGAGGCCGGCACGCTCGATCTCGCCGAGGACCGCGTCTGCAGCAGCCGTGGCCAGCGGGTTCCCGCCGAACGTGCTGCCGTGCTGGCCGGCCTCGAACAGGTCGGAGGCGGCGCCGAAGGTGACGAGCGCGCCGATGGGCACTCCCCCGGCGATACCCTTGGCGACCGTGATCGCGTCGGGCACGACGTCGAACTGCTGGAAGGCGAACCAGGAGCCGGTGCGGCCGATGCCCGTCTGGATCTCGTCGAGGACGAGGAGCGCTCCGTGCTCGCGGGTCAGCTCACGGGCCCTCTCGAGGAACCCGACGGGGAGGTCGAGCACGCCGGCCTCGCCCTTGATCGGCTCGACGAAGAGAGCCGCGACGTCGTCGCCCATCGCGGCCTCGAGCGCCTCGAGCGTCGTGTCGATGTGCTCGACGCCCGCCACCATCGGCTCGAAGGGACCGCGGAGCGCGGGCTTGCCGGTGAGGGCGAGTGCGCCCATGGTGCGCCCGTGGAACGAGTTCTGCAGGGCGAGGATCCGCGTGCGGCGTCCGTCGCCGCGGTTGAGCCGTGCCAGCTTGAACGCGGCCTCGTTGGCCTCGGCACCGCTGTTCGCGAAGTAGACGCGACCCTGGTCGCCCGCGCCGCTGATGCGGAGGAGGCGCTCGGCCAGGGCCAGCTGAGGCTCGGTCGCGAAGTAGTTCGAGACGTGGACGAGCGCGCCGGCCTGTCGGGCGATCGCCTCGACGAGCACGGGGTGCGCGTGGCCGAGGGCGTTGACGGCGATGCCGGCGAGGAAGTCGAGGTAGCGCTTGCCGTCGACGTCCCACACGGCGCAGCCCTCGCCGCGCTCGAGCATCACCTTCGGGGTGGCCAGCGAGCGCATGAACGCGTCGCCGAACCGGCTCTGCCAGTCGCGGCGCTCGTCGTGTCCGGCTGGGGTCTGGGTGGTGGTCACGACTGTCCTTCCTGCGGGGTGCTGACGTCGCCGACCGGGGTGATCGGGAACGAGTCGACGACGGGTGCGCCGTAGGCGGCGGCCCTGTCGTCGGGGACGACCTCGGTGCCCGACCCGCGCTGGGTGAAGACCTCGAGGAGGATCGAGTGCGGGATGCGGCCGTCGATGATGGTCGCTCCCCCGACGCCGCCGACGACCGCGTCGAGGCAGGCCGTCATCTTGGGGATCATGCCCGACTCGAGCGTCGGGAGCATGTCGGTGAGCGCCGACACGGTGATGGCGGCGACCAGCGAGTCACGGTTCGGCCAGTCGGAGTAGAGGCCCGAGACGTCGGTGAGCACGACGAGCTTGGTCGCCCGGAGCGCCACGGCGAGCGCGGCGGCCGCGGCGTCGGCGTTCACGTTCAGCAGCGACCCCTCGTCGCCCTCGTCGACGGCGAGCGACGACACGACCGGGATGCGTCCTGCCTCGATCTCGGCGAGCACCGACGACGGGTCGACGTCGACGACGTCGCCCACGTGCCCGAGGTCGACGGCCTCGCCGTCGACGACGGTGCCGCGGCGACGACCGCGGAACAGCGTCGATCCCTCGCCGGACACGCTGCGGGCCAGGTCGCCGTGCTCGTTGACGAGCCCGACGATCTGCTGCGCGACGTCACCGGCCAGGACGTCACGGACGACGGCGATGGCCTCGGTGCTCGTGTAGCGGTACCCGCCGCGGAAGTCGCTCGGGATGCCCGCGGTCGCGAGGGCCGCGGAGATCTGCGGACCGCCTCCGTGGACGACCACCGGGTACAGGCCGGCCAGCCGCAGGTAGACCATGTCCTCGGCGAAGGCACGGCCGAGCGCCTCGTCGACCATCGCGTTCCCGCCGAACTTCACGACCACGACCTTGCCGGAGAAGCGCTTGAGCCAGGGCAGCGACTCGATCAGGGTCGCGGCCTTGACGGCCGCGAGCTCCTGCTCGGCGCTGTGGGTCACCTCGTGTGCGCCCATCAGCTGGAGTACGCGCTGTTCTCGTGCACGTAGTCGTGCGTGAGGTCGTTCGTGAGGATCGTCGCCTCGGCGTCGCCGGCGCGCAGGTCGACCAGCACGTGGACAGCCCGCGGGGTGAGGTCGACGGTCTCGCTCGGGACGTCGGGCGCTCCCGCGTGGCAGACCCGGACGCCGTTCATCGACACGTCGACGTCGTAGGGGTCGAAGGCGGCCGACGTGGTGCCGATGGCGGCGAGCACGCGGCCCCAGTTGGGGTCGTTGCCGAACACGGCGGCCTTGAAGAGGCTGTTCCGGGCGACGGAGCGGCCCACCTCGACCGCGTCGTCCTCGTCGACGGCACCGACCACCTCGATGCGGATGTCGTGGGAGGCGCCCTCGGCGTCCGCCTGCAGCTGGCGAGCCAGGTCGGCGCAGAGCTCGGTGACCGCCGTCGTGAACTCGTCCGCCGACGGTGCCACGCCGGACTCGGCACTCGACAGGAGGACGACCGTGTCGTTGGTCGACATGCAGCCGTCGGAGTCGAGGCGGTCGAAGGTGACCCGCGTGGCCGCGCGGAGCGAGGCGTCGAGCGTCTCCGCCGGGAGGTCGGCGTCGGTCGTCAGGACGACGAGCATGGTCGCCAGGCCCGGCGCGAGCATGCCCGCGCCCTTGGCCATGCCGCCGACCACCCAGCCGTCACCGGCGACGACGGCCTGCTTCGGCACGCTGTCGGTCGTCATGATCGCGAGGGCGGCGTCCTCGCCGCCCTCGGCGCTCAGCTGGGTCGCCGCAGCGCGGGACCCGGAGAGCACCTTGTCGCGGAAGACCTGGTCGCCGACGCCGATCAGGCCGGTGGAGCACACGACGACGTCGCCCGCCGAGACGCCGAGCGACTCGGCGACGGCCTCGGCCGTGGCGTGCGTGGTCTGGAAGCCGAACGGGCCGGTGAAGCAGTTGGCGCCTCCCGAGTTCAGGACGACCGCCTCCGCGACGCCGTCGCCCAGCACCTGCTGCGACCAGAGGACGGGGTGGGCCTTGGCGCGGTTGCTGGTGAAGACGGCCGCGGCGGCCTTGCTGCGGCCGGTGTTGACGACCAGGGCGACGTCGCGTGCCCCGGTGCTCTTGAGGCCGGCGACGACGCCGGCGGCGGTGAAGCCCTGTGCTGCGGTGACGCTCACGGTGCCACTCCGTCCGTGCTGAGGCCCGTGGTCTCCGGGAGTCCGAGGGCGATGTTGGCGGACTGGACGGCCGCGCCGGCCGTGCCCTTGACGAGGTTGTCGATGGCGCTGACGACGACGACGCGCTCGGCGGCCTCGTCGACGGCGAGGCCGATGAGGGCCGTGTTCGCCCCGACCGTGTCGGCCGTGCGGGGGAAGACGCCCTCGGGCAGGACGTGGACGAAGGGCTCGTCCGCGTAGGCCTGCTCCCAGGCGGTGCGGACGTCGTGGGCGCCGACCCCGGGGGCGAGCGTCGCCGTCGTGGTCGCCAGGATGCCCCGCGACATCGGGACGAGCACGGGGGTGAACGAGATCCGCACGTCCTGTGCGCCGGCGAGCCGGAGGTTCTGCTGGATCTCGGGCACGTGGCGGTGCGTGCCGCCGACGCCGTAGGCCGAGGCTGAGCCCATCAGCTCGCTGGCGAGGAGGTGCGGCGCGAGCGCCTTGCCGGCTCCCGACGGGCCGACGGCCAGGACCGAGACGATGTCGGTCGCCTCGACCAGCCCGGCACGGACTCCCGGGGCGAGGCCGAGGGTCACGGCCGTGACGTTGCAGCCGGGCACCGCGATGCGGCGTGCCCCGCGCAGGGCGTCGCGCTGACGCCCGCCGGACGCGCCGAGCAGGAGCTCGGGCAGTCCGTACGCCCACGCGCCGTGGTACTCGGTGCCGTAGAACCGGGCCCAGGCGTCCTCGTCGGTGAGACGGTGGTCGGCCCCGCAGTCGACGACGAGGACGTCGTCGGGCAGCTGCGCCGCGATCGCACCGGACTTGCCGTGCGGGAGGGCGAGGAAGACGACGTCGTGCCCGGCGAGGGTCTCGGCCGTCGTCTCGACGAGCGTGAGGTGCGCGAGGGAGCGCAGGTGGGGCTGCAGGGCGACGAGGGGCTGCCCGGCGTTCTGGAACGCCGTGACGGTCGTGACCTCGAAGTCGGGGTGCGCGGCGAGGAGCCGGAGGAGCTCACCGCCGGCGTACCCGCTGGCGCCCGCTACTGCTACGGAGTGAGGCATGTGTCCATCCTGATGGTCGAGTCGGTCGAGGATCGAGGGCGGCGGCGCCTCGCGAGGTCACTCGCGGAGCGTCGCCCCTGATCGCTCGCCGGCGAGGCGGACGGCCCCCTGCTTGGCCTCGGTCGCCTCGGCGGCCGTCAGCGTGCGGTCGTCGGCGCGGAACCGCAGCGCGAACGTCAACGACTTGGTCGCCTCCGGCAGGCCGGTGCCCCGGTAGTCGTCGACGAGCCGCACGGACTCGAGCAGCTCGCCGGCGCCCTCGCGGACGGTCTCGAGCAGGTCTCCCGCAGCGACGTCGACGCCCACGACGAGCGAGAGGTCCTGCGTCGCGGCCGGGTAGGACGAGATCGCCGTCGGCTGGACGGGGACGTCGGACAGCGCGAGGACACGGTCGAGGTCGATCTCTGCGACCGCGACGACGCGCGGCAGGTCGAGCTCGGCCGACACCGTGGGCAGCAGCTCGCCGGCCACGCCGACGACCTCGCCTGCGACGAGGACCTCGGCCGTGCGCCCGGGGTGCAGCGACGGGTGCCGGCCCGTGCGGAACACGGCCTCGGCCCCGGCGGCGCGGACGGCGACCCGGAGGTCGTCGAGCACGTCGGCCAGGCCGGCGACGACGGCCGGCTGGCCCGGCTGGCGCTCGATCGCGTCTCCGACGACAGCCACGGCCAGGTGCCGCGGCTGGGCGGGAAGACTGGCGGCCAGCTGGCCGAGGAGCTCGTCACCGGGACGCTGGGCACCGGCGGGCACCTCGGCGGTGCCGTAGGTCGTGCCCTCGACCGGCAGGAAGACCGTGCCGCTCTCGAAGACCGAGACGTCGACCAGCCCACGGGAGGTGTTCCGGCGGACGACGTCGAGCAGGCCGGGGAGCAGCGAGCGACGCAGCTGGGGTGCTGCGGAGTCGAGCGGGTTCGCGAGCGTGACGGCAGGGACCGTCGAGCCGGTGTCCGAGCCGTCGATCGAGCCGAAGGCGGCGTTCTGGTCGGGACGGACGAAGGGGTAGGCCTGGACCTCCACCGATCCCGCGGCGGCCAGCGACGCCGCGACCCGGCGACGGAGCTTCTGCTCGCGGGACAGGCCGCGCCCGGGAGGCGCCACGGGCAGCACGGACGGGATGCGGTCGTACCCGGTGATGCGGGCGACCTCTTCGACGAGGTCGGCCGACGTGCGGAGATCGCTCCGCCACGTCGGCGGGGTCACCTGCCACCCCTCGCCCGACTCGACGACGACGCAGCCGACGGCACGCAGGGCGCCCACGACCTCGTCGGTCGTGTAGTCGACGCCCATGAGGCGGGCGGCGCGCTCGCGCGGCAGCTCGATCGCCCCGGGCGCGAGGGACTCGTCGAGGGAGGAGCCGAGCGGGTCGGCCGTGCCGCCCGCGAGCTCGACGAGCAGGTCGACGACCCGCTGTGCCGCGGGGGCGGACACGGCAGGGTCGACGCCGCGCTCGAAGCGACGGGACGCCTCGCTCGGCAGCTTGTGCCGGCGAGCGGTCCGCGCGATCGACACGGGGTCGAACGTGGCGGCCTCGACGAGCACGTCAGTGGTGCCCGCGCCCATCTCGGTGCGCGAGCCGCCCATGACACCGGCCAGGCCCACGGCGCCCTGCTCGTCCGCGATGACCAGGTCCTCGACGTGGAGGGCACGCACGGTGCCGTCGAGGGTCTCGAGCTCCTCGCCCGCCGCGGCGCGGCGGACCGTCAGCCCGCCCTGGACCGCGGCGAGGTCGTAGCCGTGGATCGGCTGGCCGAGCTCGAGCATCACGTAGTTCGTGACGTCGACCGGCAGCGAGATCGAGCGGACGCCAGCGAGGCGCAGGCGGGACGACATCCAGGTCGGCGTGGGCCGCGAGGCGTCGATGCCGCGGACCACCCGGGTCACGAAGGTGGCCACGGCCTGTCGGCCGCGCACGGGGGCGTCGTCGACGACGCTCACGGCGAAGCCGTCCGCCGCCGCAGGCTCGACCGTGCCGGCCGGGTCGGTGAAGGAGGCGCCCGTCGCGTGGGAGTACTCGCGAGCCACGCCGCGCATGCTGAGCGCGTAGCCACGGTCGGGCGTGACGTTGATCTCGACGGCGGCCTCGTCGAGGCCGAGGAGCGCGATGGCGTCCGTGCCGACCTCGGGGTCGAGGCCGAGCGAGCTGAGCAGGAGGATGCCGTCGTGCTCGTCGCCGAGGCCGAGCTCACGGGTCGACGCGATCATGCCGTCGGACACGTGGCCGTAGGTCTTGCGCGCGGCGATCGGGAACGGCCCGGGCAGCACGGCGCCCGGCAGGGACACGACGACCTTGTCGCCCACGACGAAGTTGTGGGCGCCGCAGACGATGCCCCGGACGTCGTCGGGGCCGACGGCGACCTGGCACCAGTTGATCGTCTTGCCGTTCTTCTGCGGCTCGGGCTGCAGCTCGAGCACCTGGCCCACGACGAGGGGGCCCGTCACGTCGCCGACGTGGACGTCTTCTTCTTCGAAGCCGACCGACACCAGCGCGGCGTGCACGTGCTCGAGCGACACGTCGACGGGGAGGTCGACGTGCTCGCCGAGCCAACTCAGCGGAACCCGCATCAGACCACCATCCCGAACTGCTCGCTGAACCTGACGTCGCCCTCGACCATGTCGCGCATGTCGTTGAGGTCGTTGCGGAACTGGAGGGTCCGCTCGATGCCCATGCCGAAGGCGAAGCCCTGGTGCACCTCGGGGTCGATGCCCGCGGCCCGGAGGACGTTCGGGTTGACCATGCCGCAGCCGCCCCACTCGACCCAGCGCGCGCCGCCCTTGGCGTTCGGCTGCCAGACGTCCATCTCGGCACTCGGCTCGGTGAAGGGGAAGTAGTTGGGCCGGAGCCGGATCTGCGCGCCCGGCCCGAACATCGAGCGCGCCAGGTGCTCGAGCGTGCCGCGCAGGTGCGCCATCGTGAGGCCGCGGTCGATCGCGATGCCCTCGATCTGCGTGAAGACGGGTGTGTGCGTCGCGTCGAGCTCGTCGGTCCTGAAGACGCGACCGGTGGCGACGTTGTAGACGGGCAGCTCCTTCGCGAGGAGCGTGCGGATCTGCACCGGGGACGTGTGCGTGCGCAGCACGAGGTGCGCGTCGACCGGGTCGACGAAGAACGTATCTTGCATGGCGCGCGCCGGGTGGTCGGCGTCGAAGTTCAGCGCGTCGAAGTTGAACCACTCGTGCTCGAGCTCGGGCCCTTCGCTGACCTCCCAGCCCATGCCGACGAACAGGTCGAGCATCTCTTCCTGCAGGAGGGCGAGCGGGTGTCGCGCACCGACCCGACGACGCGTAGGCAGGGCCGTGACGTCGACAGCCTCGTCGACGAGGCGCTGGGATTCTTCGAGCTCGGCGAGCTGGGCCTCACGAGCGGCCACCGCCTGGCCGACACGGCCGCGGGCGCCACCGACGAGCTTGCCCGCCGCGGCCTTCTGGTCGTTCGGCAGGTCGCGGAGACCGGCGTTCATGCGTGCCAGGACCGACGCCTCGCCGGCGTGCTGGGCACGGGCCGCCTTGAGCTCGGCGACGGAGGCGGCGGTCGCGACGGCGGCGAGGGCCGCGTCGACCGCGGCCGAGACGGCCTCTTCGGAGATGGGGACGGAGTCTGACACGAGAACCAAGCTTAGCGATCGTTGGGGTGACGACCCGCGCCTCCTCGTGCCCTGGGGACGAGGAGGCGCGGATCGCGGATCCGGGGAGGAGCGGTCGGTGCGGTGGTGCGGCAGGTCAGCGACCGCCGCCGCCGCCTCCGCCGGCCGCGCCGGTCGTCGCGGGGATGTTCGGGCGGCCGGCGCGGGCGAGCAGACCGGGGCCGCCGAGACCGCCTCCCCCGCCCTTCGTCCGGACGACGCCGCGGCGGCCGGTGCGCCGGTCGACGACGCGCACCACGTACGAGAAAACGAGGTTCGTGATCAGGTAGACCACGAGGACCACGGCGAACAGGGTGAACGTGTAGGTGCTGCCGTAGGACGTGCCGAGCCGGTTCAGCCCCTGCCGGGTGAGCTCGACGTAGCCGACGATGTAGCCGAGCGAGGTGTCCTTCAGGAGGACGACCAGCTGCGCCAGGATGATCGGCAGCATCTGGCGGAACGCCTGCGGGAACTCGATCGCGAAGCGCGTCTGCACCGGCGACAGGCCGATGGCGAGCCCCGCCTCGCGCTGGCCCCGCGGCAGGGCGGCGATGCCCGAGCGCAGGGCCTCGCCGATGAGGGCGCCGTTGTAGACCGCGAGAGCTGCCACCACGGCCCAGAAGGCGCCCGTCGAGAAGACCAGCAGGATGAAGAGCATCATCAGCAGCACGGGCATGCCGCGGAAGAACTCGAGGACGACCGTGGTCGGCACCCGGACCCAGGCGGTCCGTGCGGTGCGGAGGAACGAGAACAGCACTCCGATGGCGACCGCGAGCACGGACGCGACGGCGGCTGCCTGGACCGTCGCCAGCCAGCCGCGGCCGATGTTCCGCCAGAGGTTGCGGTCGAGCAGGATGTCCCAGCGCGAGGGGTCGAGCACGCTGGCGGTGACGGCGCCGTTGGCGCTGACACGCGGGCGGCCCAGCAGGTACGCGACGTAGGCGACGAGCGCGAGCACCAGGACCACGCCCACCACCGAGATGATGCGCGAGGTGCGGCGGGACTTCGGGCCCGGGGCGTCGTAGAGGACGTTCGTGCTCATCGCAGGACCGCGACCTTCTTCTCGACGAGGGCCGCGACGCGACCCAGGGTGATGGTGACGACCAGGTAGAACACGGCCACCGACAGCAGCGTCGTGATGACCGCGTCGCCGCGGGAGTTCGCGATGAAGCGCCCCGCGGCGAACAGCTCGGCGACGAAGAACCCGCCCGCGACCGAGGTGTTCTTCGTCAGGGCGATGATCACGTTGATCAGGGGCGGGATGACCATGCGGATGGCCTGCGGCATGATCACGAGCGTCAGGGTCTGGCCGAAGCCGAGGCCGATGCTGCGGGCGGCCTCGGCCTGCCCCACCGGGACGCCGTTCACGCCGGAGCGGACGGCCTCGGCCACGAAGGGCGAGGTGTACAGCGTCAGGCCGATCACCGCGAGCGGGAAGTAGCCGATCCCGACGCCGAGGTACGGGAGCACGAAGGCGCAGAAGAAGAGGACGAGCGTCAGCGGGACGTTGCGGATCGCCTCGGTGTAGACCGTCGCGAAGACCCGGAACGAGCCCACGGGCGAGATCCGCATGGCGGCCACGACGAAGCCGATGACGATCGCGCCGACGCCCGACAAGACGAGGAGCTGCAGCGTCGTGACGAAGCCGCCCCAGAATCGGGGCCAGTTGTCGATCACGGCGTCGAAGCCGGGGATGACGTCCAGGGGGTTCACAAGGGTGTCCTCAGGTCAGGGCGGCTGCCCACACGGGCAGGAGGCGGTGGCGGGCACCGTGCGCAGGTCGCGACACGGTGCCCGCCGGTGTCGCTAGTAGCGGTCGATCGCCGGGGGCTCGGGGGTCTCGAGCACCTTGCCGGCCGTCGCCTCCCACAGCTCGTCCCAGGTGCCGTCGTCCTCGGCGTCCTGCAGCGTGTCGTTGACGAACATGCGGAAGTCGGTGTCGTCCAGCGCGAGGCCGATGCCGTAGGGCTCCTCGGTGAACGGCGCTCCGACGACCTCGAACTCGCCCTCGTTCTGGTCGGCGAGGCCGGCCAGGATGACGTTGTCGGTCGTCACGGCCTGGACCGCGCCCGTGCGGAGCGGCTCGAGGCAGTTCGAGTAGGTGTCGGTCGCGATGATGTCGGTCGGCGCGCTGACGTACTCGGCGATGTTCGCCTCGCTGGTCGAGCCGCTGACGGTGCAGACCTTCTTGCCCGCGAGGTCGTCGACGCTCTCGATGCCGTCGGGGTTGCCCTCGAGCACCAGCAGGTCCTGGCCGGCCTGGTAGTACGGCCCGGCGAACGAGACGACCTCTTTACGGGCGTCGTTGATCGTGTAGGTGGCGATGACGAGGTCGACGTCGCCGTTCTGGATGAACGGCTCGCGGTTGGCGGAGACCGTCTCGACCCACGTGATGCCGCTGGCGGGGATGCCCAGCTTGGCGGCGACGAGCTTGCCGATCTCGGCGTCGAAGCCCTGGGGCGTGCCCGAGCCGTCGTCCAGGCCGAAGAGCGGCTGGTCGAACTTGGTGCCGATGGTGATCTCGCCGGCCTCGGCCAGACGAGCCATCGTGGTGCCGTCCTGGAAGTCCGCGACCTCCTCGACGTCGACCGAGCTCTCGGGGGCGGCCGAGTCCGTGCAGGCCGAGAGGCCGAGCACCGTCACGGCCGCTGCGGCTACGGCGACGAATCCCTTGCTGAGTCGCATGTCGTTCTCCTTGCTGGGTGACCCGGCCGACGGTCGACGTCCGGGAGTCTGGGGGCGCCTCCTCGTCCGGGCGGGCAGCCGGGACGGGGGCACGAGGAGGCGCGTCGCGAGCGAGGCGCCCGGGCTCAGTGCGTGAGGATCTTCGACAGGAAGTCGCGCGCGCGGTCGGACTTCGGCGCCGTGAAGAACTCCTCGGGCGTCGACTCCTCGACGATCTGGCCCTCGGCCATGAACACGACGCGGTCGGCGGCCTTGCGGGCGAAGCCCATCTCGTGGGTGACGACGACCATGGTCATGCCGTCCTTCGCGAGCTGCACCATGACGTCGAGCACCTCGGTGATCATCTCGGGGTCGAGCGCGCTCGTGGGCTCATCGAGGAGCATCACCTTCGGGTCCATCGCGAGGGCACGGGCGATGGCGACGCGCTGCTGCTGGCCGCCCGAGAGCTGCGAGGGCATCTTCGACGCCTGGTCGCCGACGCCGACGCGGTCGAGGAGCTCCATGGCGCGCTTCTCGGCCTCGGCCTTGGAGCGGCCTCGCACCTTGATCTGGCCGAGGGTGACGTTCTCGAGCACCGTCTTGTGGGCGAAGAGGTTGAAGCTCTGGAACACCATGCCGACGTCGGCACGCAGCTTCGCCAGCGCGGCGCCCTCGTCGGGCAGCTGAGTGCCGTCGATCGAGATGACGCCGTCGTCGATCGTCTCGAGGCGGTTGATCGCCCGACAGAGAGTCGACTTGCCCGAGCCGCTCGGGCCGATCACCACGACGACCTCGCCACGCCCGACCGTGGTCGTGACGTCCTTGAGGACGTGCAGCTGACCGAAGTGCTTGTTGACGTGGTCGACCACGACGAGGGGTTCCATGGGTCCACACAAACAGACGCCCGGAAGGGGGTCAAACTCACAGCTGATTCGTAACGCAACCGAAACGAGCCGTCCGGTCGACCTACGAGCGGTGGGCGAAGGCGCTCTCGTAGAGGCAGACGGAGGCGGCGGTCGCCAGGTTCATCGACTCGGCGTGCCCGTAGATGGGCACCACGACGGCGCGGTCGGCCCGCGCGAGGTCGTCGTCGGTGAGCCCGCGCGCCTCGTTCCCGAAGAGCCAGGCCGTCGGCGCGTCGAGGACGCCGTCGCGCCGCGCCTGCAGCAGGTCGTCGCCCTTGACGTCGGCGGCGATCACCTGGATGCCGGCCTCGGCGCAGCGCGCCACGACGCTCGCGAGGTCGATGCCGACGGCGACGGGCACGTGGAAGAGGGAGCCGGTCGTGGCCCGGACGACCTTCGGGTTGTAGAGGTCGACGCTGCGACCGGTCATCACGACGGCGTCGGCCCCGGCCGCGTCGGCGGCACGGATGATCGTGCCGGCGTTGCCCGGGTCGCGCACCTCCTCGAGGATGGCGATGAGCTTCGGCCCGCCGTCGTCGCCCTCGGCGAAGATGTCCTTGACCGACGTCGGGAACTGGCGGCAGACGGCCACGACGCCCTGCGGGGTCACGGTGTCGGCCATCGCGTCGAGCACGGCCTCCGTGACGAACTCGGCCTCGAGGCCCGCCTCGCCGGCCGCGTCGGCCAGCCCGGGGTGCCGCTCGAGCGCGGTCGGGGTGACGTAGAGCTCGAGGACCAGCTCGGGACGGAACGCGAGGGCCTCGGACACCGCCTGCGGCCCCTCCAGCAGGAACAGCCCCGTCTCGGTACGGGCGTCCCGCTTGGACAGCTTCGCCACCGCCCGGACTCGTGGCGAACGGGGGTTGTCGATCAGAGGGGTGCGCACGCGACAACTATGCCGCACCCGGCCCGGGGAACGACGGAGGGCCCGGACAGCTGGTGCTGTCCGGGCCCTCCGGAGGTGGTGCTGACGCCGTCGTGACTACGCGGCAGCCGTGACCTTGGGGGCCGAGGTGTCGGCAGGCAGCGCGGCCTTCGCCGTCGCGACGATCGACGCGAAGGTGGCGGGCTCGTGCACGGCCAGCTCGGCGAGGATGCGACGGTCGACCTCGATGCCGGCCAGGGACAGGCCCTGGATGAGGCGGTTGTAGGTCAGGCCGTTCTGACGCGACGCAGCGTTGATGCGCTGGATCCACAGGCGGCGGAACTCGCCCTTGCGCGCACGGCGGTCACGGTACGAGTAGACGAGGGAGTGGGTGACCTGCTCCTTGGCCTTGCGGTACAGGCGCGAACGCTGACCGCGGTAGCCCTCGGCGCGCTCGAGGATGACGCGACGCTTCTTGGCGGCGTTGACCGCTCTCTTGACTCTTGCCATTTTCTTGTTCCTCTACGTTCGTGTCAGCGGTCAGTGACCGAGAAGCTTCTTGGCGACCTTGGCGTCGGCCGGGGCCAACAGCTGGTCCTGGTTGAGGCGAGCCTTGCGGCTGGCGCTCTTCACCTCGAGGTTGTGGCGCATGCCGGCCTGCTGCTTCATGATCTTGCCGGAACCGGTGACCTTGAAACGCTTCTTGGCACCGGAGTGGGTCTTCTGCTTGGGCATGTGTTACTTGCTCTCTTCTGTCGGCTCGGCCGGTGCATCGGCCGCCGCCTTGTCGGACGTGGGGTGCTTCGGGGGCTTGTTCGCCGCCTTGCGAGCTTCGGCCTCGGCCTTCGCCTCGGACTTGTTCTTGTGGGGCCCGATCACCATGACCATGTTGCGGCCGTCGATGGTGGGGGTGGACTCGACACTGCCCAGCTCGGACACGTCCTCCGCGAAGCGCTGGAGCAGACGCACGCCCTGGTCGGGACGCGACTGCTCACGACCGCGGAACAGGATCATGGCCTTGACCTTGTCGCCGCCCTCGAGGAAGCCCTCGGCGCGCTTGCGCTTGGTCTCGTAGTCGTGCTTGTCGATCTTCAGACGGAACCGGACCTCTTTGAGGATGGTGTTCGCCTGGTTGCGCCGGGCCTCTTTCGCCTTCTGCGCAGCCTCGTACTTGAACTTCCCGTGATCCATGATCTTGGCCACGGGAGGCTTCGAGTTGGGGGCCACCTCGACCAGGTCGAGTTCGGCCTCTGCGGCGAGACGCAGCGCCATGGCGATGGGAACGACGCCGATCTGCTCACCTGCAGGCCCCACGAGGCGGACCTCGGGGACGCGGATACGGTCGTTCGTACGGGGATCGCTGATGCGGAACTCCTCTGTCGTCGCTTCGTCACCTGCCGACCCGGAGGGGCGGAAGGGAAAGAGGAGGTTCGCGCACCGGTCGCTCTCGCGGCCCGTGCCGTCTCTCGACGACCGTGCACTGCACCCTGGCTGCCCGGCCCGCTCCGCCTCGAGGATCGCTCTTCGGGGTGGTGCAGATCGAACGGGGTGCCAACAACCCGGTAACCTCGTGTGACGGTCAAGCGCGGGTGGGAGAATCTCCACTTTCGCACGCAGCAGACGCTGCGAGCCTGGAGAAGCCTAGCAGAGGATCAGCACGTGAGCCACACCCCGCACACCCACCCCGCCGACCGCCCCGACGACGCCCCCGTCGGCATCCCGGTGGAGCACCCGTCCGACGCCGTCCGCGACATCGCCGACGTCAACGCGGTCGAGGTCATCAACACCGTCGCCGTGCACCTGATGAGCGCGGCGGCCGTGAAGGTCGGCCTCGCCGACGACCCCGCGGCGCAGACCGACCTCGACGAGGCGCGCAAGCTCATCTCGTCGCTCGCCGGCCTCGTCGTGGCCAGCGCGCCGGAGATCGGCGACCAGCACGCCCGCGCGCTGCGCGACGGCCTCCGCTCACTGCAGCTCGCCTTCCGCGAGGCCAGTTCCATCCCCGACGCCGTCGGCAAGGGCCCCGGCGAGAAGCTCACCGGCCCGGTCACCTGAACCGTGGCCAGCTGAGCTGACCCGATCATCCGACCGTCGATCAGACCTGCCTCAGGCGGGGACGACGCTGACGGACATGCTGTCGACGCGGTCCAGGATGAGCGGATCGGCCTGCCACGACGCCTGGAGGCGCTGCAGCAGCTCCCCCAGCTGCCCCTGGTCGAGGCCGGCACGCACGGCGAGCCGGACCACGATCTCGGGAGTGCCCAGCCGGGCGCCCCGGTAGCCGGGCGAGATCGCCAGCCCGACCAGCGCCTCCTCGTCGGTCGACGCGGCGAGGAACGCCTGCAGGACCGCCTCGTCCGCGTGGGCGGGCACCCAGGGAAGGTCCTGGGCGACGGCCCAGAGCGCAGGTCGCCGGACGCCGAACTCGGTGGGCGAGCCCGGGTCGAGCACGAGGTGCTCGGTCGACTCGGCGACGGCCGCCAGCGCGACCCGCCGCGCGTCGACGGGGACCGGACGCGCCGCGGCGTCCCACCGACTGAGGGCCTCGACGCTCGTGAACGCCGGCAGCACCGCGCGTCCGTCAGGGCCGGCCACCGTGACGATGGACAGCTCCTGCGTCTTGTCGACGCGGCGACCGAGGTCGTCGAGCCCTTCCTCCCCCGCGACCGCGACGAGCGGGATCAGCAGACGCGCGGGGCGCAGGGCGTCGACGACCTCGTGCTCGGGCAGCCCGCCCGCGCCGAAGCGGACCAGGGCCTCGAGGAGGCGAGGGTCGGCCGAGCCGTCGTCGCCCGCGTGGGCCGTGTCGTGGTGCTCGAAGGTACGACCGGCGAAGGGCCGCCCGGCGCTGTCTGCCGCGTGCGTGGGTCCGCGGTCCGCAGTCACGACACCGACGCGACGTCGAGCGCGGCGGCGAGGGTGAAGGCGCCCGAGTAGAGCGCCTTGCCGACGATGGCCCCCTCGAGGCCGAGGGGGACGAGCTCGCGGAGGGCCGCGATGTCGTCGAGGCTCGAGATGCCGCCCGAGGCGATGACCGGACGGTCGGTGCGCTCCATGACCTGCCGGAGGAGATCCGTGTTCGGGCCGGTCAGGGTGCCGTCCTTCGTCACGTCGGTGACGACGTAGCGGGCGCACCCTGCGTCCTCGAGGCGAGCGAGCACCGTCCAGAGGTCGCCGCCGTCCTCCGTCCAGCCGCGCGCGGCCAGGGTCGTGCCGCGCACGTCGAGGCCCACCGCCACGGCCTCGCCGTACTCGGCGATGACGTGGGCGGCCCACTCGGGGTTCTCGAGCGCGGCGGTGCCCAGGTTGATGCGCTTGACGCCGGTGCTCAGCGCGTCGTCGAGCGAGCGGTCGTCGCGGATGCCGCCGCTGAGCTCGACGTCGATGCCCTTGACCTGCTTGATGACCTTCTTGATGATCGACCGGTTGTCGCCCCGACCGAACGCCGCGTCGAGGTCGACGAGGTGCAGCCACTCGGCCCCCTGCGACTTCCAGTCGTCGGCCGCCGCCACGGGGTCGCCGTAGCCCGTCTCGGTGCCGGCCTCGCCCTGCGTCAGGCGGACGGCCTGCCCGCCCGCGACGTCGACGGCGGGGAACAGGGTGAGGCCAGGGGTCGTGCAGAAGTCGCTCATGGTGTCTCTCTCGCGGGCGTGCCGCGTGCTGTCGCCGACGGGGCCGGGGATCGCGGTCGGATCAGAGGGGGTTCAGAGTGTCCCGAGCCAGTTCGAGAGCAGCCTGATGCCCGGCTGCCCCGACTTCTCGGGGTGGAACTGCGTGGCCCAGAGCGGACCGTTCTCGACGGCCGCGACGAAGCGCCCGCCGTGGTCGGCCCACGTGACGTGGGGCTCGGGGAACGGGCGGATCACGTCGAGGGTCCAGGCCTGAGCCGCGAACGAGTGCACGAAGTAGAAGCGCTCGTCGCGCACCCCCTCGAAGAGGACGCTGCCCTCGGGGGCGTCGACCAGGTTCCAGCCCATGTGCGGCAGCACGTCCGCCTTCAGCTCGTCGACGACGCCGGGCCACTCGCCCAGGCCGCCGGTCGTCGCACCGCGCTCGACCCCACCCTCGAAGAAGACCTGCATGCCGACGCAGATGCCCATCACAGGGCGACCACCAGCGAGTCGACGGTCGATCATCTCGCCCCCGCGGACCGACTGCAGCTGGCTCATCACGGCGCCGAACGCACCGACGCCGGGGACGAAGAGCCCGTCGGCCGCCTGCACCCTGGCGCGGTCGCGCGTGAGCTCGACGTCGGCCCCCGCGAGCTCGAGGGCCTTGACCGCCGAGTGCACGTTGCCGCTGCCGTAGTCGAGGACGGCCACCGTGGGACGGACCGTCACAGGGCGCCCTTCGTGGACGGCACCCCGGTCACCCGGGCGTCGGGCTGGACGGCCTGGCGCAGGGCCCGGGCGAAGGCCTTGAACTCCGCCTCGGCGATGTGGTGCGGGTCGCGGCCGCCGAGCACGCGCACGT
>Ga0265797_10003971_pt1 | contig 23045 bp, 23 predicted proteins | sample P2T30metagenome_FD_192433 | JGI IMG/M metagenome (GOLD analysis project Ga0265797, IMG submission 192433) | Plant litter microbial communities from East Loma Ridge, Irvine, California - P2 T30 | ecosystem: Environmental > Terrestrial > Plant litter > Unclassified | place: USA: California... | reverse complement strand
ACGGCAAAAAGCTCTCCGTCCCCGCCCTCATCAAGGGCTTCAAAGACGGCATGAACGTCGGCGCAGACTTCACCACCGCCATCGGCCTCATGGGCCTGCAATCCGCCCCGAACCCGCTCAGCACGACCTTCGATCTCAACGACCTGGACCAGCACAACTTCCCCATCGAGCACGACGCCAGTCTCTCGCGCCAGGACGCGTACTTTGGCAACGACTACTCGTTCGACCAGAAGATCTTCAACCAGGTGCTGGCCTACTACGAGGGCATGGAGGAGACTTCCATCCCCGTTGCTTCCAAGGCCAGGTATAACCGGGTTGAGACGGCCAGATCGAATAACCCAGAGTTCATTTATGGTGTCAGGCAGCTCGTGTTGAGCACTGGCGAGACGGCGCTTTATTTGAGCACCATGGGCGATCCTACGACTGGCGTCGCGCCGGTCAAGTATGTCAAGAGCCTGTTCGGTGAGTTTGAGATGTGATAGATCCTTGGTTTGGTCGCAGATGACTGATGAACCGTCTTACAGAGAAGGAGAGGCTTCCCTATGAGCTTGGCTGGACCCCACCCACAGGCGAGACCAACCTTCCGAGTCTGGGCGCGATGATCACCAAGTTGGAGTTGGCGAACCCGAGTGTCCTCGCTGAGGGACTTTCTCTGGGCGAGGGCTCTTTGAGGGATGTTCTCCAGCTGATTAACCCGTTGACTGGCAAGGTTGCCAACTTGACTTGTGCTCTTGAGGGCAACTGCGATTAGGGTGGGAGAACCGCATTTTGGCGAGGACAACGATAGATAGTTGTACTGAAGGACCGGGTAGCAGGACCGGGTATGACGAGAACAACGATCAAGACCGTAGCTTAACAATGAAAACTCCGTGCGAGCTTCACTGGCGGTCGTGCGGATATTCCCAAGTCGCCGAATCGTATTTACCGTCTTCGATGGTCCCGTCTCAGCCAGAAACCATGTTCTGCAACTCAAGACCGTCGACGGTGACCAGCTCCCAAATTAGCATTCTGTAATTAATATTTCCTGACGAGAAGTCGCACCACATCATCCCCCAAAAGATCTGAAAGGCTGCCCTTTAACCTTACCCTTTGAGTCGAACATGACTCCCTCTTCCCTCAACAATTCCCTCTTCTCTCCCGCAAACTTCCCCTCTGCACCCCAATGCCCTCCAAACCCGCCAATCGAGCCATCAGAACTCAAGATCCTATGACACGGGACTTCCGGGGCGAAAGGATTGTTTCGCATGGCGTTGCCGACTGCTCGCGCGCAAGTTTTGTGCGAGGTGGCGGTGATGTGGTCGGACATCGCTTGGTAGGTGCTCCATTCTCCCCGAGGGATCCGGCAGAGGAGGGTGAGAGTTTGTTTGCGGAAGGGTGTGAGTGCTGGGGAAGAGGCGATGCGGTCGATTTGGGCGGCCATATTGACGCTTTTGGGGTTGGCGCTTGTTGTGGTGGGTTTGCCGTCGGTGTCGCTGTCGTTTGCAGGGCTACCACGATTGCTGGACTTTTCTTCTTCTTCTTCTTCCTGATCTTCTTCCAACTTGACCCGCTTCTGAGAAGGCGAGCCAGCATTGCCCTTCGGTTTTGATGCCGCCTCACCAGACTTGGGCGCAAAATACTTTGAAATTGACGAATCCGCCACCTTCCTTTTCGAGCCCACTTCAAGCCCCGTCTTCTCAGTCTTGATACCTACCTTCACTCCCTTCTTCTTCCCCCTAAACCTCAAACTCGCCTCGTTCAACTCCACCAAACTCACCTCACCCATCGCCACCCGTTCCCCTAGCTTCAAAGCAGACCTCAGCTGCTCCACAGTCATAGTCCTCACCGCAGGGGACCCGATGACCTGATTCCAAGGCTTGTCAATCCCGACAGCGTTGTCGAGGATTATGCGCGCGAAGCAGTGGTCCAGGTGAACGGGCCATCGGGATTGTGCCGGGTCGCGGGCCAGAGCGAGAGCCGGAAGATGTGAGGCGTACAGGTGTTTCCAGCGAGCGCGTAAATCTTCCATGTCTGGAGCATCTTTTTGGAGTGTCATGATTCTGATGTCGATGATAGTACGAGGTTGAGCCTAGGTATAGGTGTTGTTGGATATTCATGTAATGTAATGTACCTAGTTTGGTGGAGACGTAGGGCAAGCCAAGGCAGGTGCAGGTACGTCCCAGACGTCGATCAGCGCCCGGGCCTTAATGCCGGTGTTTGCATGAACGCGCCATTCTACAGCACGACAAGTCAAAGCAGAGAAGTCAATCAGTGAATCAGAAAGTAAGTAGTGATGAATCCCGTAATTTTCGTCTATCCCGTAAGAACCCCAAGCCGCCTGGTCACGCAACGTTTCATGAAGGTATCGATCGATCATCAAAAGGAAGACCCGCAGGCCTTCACAACATCAGATGTAAAACAAAAAAAGCACGCCTCTGTGCGCCTGAGCGAGACCTTGGAGCGGGCAGAAGTCTCAAGTCCGCGTACGAACGTGGCGAGATACGTGCGGTTCGAATTTTTCGCACTAGTTCTTGCCACGCTCGAACACCGCTCTGCGCCATTCATCAGGGCGATCCTGACGCCCGCAATTCACCTATCCACCGTTTCTCTGCCGTATTATCATTTTGTGCGAATTGTTTCAGCGTCTCCTAAACTTCCCTTTCACTTTCAACCTCTCATCAGTGGGCCGCGCTCTTCCTGAACTTCAAAAGCTCGCTGAGGCTGGGGACGCTGCAACCATGCTGCAAGAAGTCGTGCCTACAGAGCTCCTCAGCAGTGGCGCGGCTCTTAACATCGACGCAAAGGCAGACACTCAGGAAAGCCTTGAGCTCCTTGGACAGGCGTTCGGGCTTCTTCAGTCTTGGTGTGCCGTTGGTTGCGATGAGGTAGAGAGCCTTCAAGGGTTCCTCGTTAAGGTATGGCGGCTCCGATTCAATCATCTCAATAGCCATGATACCAAGCGACCAGATGTCGACCTTGGAGCCGTACTCCTTCTGCTTGACGACTTCGGGTGCCATCCAGTAGGGCGTGCCGACCATGGTGGCGCGCTTGGAGCGCTGCTCGGTAAGCTTGGCGCAGAAACCGAAATCGGTGATCTTGACATTGCCCTTGGACGAGAGAAGCACGTTGTCTGACTTGATGTCGCGGTGGATGATGTTCTGTGCGTGGAGGTGCATGAGGCCCTTGCAAGTCTGTGGGAATTGTTAGTAAACGTCTTGGAGAAAAGTGTAGTTTGTCAAACTCACCTCGTAACAGATAGTCGCGATTTGGTCTTCGCTGATCGACGCATTGTTGTCGATGACATCGGTCAGTGCACCACCCTCCATGAATTCCATCACAACCCACAGCTCGAAAGTCTCTTCTTGCAAGAAGGCGTCGAGGAAGTTAACAATGTTCTCGTGTCTGCTCTCCTTCATGACAATGATCTCGTTGACGATCAATTCCTTCCTTGGCTGGCTGCGCAAGTCCATCTGCTTGATTGCAACCTGCGCTCTAGGACCGTTCATACGCATGATGTCCTGAGCAATCCGGCTTGGGGCGGCCTCGCGGATGCGCGCAACGTACACGGATCCCGAAGCACCTTGACCGATCTTCTTCTGCTTGTTGTAGCTTTCCAATGGGTTGGACAGGTTCACCACAGACCGCAGACGTTCCATGACCTGAGTATCAGACATTGCGCTCATGCGAGTCTCCTTCGACTTCTCGGTGGGCTCCTTCTTGGTGAGTGCCGCCTCCGTCTGTTTGTGGTGATCTTTGGGCGCCCCGGTAGGTTGCTTGGTCGCGACATTGAGCGGCTTCACCTGGCTGGAAGACATTTGCTTTTGGTGACCACCAGAACCAGAAGGCTTGCGCGCAAGTGGCGCCGCCTGTTGTCCATTCGCAGGAGATGCCTGCTTGGCTCCATATGGTGATGATCCGTTAGACGATGCCAGCTTCTGAGGCGAGCTTTGTTGTCCGGGTGGTGAGGGCGCAGGCCTCTGGGCTTGCAAGCTGCGGATAGGCAGTTGAGAGCCTGGTTGACCATTCTTGCTAGCGGTGGGCGCTGGTGGTGCGGGCCTTGATGCATTGTACTTATCGTTGCTGTTGTAGCCACCACCCCCAATTTCTTGCTTCGCCAATGGTACGCGGGTCTTCGGCAGGGAGTCGTTATACTCGCGGTCTTCTTGCTCCTGTCGGGCCCGTCGTTCCCGCTCTTCGTCGGCATGTCGGCGCTCCGATTCTGCGCGTCTCCTATCATCATCTTGCTTTCTCCTTTGCTCTTGCTCTGACCTTGCAGGGTCTTGATTGTACTGTGACGTGTTCTTCGGTGCGCCGTACCCGTTGTCGTATTGTGAAACGGGTGTTCCTGTTTTGCCGGGACCGTAGCTGTCTTGTCTTTGAGCGCTGGGAGTTTGCTGTCGGGGAGGTGCAATGCTGGTACCTGCAGCGTAACCAAGTTGCTTCTCCCTTCCACTGTCGACAGGAGGCGTAGGGGTGAGTGATGGGTAGTTCTGTGGGTCCTGTGCTCTGGGTGCAAGCTTGTCGCTGTAGAATTGCAGGACTTCCATCACGGCTTGTGGGTTCTTAGCCATGTCGTCCTTGGTGAGCGCAGAGCCCTTGAGTAGTCGCTCCCACTCAACTGGAAGTCCAACGAAACCTCCAGTGACAGGGTCGAAGCCAACATGGACGCGGTGCGAGAAGCCAGTCGGGTGTGATACGCCGCCCATGCTAGGACATCGGTCGTAGATGTTGTCCAGCCATCCATATACATCGTTGTCTGTTTCGAACTTCAAGATCCATTGTTTGTTACCCTCTTTGGTCAGCTCGATGCTGAAAGGGTAGTTGTCTGAGCGCGTCACATTGTGGATATCACGCAGAAAGACGGTCAAAGCGACCTTGGTGGTGGTGTTTGATTTGTAGAAGTCGAGTTGCTTCTCGCGGAGTATGAGAAATCTTTCGTTCCAGAACTGCTTCATGAAACCAGCGCCCTCTTCCTTGACCTTGGCGAAGCCATCCTTGATGATTGGGTTGTCGCCGCCCAAGCTCGTTTCCGAGCGGTTGATGCCCGAAGCAGCGGAGCCAAAGTTGTTGAGGTTCGGGTTGCCAGGAGTCATGTAGACTTGCGGAGTAAGCGAAACTTTGGGTCGATCAGTCGGCGGGCGAGGTGCCTCTCGTGTTGCAAGGAACTGGTCCGGTCGGTAAATACTGGAGGACGAGCAGGTCAGCAAAGGGAGGCCGCGGTACGGTAAGAACGCGCCCAATGCGCAAGTCTATCATGCATCGCGTTTAAGACGCACGGGTATGCCAGAAACACACTCTTTCGGAATTCTCAAGGGTATTACCTACGTGTTCTGTTGAGGTTGCGCCATGGCTATGAGCACACGCGCGTGTAGGCGCCGTGGTGCGCTGTCCGTGGAGAGAGAGTGTGTGTGAGCGAGCGACTCTTAATTGCCGGCGGGCGGCCGTGGGGGATGCGCTCGCCGCTCCCGCGTCTTCAGGTACGATGAGAGCGGGTGGTAGTGAGTTGAATGCGAGCTCGTCCTGGTTGGTGTGTGGTGAGTATGGTTGAGCTCGATGTCGCGGGGGCGGAGGTGAGACAGGGATTGGCTGGTAGCGAAGATGGAGGGGTGGACAAGCAATTGGAAGTCGAGGATGGTGATGTGCGAGCGATGTGCGATGTGCGATGTGCTGCGTCCCTGTGCCGTGCTGCTCCCAACTCTGCAACGGGCGCGCACGGGCAAGCGGATTTGGCGTCGGCGGTGAGGAGGTGAATGATGTAGTTTGGCGGATAGATGATGTGGGTGCGATTCTTTGTAGAGAGGACACGCGAGTATTTGAAGATAGTCGAAGAGAGAGAGAGAGAGAGAGAGAGAGAGGTGAAGGTTTGCAGGAGAGAGGAGAGGAGAGGCGAAGAGTGAGGAAGGAAACCAAAGGCAGCGCGTCTAACAACGTCGACTACAGTAAGGTACCTTATGCTGCGCGCACTTTGTGCAAGGAGAGTTTCGTGCTTTGGCTGCCCAAGTTCTTATGCCGGATTACTGGTACCTTGTCATCAATCATACCTTCCGCGGACAGAGGGAGGGAGAAGAAGAGGCGCCCGAGTGTTTCACCTTACCATATGCCAAGGTTTGTTAAATCGAGTGTCTCTCACTGGTATTGGCATGTTTGTCATCTACTAGAGATGCTGATACTACCGTTCGCTGGAAATGGGACCGGTGAGATACTAACATCAGGCGACTTCTCTCTCACTAATATAAAGCGTTATTCCATACACGAAAGTTGTTGACATCGCTACTACAGTTCACAGACTTTAGCAAGAAATGAAGTAATACGTACCTGTTGCAACTTACCTCCTGAAGCTACCTACATTTACGTGCTTCACCTCTTCCCTACTTATAACAACCTACTGACTTTGAGTCCTGTTCGCTTGGTTACACTACCGCCCCTCACACAAACAGGAGGTCCGTGGGCCTAGACTTCACTCGAGTCAACCGCCTACCGTCCTCATCTACAAGTCATCACGTGCAGTCAATCTGATTGTGAGGCTGCCAAACTATGCCACATCCTCGTCATTTGACATATCCCAGACTCGACAACCAGACGTATAGCGGGCTTACTCCCTGCATCAGATCCATCAAGTAGCGGCATGCGTGCATGTGGCCCTGCAGAAAAGCACTGGCACCAGGGCTGATGTTGCTGCAGCTAAAATCAGAGAGAGCAGTTCCATTGTTTCGAATGTAAACGTTCGTGTCACCAGCTATGTTGGCGCACATCGGCTGACCAGACGCAAGATATTTCTGGCCCAGTAACCATAACCGAGAGACATCCACAAACCGATGACAGAAGATCTCGACTCACCTCTTGCCGGCACATGGAAATACCTGACGGCCGTCATACTGATCGCTTGACAGCCCCGCCCGCACAAAAATTGCAATTATCCAGGTCACTAGAACGAGTGCTGAGGAACTGCAACACAGGCAGTATACATGCTGCGAGCTCTCGAATATTCCTTTATCGTTGTGCTCGAGAAGCGAAGACAGCAATATGAAATACCCAGGCCCACTACAAATGCGATGGAGAGCAGCTTATTTCGACGAAGTCGGTCCCACCGAGTGGAAACATCACATCACATCACATGTAAGGCCTACTCACACAAGGCAAGCTATTGACATTTGACTACGTCTATGCGGGTCATTAAATGCGGTTTGCATCAAGCCATACAGTCAGGAACACAAAAGTTGGCCACGCAGTGACTACCATGCCGGTTTGCTACCCAGGGAAGAACATATAACCCTACCTATCTACTGCCACTCTCTTACTTCTTAGAACACAACTTAACAATTTGGATTTGCAATTTTCCTTTGACACACTCGACATACCATTCATTCGATCTCTTTACACCTCACACTCTTTCTTATCTAGCAGGTCTTACTTACTCGACAGTGATGTGGCGCGGCTATGGAAGCTATGGAGGCGGCTTTGTCGGTGGCGCGGTGTATGGTGGCCCTGTATATGGTGGCCCAATGATTTACGGCGGTGGTTACTCTCGTCGACCGATGGGATTCTACGCCGGATGGCACGGATTCCAGAGTCACTGGGCGGGTTACATGGTCGGTATGCACCTATTGTCCTCGGGCGTATCAGAACCTAACATACTTTCACAGGACTGGATGGACCAAGGAGACTACATGGTCTGGCATGGCTGGCAACAAATGCTCGGTGGCTCGAGTATGGGATACAGCGAGCAATGGAGTTTGCTCGAAGGTCTACTCCAGCAAGATCACGGCGACATGAGCCGACAAGAGCTCAAGCAGCTCACAGACCGTATCATGAAGATGAACAAGGAGCTTGGCGCAGGTGATGACGGTCGTATGCAAGAAGTCACGGAGACTAGCACTACGACTACGACGAGCACAACTTTTAGCATCACCCGGCAACAGAGATACGAAACCGCCGACGCCTTCTTGCAGGTGCTGAATACGTCTGCTGATATGGGGTTCACCTTGGAGCAGGCAAGGCAGAAGGCCGACGACATACGCCAGGGAAGATTGGATTCTTTCGTTACGAATCACCGAGAAAGACAGGCTCTCAAGGCCATGAACCCCCAGCAGGCTATTGAGGCACCTTTGCAGCCGCAGATCCAGACCCAAGTCCCCACGCCTGTGGTCTTTCAGCAGCAGCCTCAACAGCAACTCATCCAATCACCGGGTCCACAGCAACAGCAGCAGTATCCGCAATTGCAAACGACACAACTCTCGCAGCAATATATACAATCGCCTCCAGTTCCACAGATGCAGCAGCCTGTGTTCACACCCTTACCACAGCAGCAGCCTCTTCCATCGCCTGCTATTCAACAGCAGCAGCAGTTATATACCACGCAATCTTCACAGCAGCACGCGCAATTGCCGCTTACACAGACGCAACCAATGGTTTTCTCGCCACAATCTGTGCAGTCTACACTAGCGCAACAACCGCAGACTCAGATGCAACCACTCCCGTATCAAGTCTCCCAAGTGAGCAGTCCATATCATCAGGGCAACGTCAATAGTGCGAACACCACGACTACGAGTACTACTACAACCACGACTGCATCCTTGGCATCGGGCATGCAGGGCATGACACTTGGAAGCCCTTCGCAGACGCAAGTCCAAAGCCCCATGCCACAGCAGCAGTATGCCCAGCAACTCGGTCAGCCCCAACGCCAACTCCAGAGCCCTCAGCAACAGCAACAATCATCTTCAGCGGCGCAGCAACAGCCACAATTAACATACCCAGGCCACGGTGGCCTCCAAACCCTCCCCACGGCCAATTTCAGCAACCAGTAAGCGCCACAGATGCAGCAAAGCCAAACACAAACACCGTTGCCCATCGCAAACTCCAACAGTCAAAGACAAGCGCAAGCCCCGAATGCCATCATGACTCCCAACCTTCAATTTGCACCGCAGACACAAGTGTTGCAGACAACAATGCCCTCGCAGACCTGGAACCCGCCCCAGCAAATCGGTCAACCCGCACAGCAATTTCAGCAACATCCTCCTCAACAGATGGTCCAGTCGCCACAGCCCCAGCAGCAAGTTCAGCAGCAGCAGTTCGTGCAGCCTGTCAGCCAGCAGACGCCCCAACAGCAAAATCTTCAATTCCAGACTCCGGCTCAGCAGCAAATGCAGCCACAGACCCAACCCACCCAACCGCAAAACCAGCCGCTCCAACAGCCTAGCCAATTCCAACTCCAACAACCAGCTCAGCAGTAAATGCAAGCTGCACCCACAATGGCACAGTTACCATCGCAGCCGCAACCGCAGAACCAGCCAAGCACACCGACGAGTTCGGGCAGTAATTGGCTGAAGAAGAATACGAAGGGTTGGGGCAAAAGCAAGAACTGACGAGTGACCCGATCGAACACGAAACCACTTCTAAGCGAGTTCACGGACTGCGACTATCGATCATGGGATCGATCTCACTTTTGCAAAGGTCTACGACCGATGCATGTCGCGATGCAAAGATCAATGGCGTCTCTTTTTCTGCGGGAATTACATATTGGCTGGTATGGCGGACCTACATACTCAATATACATGTTTTGATTGAACTACGGAGTCGAGCCTTGAAAGAGTCGTTCCCACTTGGTGACTGCTCGATCAAATATACATGTGACATGATGTAGTGAACTCGCTATTTTATGTTTCCCGCCTGGATACAAGAGTAGTAAGAGCCTCCGCATTATCACACAGTATAAGATTGGGTTGTCTCCCGCAAAAGGCAACGATTCCCGCTGTACGGGACAGACTTCTCGCTGGAATTGGCAATTCTCAGCGCGCAGCATTCGGGATTACTTTCCTGCTGTGGCGAGAGAGCATATCCCCGTGACATTCACCACCTACTTTCGCTATAGAGGTACCCGACTTGCAGCTATCACGGTTACATCAATGATACAGGTAGCTAAGATGATGTAGCCCAGCACACTGTAGTAAGAGGGTCGGCAGAATGGCATATATAGCTCGAAGACCTTCGTCCCTTCCCTCACCTTCCTCCAACATTTAAAACACACATCGCCCACCACCGACAAACATGGCCACCGCAATCCAAGCTTCCCCAGTCCCCGCCCATGAGCTCGTGTACGAACCGGAACAGCTCCCCAAACTGCGCTCCAACTATGGCGCTTACCTCCAGGACTCCAACGTCGGCTGGATGCGCTCTACCCCAATCGACACCCCGATCTCCGAACTCCGCCGCCGCTTCGAAGAAGATGGCTACGTCTGGGTGAAGAGCGTCATGCCGCGCGAAGACGTCCTGGACATGCGCGAATCCTACTTCGAGCACATGGCCCCGACCGGAATCCTCAAACCCGGCACATCGCCTCGCGATGGAATTTTCGACTCGACCCAGGATCCGGTCGTTCACAATGGCGTGGGCGGGAGGGATTTACCCGAGGATATCGAGAGGGTGAAGAAGTTGGTGGAGGTTCACAAGCACCCTTTCTACCTTGCTTTCTTGGAACACCCGCAGCTCAGGCAATTTGTGAGGGAGTTCATGGGGTGGAAGAAGGATGTGTTGGTCAAGAGGACTTTGCTGAGGCATAACGTGCCTAATGGTCTTTCGACCGGGGTGCACTATGACAGGCTTTTCCTGAGGGCTGGCGAGGCAGACTTCCTTACTGCGTGGGTTCCGATCGGAGATGTTGCGGCCGAGGGTGGAGGTTTGGTTTATCTGGAGCATTCAGATGACATCGGCCGCGAGATGGAGGCGGAGTTCATGCAGAAGAACATGGCTCTGCCAGCTGAAGAACGGGTCTCAGGGTTCAACATGAACATGATGAGAGATGGTCAGCTGACGCACAACATTGAGACCTACACAAAGGATCTCGAGAGTGCGCCGTACCGCGGTCGCAACACCCGCAAGTGGCTGGTTGGGAACTACGAGGCTGGAGATGTTGTTTTCCACAACCCGTACTTGCTTCATGGGGCTGCAAAGAATGAGGATCCGGCAGGTCGCATCAGGTTGTCGACTGATTTGAGATTTTACGAAGAGGGTGCAGCTCTGGACGAGAGGTGGATGCGCCAGGTTTGGTCTCCTGATGATGGATTGTGAGTGGTGGTGGATACACGTGGTTTCGTGTTTTGCATTCCAACGCGCTGGAGGGCGTCACCAAACATTCGGTGCTGGGCTTGATAGATCATACCCGCCTTACCATAATAACAGCTGCTATACTCTCTTACGTCGTTCGACCTTGAGATCTAGATTTTCGCTAGTCAAGATGTTGCTACCTGCGGTTGTCAGCATAGCTTTCCTCGCCGTCCTTGGACAAGGCCAGACCAGTAAGTCACGGTTTCACAAAACCCTGCTTGATCTGTCAGCAAGCTCACAGCATTACAGCCCCAGTCGAGGACCTCTACACATCTTCTCTCCCACCGCAAAGTGCCTACACTCCACCTCCAGCAGGAGTAGCAAACGGCGCCCTCCCTCCAGTCTCGTACACCTACGACTTCACAGTCACGACCGCGACGACCGACTACATCAGCCCAACCTTCCAGACTCCAGCTCCAGTCCCAGAATGTTCAGACGGCATGTGCCCGACTCTCGACGGCAAAGTCTGCACAGATGAGATGGGAACTCCTTACGGCGTCCTGTGCGACACACATCTCATCGGCATCATCATAACCACGAGTGGAAAACGCAAGCGCGATGAGCAAGACGTGTTTGCGGGTGACGACGACAGCGAGAGAGATTTGCGTGAAGCTGCTCTCGTCGCAAACTCGTTGGGCGAACGTGATGCCAGTCCGGAGGCTGACGGATCTCTTGAAGACCGCGAGATCGATGCCAGGACTTTCACTGGCTCATTTAACGGGTGTGCGGATTATTGCGATATGGTCTCTGGGTGCTTGGGGATGAGTTTCAATGCTGGGTTCAGCGGTAATTGTCAAGCGATGGCTTCGATTCAGGGCGCGTTTCCAGCGGAGGGCGAGATCGCTGGTATTAGGCAGTGAGAGGGTGGGTCCTGGACTTGTTGGCTATCGGGTGGTGGACGTGAGATTAGCTGGTTGTTCTTAATGTCACGAAATCTCTGGCTTCTTCTTCTCAAGTCTGTAATGTCGGCGTGAGGTCTCGAATCTTGACGTGTCGAGCGTCGAGGTTGGGACGCGTCGCAACGGTTGACCACACGTGGAAGCCTGCTTCTCTTCTGAGACGTTCAAGAGTTGTCGTTCACCAGTCCACAACATACATACATCGTTCCTAAACTCATCCCATCTGACAAGATCTGACGCTCAGACTCTTTCGGCACGCCATTGTTTCTGTTATGTGGACTCAAGCTCGCCAGATGCTTGAGGAACCTTGTCGGAGGTTGGCGATCACTCGGTCCACGCACGTGTGGAAGATCAGCCACGCGAGGCGAGCAGAACCTTAACCCGCATACTTTGATTGAATATTCCTTCCAACTGGAATTGGTTCTCTCTCTGAGTCTGGTTGAGTCCGTGTTTAGGCGAGTTCGTCGACTGGTGGCTCTGGTCTCTCCAGCTGGAGGAAGCCTGGAAGCCAATGGCATGGCCGGATCTAACCACGCGCTTCAACACCGGTATTTCGGGCGCAGTCTGCACATGCTGCTTCCCCAGCGTTGACACTGCAGGGCTACAGACCACAGGCCCTTGTAATCTAATCGCTTGCGGGGCCGTCTTTGATGTCTTCATCTGGCCCTTACGGTGCAACCACCATGATCTTGGCTATGCCCTACGCCTCGCTTGGCATGTCGCCTGAACGCCTTCTTCGAAGCGATATGATGCCCTGCATTGCTAGGTTTGGGTGACAGAGCTGACAGATCTGCTGTTACTCTGTTCCTGCTGTGCACAGCCTACGAGGTGCTTTTGGGAGTGGCTCAGCTTCTACATCCTACATGCGTCACTGTCGTTTTCTGAATGCCTTCATCGCGCGCGGAAGGTCGTGGAGCATCTTTAACCCCACATCATTCAGATAGAGGCCAACGACCACAGCATTCATCGACGATAACATTAATCCGCGACTTCTCTCTGAGCCGCGTAGCTCAATAATCGCAGCCATGGCCATGACTCCTTCGATAGGAGACATCCTGATGCTGTCGCAGACTGCTTGGAGGATCGGGAGAGCTTTCACACAGGGAAAGAAAAGTGCACCCGCAGAGTTCGCTGAAGTCGAACGAGAGGCCGACGGACTGAGCGAGGCTCTTCAACTCGTGGCCGAAACCCTCAACACAGACGGCAGCATTCTCGACAAGGCCGAGGATACTACCAAATCCGCCGTCACGACTATTCTTGACAGCGCACAACGCACGCTAAGCGATCTGGAGAGTTTCGTTGCGCGATACAGAATCATCAAACCGCAAACAGGAGAACGAGCTTGGTCTGAACTCGTCCTAACCAACTACAAGACACTGAAATGGACTACCGAAGGCGGAGACATCACAGCTCTGCGCGATATGCTCAACATGCACACCAGTACAATCAACTTGACAATGCAGGCTCTACAATCACGATCACTGGCAAGGTTAGAGAGAGTCGTCATGCCGATGGCAGAGAATGTCGCAAGCATCCACGATCGAGTTCACAAGATCGACGACCTTCACCGCATCATCATGGCGATCGTAAACGGAACGCCAGCTCTCACGGGACAGGTCATGCACGAGAGGATGAACAGCACTGCATCAGACGGAACAGTGTCTACCTATACCTCCGTCGGCAAGGGCTCTCACTGGACGGATTCCCCGAATTTGCCAATCGACTCGCACATCTTGGACCGAACCATCAATCGACAGGCATCTCGAGACTCCGCTCGATCACATTCAACCGAATTTGCGCACCAATGGAGAATGAACTCGGCTTGCTACGAGAACGGTAACGCTCGCGCCGACAAGGGTCTCGCCATTGATAACGGCATCGACTGGGATTTCGAGAGCGGTGCACCTTCCACCAACGAACTGGACATTGGCGATAGATTCGCTGGCAGCTCAACAACTGTTCTCCCCACAAGATCGAGTTCTCTCGCTCGCATTTCTGGTGGCTACTATACTTCAAATACACCCCGCCGGGAATCCATGACATTGCCAAATCTTCTCGCCAGTACTGCCGAGGAAGACACCCGTGAGGGTGGTAGTCGACCGATGTCAAACCAACTGAAACGCAGAGTTGATTCGAAGATGAGTGATCACGAGCTGCCACCTCCTGCGTTGTCCCCAGAAATCACAGCAAACCGAACACAAAGTCCGGCCACACCAGCGTCCATGTTCTCGGCAAGTCCATCGAGGCCGGGCCGTCGCGGTCTGGGAAACGACGTTGCGCATTCACCACGGAGTGCCGTCGAATCCCTCATCTCCGAGCATACCAGCAAACGCTCGTCTGTCGCCAGCTCGTCACATCACAGCGTGAAGAGAAATCAGAATTCATCTCCGCCAGGTGCGCCAGCTTTCGAAAAAGCCTTGTTCCGCAACGCGGCCATTCTCTGCGATGTTCGTTGTACGCTTGTCGAATTCGCGCAGCATGACCCTGACGCGGAAGACCCAAGGTTCGACACTGAGATGGTTCCCCTATGTCATGAGTCACGCGTGTGCGTGATTCGAAAGCGTGAAAACCGTGAGAACGGCGGCACGAGGATCGTTGCGGCTATCTGGACAATCTCGGACGACGGCGAAGTTCGCTGCCAGCAAAAGCTTCCCGACATCTCCGAGACAGTACCTTACTGTTCGTTCTTCGAACCGGAAAAGGTCGCCATTCCTCCGACAGCCGGCGAAATACTCTTACGATTCCACGCGCAGAGCTGGGGCGATCCGGAACAGAAAGACGTCAGGACCAAGTGGATCAACTACGTGTTTGAAACGGAAAAGAGCGCCACAGACTTCCAGTCCGCGATATTCGGTCGCCAGCTTTTGGGCTCTTTCAGGACCACCAAGACGACGGTCTTACATGAAGGCTTCAAGGGTGCTTTCGCCTTCGAAGAACAATTCGCTAATATCGAAGTCCTTCGCCTCTGGGAAGATGACGGGGTGAATACGCCAGGAGGCTCTGGCGGCGTCATGGCGCTGTTGCACATGAGCAGTAGTTTCGGTCAAGGTTGGGCGAAGTGGTGGATGAACTCTTCAAGACAGCAAGTCCGAGTCAAGGACGAACACAACAAGTTCGCCAAACTGAAAGGGATCGATATTCGGGTGCTGCGTCCAGTCGAGGTCAAGAGTGGCACGGGGAACGGCGTCAGGTCTGCTTCGACTTTCAGCGACAGTGCCAGCTTGCGGGCGTTGGATACCAAGGCCAAGAAAGGGCCGGAGAGAAATGTCACGGGCGTCAGGATTGAATTCAAGTCTGAAGAGGAGAGAGCTCGGTTCGTCGAGACTGTGAAGAGGGTGCAGGAGAGAGTGCTGCCACTGCCGGATATATGAGCACTGAGGTGCACGCGAACGGCAGGCCCCCAAAATTCCTCAAACTTCCTGAGAAGTTGTTCTCTTGCCAGCCCATCTGCCCAAGGCAGTCTCAACGAGACTGTAGCCTGTCGATATCTCGAAGCTCCACCTGAGATACAGTCCCGGATCTGGATATCAAGAACCATTAATGATCATCACTACCATGACTTCACGCCACGTTGTCCTTCTTATGTCGTATTCACATGATGTGAGCGACAAGTATACCGCAGCTTCAGTCGAGGCTCCTCACATGATCGACTTCACTTGGCTTGGCTTGGCTTGTGCTATCATAAGATGTCTGGTTATACCGTCTGGGCCATGGTGAGAGCATAGCATTCACGTGCACTCTCGGCTTAACATATCGAAGGGCTCACCGGCCGCCGTCTCTTCCATTCGATAGTACATGTGATCACAGCGGTATGCTCGTGATGACCCGGTTACATTCACATCTTCTTCATCTTCGCTCCTGTTGCTGCTGCACCTCTGCAACAACATCGACTTCGCAACTTTGCTACGAAGTTGGCGACACTTACCTTCCAACACCACAGCACCACCATTGCACAAAGTGACTACCTCTATCATACAACTCTCTCTAGCCACGAGTGCGCCCTCACCACCGACTGGTGCACAGCGTTATACTACTGGAGAGGTCTCCGCAAGGGAAACCCATCGAGTTAAACCAAACGACCCATCCACCTAGACACCCCAGCATAATGGAAGAGAACGGAGTGCTGGCTTGGCTCCCTCACGGAACAAAGGGAGTGCGGGTCCCCGGCTGGGTGAACCAGGTCAAGAACATGCCAGAAGACGAAACGTCAGATTACGCGACCTTGAACGTCTACATCTTAGACGATATCGATCCCGGAGCCGTTGTTGGGGCTCAAGGGACGGCAGCTCAGTTGAAGCATGCACAGTGGTGCAACAACTTGCGCGACACATTCTACGATGCGGTCGCGGACAGCAGGGTCCATGGCATTCGCATGCAGCATGGTCAGAGGCCGAGGGATGTCCTGGAACGTATCGAAGAGGTGCTGCAAGATAAGACCGCAGACGACCTGGTTGTGTTTTGTTTCCAGGGAACCGCCGGCGACGATGGCGATCGCTATACCTTGTGAGTATTCCCACTATAGCACATATCGCCAAGAAAATAATACTGACCGAGGCACAGCAATCTGACCGGGCCGGGGCCCAACAGCGTGAACGCGTACAAGCTCATTCAGAAAGCCAACGAATCCCATGCCGATTGTCTCTTTATCTTGGACTGCTGGTTTCCAACGCACTCGATCAAACAGTGGAAGCGTAAAGATCATATGACAGAGATCATGCTTGCCGGAAGAGAGATGCACAACAACCTTGGAAGACCCATGCTTGGACCCGAGAACTTTCACGAAGTGTTTGCCCGCGCCATGAGAGACATTCTTGCCAACCCGCGTGGAAAGCCCAGGCAAACCATTCCTGCGATATTGTGCCGGGACAAAACGCTTTGCTCAAAGCCCACGAGGCATTGGCTCAACAACCCCGACAGATCCCACCCCGAACGTCGCGTCTGGCGTATCTTCGTCGACATTGGAAGACTTGGGACGGGAGATGATGATGAGAAACTTCAGCTGCGTCGTTGCAACGTTACGGGACGCCACAGAGGAGAGTTTGGCAGCGATCCTGATCTTGAAAACTACGGCTGGGGTCCTGATGATGGCGATGATTCTGAAGATGACAGTGACGGCGGCGATGATGATGAAGATGACGGCGGCGATGGTGGTGGAGATGGTGATGGAGATGGTGGTGATGACGGGGACGGTCACCACGCCGGAGAAAACGACGGCCAAGATGACGATGGCGACAGTGGCAATGGTGGCTGGGGACGAGGCTTCGGCAGATCTCGTCACAAAACTCCTCCTCGAAAAGGAAGCTTGGAGAATGAGGATGGCGCCGGAGTCGAGGCAGACGCTAAAGGCAACGGCAAGAGCAACATCGACAGTGTGACCAAGCTGTGGGCGCAAATCTGTACCTCGCTGGGTTTACCAAGCAACACGAACGATGAAGAAGTCAACGATCTAGTCAAAAAACTGCAATATCTCCGGAAACATTATGGGCGCAAGCAACGGCAGCAACTGGCGACACCTTCCTCGAGCGGTGTTCAGAAGAGAGCAAGGCAGAAGAAACGTATCCCGGTGGACGCCGAGGGAAGAGGCCGATCTGAGGCCGCAATAAGACTCAGGGGAAACTCTCCTGCGACTTCAGATTGCGAAATCACTTCCGTGCGGCGTTTTGGTCACGAGTTGGAAAGTCCCATTGACTTGTCTGCTGGAGCGACCATACCCATTGAAATCAGCGCTCCCCCTTCGACAAGGCGAACCAGGATCATCAATTGGCTTGGGGACTTCCTCCCGAAGTCACCTGAAGATCTTTTCTCGGAGAAAGATGATGACAAGGCCTTTATCAAACGATCGGATTCGCCGGCTCCTCTCCCCGGCGGAAGCTCAGCATTCGGTGGCAGGAACCCTGTCGAGCGGGAGGTGTCGGCGGACCCAGACTTGGAGATCACGTCTGCGCGTCCCATCAATCGTCCTTGGCTCGGCGGTGGATTCATCGACCTTACCGACACAGCCATTGACTTGACCGGCGATCCTGAGTAAGTTGGACCTTTCCTAACGCATGATGAATTGATACTAACATCAGTAGCTCCCTGTTCATCCCTGAACAAACCGATAGAGACAGTGGATACGAGATGGGTGCGTCCAAGGAGAAGAGTGAATCTTCTCTCTTTTCGTTCAACTGAGCGACGGTACACGACAAACTACAGCCTTGGAGTCACCCTCCGCACTTGGTGGAAGTAAATCACTGGGCTTGGAAGCGACACCATTTTTCATTTGCCTTGGTCTTGCGACGAGTAAAGACTGCGATGCGGAGTCATCTCAGGTTGGTAGAGAGGACGGGTGATCATACGACGAGTCTCTACACGACCGGCCTAGATATCAGTTTCTTCAGCGGTGTGGTAAATAGATTTGGTGGACGATGCATCAGCGGCATGATTAGATCACACGAGAGGCGAGCGATAGGATAGAGTGCCACCATCTATTTGGGCATCTTGCTACCAGGTTTGAGCGTCGGGAAGAAGAATCTCAACAGCTTCGACCGTCACGGTCATTGGTACACGGCGAGAGAATCTGTATATTAGAAGATACGATCACAACAATCACAATGAACACGATGAACCACACCGTTCCTGGAACATTATGTCTTTGATCTGGCTGAACACTGACATTGTTTGACTTTATATAAATACCGCCGTCGCTTGCATGCATATAGTATCGATAACAAGGCGCCCTAATACACGGGGCTGAAACCAGTACTTCATCTAAAGTCTGTTGACTCGATCGGATTGGTTTTTCGAGTCCTTGTTTGGTGGTTATATTACAATGATTGTACCACCAGCAAGATGGAAAAGACGGTCGATCAGCCTATCCCTTTGAGTTTCACGGTCGTAAGAGTTGATATCGCCTCTAGCAAATCGTGGGCATGCTGGTATCATTGGGAGGTGTATTGTTCAACAAACCTTGGCAAATACAAAGGTCGACTTCTCAATCGCCAACCAAGATAAAGAATTGTATACACTTGCGTAACCTCGATTTTCATTGTCTTCGAGAACATATTGCATCAGTCTACGCAAGACTCTCGAAAACTCGAGTCTTGAGTCCATGTCAGTGACAGTCGAGGGAAGGTGCGGTGCGGTGCAAGGATCGCAAACGCCTCACCTCGCTTCGCCTCATCTTTCACCTCACCTCACACCTCACTTTTGACTTGCACGGCAAACAATGACAACACCACCACCCCACTTCTACTGTTGAGAAGAAGAATGCGCACATCATCACACGCGCCTTGAGTCACGCGCGCATTCACTACAATTTGCACGCTTCTCTTCCACCAACAACATCGACGTTAGCAACGCCTCCTGGCTTCACGCCACCCCACGATTCACAGTAACTCGCCACCAACTTCCATTCACACAAAATGGCGCAAGCAGCGGCGCAAACCATGGCACTCGTCACTACTGGACCTCAAACTGCGAGTGTAGCTTTAGGGACGTCACTGTCGCTGCCACTCACCAACCCAGCCAATTCCCCAGGCCAAAGTCACGACATCCAAACAACTTTCCTCCCCGAATCTTTTCAAAACATGGCGGACAGGATCAAGAGCAGAAGTCGCAAAGCCGCAATCTTCACGCAAACGGCACATGCTCCCAGTGTGTCACAGCCTCAACACAGCATGGCAAAACCACAACACCCCTCCTCGAGTCCATCGAAGACCGTCCGCGAGTCGTTGAAACGACCGAGCCCAGACGCGACCGGCCAAAGACCTGCTCGAGTTCGCAAGGTCTCACAAGACAAAGGAGTGGAAAACTCAAAGACCGCCGAAAGCACAGAACCGATTCCAAGTCAAGACAAAGTCAGCCAGAAACATGGTCGAACTCGCAAGGTCCTGCAAGACACGGACGCGACGGCGCCAAACCTCACCGGAAGCATGGCACCAACTCCGAGTCAAGACGAGGTCAACCAAAGACCTGCGCAAAGCCACGTGGCTTCAAAGAACGAGAGAGGGACAAATCCAAGCGCTGCCGAAGTCTCTGCACCTGCTCCTCCTGCCGCAAGACTGGTACCATCAGAAGAAATCCGACCAGTCAACGACACCGACGCATACCTCGCCTTCGCAAACAAGGTCATCAAAGCCCTCGAGATTAGGCACCAACCTCGACCGACTCGCTTCGGCGATCGCCAGAACAGAACCATCCTCAAACTCCTCCAAACTGCTCGTCCGACAACCAGAGAAGAGATGCTTTTCCTCACCGGCACAGAAGCCGCCCAATTTCTTGCGCCTGGCATCTTCCACAACGGCCCAATCCTCACCGAAGGTCAACAACCAATGCCACTCCAACGCATCGAGGAGTTCCTCGGCGAGTTCTACGACGATGACAGCAAAATCTTTATTCAAGATCCTAGCGTGCTATTCTCCAGCAAACACAACTTCGTTCGAGAAGTGACGATCGGCGCAGTCAAGAAGCGCATCCTCGGAGGCAAGTCCAAAGGTAGGCCCTGGAACTGCCTTGAACTTGCCACACACGTCGAAGATGGTTTGCGCCCTGCATTCCTCGCGGGCGAGGACTCCCGCCTGCTGACAAAAGTCAAACTCGAGCATGCCGCAGCCGGTGAGACTGCTAGCCGTCGCGCCTACCCTCAAGGGTATAAGGAGGTCGAAAAGTGGGCTCTTCTAGCCGAGTCTGGCGCCCTGACGGAACCGCATCAAGATAGCCACGGCTATAGCACTTACATCACAGTCAACCAAGGCAACATCGGCTTCGGTTGGCTTTCATTCCCAACCGACGAAGAACGCAAAGCCTGGAACAAAGACCAGTCAGAAGGCGTCACAGGCGACCGCTTCAGATACGTCGTCATGAAGCCCGGCCAGACAGTCTTCTTCCCAGCTGGCACCGTCCACTTCGTCTTCCGTCTTCCGTCTGCAGGCCACACTCTGGCTTTCGGTGGGCACGTCCTGCGCTGCTCCAACATTGTGCATTGGATCAAGACTCTGATCGAGGAAAAGGCGAGTCCGTATATTACGAATGAGGATCTGACTAGTTCTGCGCCTGGCTATCTTAACCGGGTTGAGAAGTTCGTCAAGCACGCTCAGAAGAATGGGACGGTGGAGAAATGGGGTGGCGCTGAGGCGGTGCAGGAGTTCCTAAGGCTCAAGGAGGTGTTCATGGCGTCTTAGAGGAGACTTGCTTGGCAACATGAGAACATCTTCTGTGTAAGATGGGCAGATGGGCAGATGGGCAGATGGAGAGAGAGATGAGTAACGAACGTGATGTGGGAAGGAAAGACGGAATCGATGGAGCTCGGAGTTATAGTACAACTCAGCGGTGTCCGTTGGGTGGCGGTGCGGGGCCGGATGACCGATGAAACCTTGCACAGTTGCGAATACACAACGGTGGCAGCCGAGTCCACAACTTGGCATAACTAGCTACAGTACAGCGTTTAGACTATAGCGATCAGATCATCAACATTGTTGTCGTACTCTCCCAGTCAAGAAAAGAACCTCCTTGTCAGAATCACCTTCATTGCTTACTATCGGCAGTCCGTTCATCGCTTCTCCACCATATCTACACACATCACGATCTATCTGCCACTGCCTAACGAAGAGTTTAATGGCTGAGTTTACTGAAGGAAGTTGACGATAATCTGATGCGTAGCAGTATCATGGGTTTCTTTCCACTCCTGCTCTCAAGCCGTCCATCGCGTCACACTGAACAAAAGACGAACCCACTAGTGCTCTAGAACACGGCATAGCAAAACGGCTCGAGGCTAGAGCTACATTCCCGACCTATCACTCACTGTCTACAGTACTATACTCTGGAGTCCCTCCACTGCCTGCAGGAGCATCTTTTCCGAACATCCTTCGACCTGGACTGGTTGCCGAAGTGCGTGCGGTGTATCGAGGAGTTGCTCTCCGTGGTCAAGACGGCATCGTTGTGGCCCAGGAGAATTGAACTCCTGCCTATCGGAGTTGCGGCTCATCGAGTAGCAGCACTCTTTGTCGAAGACCTCAAGATCAAGCATCAGCAAAATCACGGAAAGAAATCATCGCCCGCAGTCTAAACCTGGTCCGCACAAGATGTGTTCTTCCTATCCGCTTGGCTGCTGACCACTCGCTCGCCCTTTGGGATAGCACAGTAATGCCCCTACATCTAGGGCGTCGAGGGCCCAGAGTTGGCAGAGTACACTCGAGCTATCGCTGCAGAGCGTTCTCATACTCGCCTGGAGTGGAACCTCTTCTGCCGCTGCCAACGTTCCGCGGGATCGTCTTGACTCCTAGTTTTGCGAGAAGGCGGCCGCGGCGTTCGCATCTCGGCCTTCTTCATATGCACATATTGCTTGAATCAGAGAGAGAGAGAGAGAGATCTAGTCGTCAGGTTGCAGATGGTGGGTCGTGTTCTCACGAACCGACGAAGTGCCACACTGGTCAGCTACATGCCGGATTAGATTCTGTCGGATCGGATTTTCGACATAAAAATGCTCATGGCTGCTCCTTTTCAGGAAGCTTGAGAGCAAACACAACCATCCCACCGCAAGTCAGCAAATTCCTCGATCAAAACCAAAACATCGAACTGCGAATTGCGAACTGCGAACTTGCAAAATGGCGCCTTCCCTCAGAACCACCCTCCTCGCCACCCTCTGCATCCTCCCAACCTGCCTCCTAGCCCTCCCAATCGTCGGAGACACCCGAGTCGACCGCAACGGCGTCGTCCGCCCTCACACCCTCATCACAAGAGACCTCAAACCCGTGATCCTCTCCCTCCTCGACAGCCGCGCCCTGGGCGACCTGACCGGCGACGGCGACGATGCCTCCGCCAGCGGCCCCACAGGCAGCAGCTCCGCCCAGAGCGGCCTGACCGGAACCTCTGGAAGCGCCGAGTCCGCGAGCGAAGGCACCAGCTCGTCGTCTTCGACTTCGTGCCGTGAGTAGATTCCCCCTAACTACTTGTTTCGCTTGCTTCCTTCCTTCCTTAACCATTCATGTCCACCATGTTGACGATCCGCGAAAACAGAGATCCTAGGCGGCTGCGCTTCATCCTCTAGCGCCGCTTGCGAGTCCGACATCACGAACTCCACGGCTGTCA
>Ga0265797_10003970_pt1 | contig 23051 bp, 20 predicted proteins | sample P2T30metagenome_FD_192433 | JGI IMG/M metagenome (GOLD analysis project Ga0265797, IMG submission 192433) | Plant litter microbial communities from East Loma Ridge, Irvine, California - P2 T30 | ecosystem: Environmental > Terrestrial > Plant litter > Unclassified | place: USA: California... | reverse complement strand
CTCGACCTGCTGCGCGAAGGGCAGGGCGGCGACAGCCGCACCACGACCGTCACGCTCAACGTCCCGATCGAATTGGGCGGCAAGCGCGCCGCACGCATCGATGCGGCGCGCCAGGAGGGCCAGTTGGCGGCGCTCGCGCTCGAAGCACGGCGCGCCAGCGTGCGCGCCGAGACCGCCGCCGCCTTCCACGAAGTCCTCGCCGCGCTGGAGCGCGAGCGCATGGCGCAGGAGCTGGTCGTGCTCAGCGGCCGCGCGCTGGCCGCATCGGCAAGGCGGGTCGAGATGGGCACGCTGTCGCCGGTCGAAGAGACCCGCGCCCGCGTGGCCCAGGGCAGCGCCCGGATCGAGGCACTGCAGGCCGCGCGCGACCTGGAAGGCGCGCGCATCCGGCTGGCGGCGCTGTGGGCGGGCGATGCGCGCGAAATGACCGTCGTCGCGCCGCAAGCCGTCACGCTGCCGCTTGCGCCGCCACTGGACCAGCTGCTGGCCCGGCTCGAGGCCGCGCCGGCGCTGCGCCACGCACGCGGCCAGCTCGAACACCGGCAAGCGCTGGCGCGGCTGGAAAAGGCGCGCCGCGTCCCCGACGTGAACGTCATCGTCGGCACCCAGCGCGAAGGCTCGGAGGCGCGCAACCGCGCCGTACTGGGCGTCTCGGTCCCGCTGCCGCTGTTCAACCGCAACGACGGCGCCGTGCTCGAGGCCTTGCGCCGGGTCGACAAGGCGCGCGACGAAGGGGATGCCGAAGGCGCGCGCCTGCGCTCCGAGCTCGCCCAGGCGCATGCGCGCCTCACTGCCGCGCTGGCCGAATGCGCGCTGATCTCGAGTGACATCCTGCCCGGCGCCGAAGACGCCCAGCGCCTGGCCGCGCGCGGCTTCGAGCTGGGAAAATTTGGCCTGATCGACGTGCTCGATGCCCAGCGCGTGCTGGCCCAGACGAACAACCAATACCTGAACGCCGTGCTGGAAGCGCATCGCGCGGCGTTTGACATCGCACGACTGCTGGGAAGTCCGGCAGTCCAGGAGACTCCATGAACAAGCAGCAAACCAAGGTCATCGCCATCATGCTGGCGATCGCCATCGCGCTGGCCGCCATCGTGCTGGTGCGCGACCGCGCCCAGCCGGCCGGCGACGAACACGGCGAACAGGAACACGCACACAGCGACGAACACGGCGAGGAAGAAGATCATCAAGACGACGGCGTGATCCACTTCACCGAACAGCAGGTCACCGTGGCCGGCATCACCCTCGCCAGCGCCGCTCCCGCGCGGCTGGACACCTTCATCCGCATGCCGGGCCAGATCGCCCTCAACGAAGACCGCACCGCCCACGTCACGCCGCGCGCGGCCGGAGCGGTGCGCGAGGTGCACGCCACCCTCGGCCAGCAGGTGCGGCGCGATGATGTGCTGGCCAGTGTCGCCAGCGCCGACGTGGCGGCCCAGCGCGGCGCGCTGGCAGCGGCCGAGCGCCGGCTCGCGTATGCGCGCCAGGTCCACGCGGCCGAACGCACGCTGTGGGAAGAGAAAATCTCGGCGCGCCAGGACCTGTTGAAAGCCGAGCAGGAGCTGCGCGAGGCCGAGATCCTGGCTGACAGCAGCCGCCAGCAGCTGCAGGCGCTCGGTGTTGTCGATGCCGGTTCATCCAACCTGCTCAAGATCCGCGCACCCTTCGACGGCGTGATCGTTGAAAAGCACATCACGCTGGGCGAGGTGGTCGGCGCCGACACCCGCGTGTTCACGCTCACCGACCTGTCGACCGTGTGGGTCGATGTGGTGGTGCCGGCGCGCGACCTTGACCTCGTCCGGGTCGGCACCGGCGCCGTGATCCGCTCGATCGCTTCGGATACGACGGCGCCGGGCAAGGTGAGTTTCGTCAGCGCGCTGGTGGGCGAGGAATCGCGCTCGGCCAAGGCGCGTGTGGTGCTCGATAATCCCGGCGCCGCCTGGCGTCCGGGCCTGGCGGTGAACGTCGACATCGTCACCGGTTCGAGCGACGTGCCGGTGGCCGTGGTGCGCGAGGCGATCCAGACGGTCGATGGCCGCCAAGTGGTCTACAAGCGCGTCAAGGAAGGCTTTATTGCGCAGCCGGTGGCGACCGGCCGCGCGGACGGCAAGCTCGTGGAGATCACGTCCGGCCTGCGCGCCGGCGAATCGTATGCGGGCGCCGGCAGCTTCGCGGTCAAGGCCGAGCAGGGCAAGGGCGAGGGCGGCCATGAACATTGAAGCCACGACCCTGTTCGACCGCCTGATCGCCGGCGCGATCGCCAACCGCTGGCTGGTCATGCTGGCCGTGCTGGCGATGGCGGCGATCGGCGTCTATAACTACCACCGCCTGCCAATCGATGCGGTGCCCGACGTCACCAACGTGCAAGTCCAGATCAACACCGCGGCGCCGGGCTACTCGCCGCTCGAGACCGAGCAGCGCATCACCTATCCGGTCGAGGCGGTGCTGTCCGGCCTGCCGCACCTGGAACAATTCCGCTCGCTGTCGCGCTACGGCCTGTCGCAGGTGACGGTGGTGTTCGAGGAAGGCACCGACATTCAGTTCGCGCGCCAGCTGGTCAGCCAGCGCCTGCAGGACGCGCGCGAACAGCTGCCCGCCGGCGTAGTGCCGGCACTCGGTCCGATCGCGACCGGCCTGAGTGAAATCTACCAATGGACGGTCGAGACCGAGCCGGGCGCGAAAAAGCCGGACGGCACGCCCTACACGCCTACCGACCTGCGCGAGATCCAGGACTGGATCATCAAGCCGCAGCTGCGCACCGTGCCGGGCGTCACCGAGATCAATTCGATCGGCGGCTTCGACAAGGAATACCTGGTGGCGCCGAATACGGCCACGCTGTCGTCGTATGGGCTGGAGCTGGCCGACATCGTGCGCGCGCTCGAGCGCAACAACAGCAATGTCGGGGCCGGATATATCGAGCGCGAAGGCGAGCAGTACCTGGTGCGCGCACCGGGCCAGGCCGCCACTGTCGAGGACATCGGCAATATCGTCGTCACCAGCCTGCGCGGCATTCCAGTGCGGGTGCGCGACGTGGCCGAAGTGGGCATCGGGCAAGAGCTGCGCACCGGCGCGGCCACCGAGAACGGGGTCGAGGTGGTGCTGGGCACCGTGGTCATGCTGATCGGCGAGAACAGCCGCGCGGTGTCGAAGGCGGTCGATGCGCGCATGCTCGAGATTAACCGCAGCCTGCCGAAGGGCGTCAAGGCGGTCACCGTCTACGACAGAACCGTGCTGGTCGAGCGCGCCATCGCCACGGTCAGGAAAAACCTGATCGAAGGCGCAATCCTGGTGGTGGCGGTGCTGTTTTTCTTCCTCGGGAATCTGCGCGCGGCGCTGCTCACGGCGATGGTGATTCCGCTGGCGATGCTGTTTACGTTCTCGGGCATGGTCGGGAACAAGGTCAGCGCCAACCTCCTCAGTCTCGGTGCGCTGGATTTCGGCATCATCGTCGACGGCGCCGTGGTGATCGTCGAGAACTGCGTGCGCCGGCTGGCGGGGGCGCAGCACCGCCTGGGACGTATCCTCACGCGCGAAGAGCGCTACGCAGAGGTGTTCGAGGCGGCGCGCGAGGCGAGAAGACCACTGATCTACGGTCAGCTGATCATCATGATCGTCTACCTGCCGATCTTCGCGCTCACCGGCATCGAGGGCAAGATGTTCCATCCGATGGCCTTCACCGTGGTGTTCGCGCTGCTCGGCGCGATGATCCTGTCGGTGACCTTCGTGCCGGCCGCGGTGGCGCTGTTCATCGGCCGCAGTGTCGAGGAAAAGGAAAGCCGCGTGATGCATGCCGCGCGCCGCTGGTATGCGCCGGCGCTGGACTATGTGCTGGCCAACCGCGCGGTGGCGCTGGTGTTCGCCGGCCTGGTGATCCTGCTCGCGGGCCTGATGGCCACGCGCCTGGGGACGGAATTCGCGCCCAACCTGGACGAGGGGGATATGGCGGTGCTCACCATGCGCGTGCCGGGCACGAGTCTCACCCAGTCCGTCAAGATGCAGCAGCAGATCGAGACGACCCTGATGCGCGCGGTGCCCGAGATCGCACGCGTGTTCGCCCGCATCGGCACCGCCGAGATCGCGTCGGACCCGATGCCGCCGAGTGTGGCCGACAGCTACATCATCTTCAAGCCCGAAAAGGAGTGGCCCAAGCCGCGCCGCTCCCGCGCGGCGGTCGACGCCGCGATCCGCACCGCGCTGGCCGGCCTGCCCGGCAACAGCTATGAATTCAGCCAGCCGATCCAGCTGCGCGTCAACGAGCTCATTTCCGGCGTGCGCAGCGACGTGGCGGTGAAGGTGTTCGGCGACGATATGGGCACGCTCGAAGGCACGGCGGGCGAGATCGCCGCCGTCCTGCGCCGCGTCCCGGGCGCGGCCGAGGTCCAGGTCGAGCAGACCAGCGGCTTGCCGATGCTGCAGATCCGGGTCGACCGCGAGCGCGCCGCGCGCATGGGCCTGAACATCGGCGACGTCCAGGAAATGATCGCCACCGCCACCGCGGGCCGCGCGGCCGGCACCCTGTTCGAGGGCGACCGCCGCTTCGACATCGTGGTGCGCCTGCCCGAAGACGTGCGTGGCGACATCGATGCGCTGCGCCGCCTGCCGGTGGCGCTGCCTGGCACGTTGGAAGGCACGCGCAGCTTTGTCACCCTGGGTGAGATCGCCAGCTTCGACATCGCGCCGGGCCCCAACCAGTTGAGCCGCGAGCAGGGCAAGCGCCGGGTGGTGGTCACCGCGAACGTGCGCGGGCGCGATATCGGCTCCTTCGTGGCCGAGGCTCAGGAGCGCATCGCGCAGGAGGTACGCATCGCGCCCGGCTATTGGAGCGCCTGGGGCGGGCAGTTCGAGCACCTGACGGCGGCCGCCGAGCGTCTGCGCCTGATCGTGCCGGCGTCGCTGCTATTGGTGTTCGTCCTGCTTTACCTGGTGTTCAACAATCTGCGCGACGGCGCCCTGGTATTTACCGGCATCCCGTTCGCGCTGGCGGGCGGCGTGGCGGCGTTGTGGGCGCGCGGAATTCCGCTGTCGATGTCGGCGGCGGTCGGCTTCATTGCCCTGTCCGGGGTGGCGGTGCTGAACGGCCTGGTGCTGATCTCCTTCATCCGCACGCTGCGCGACGACGGGCTGCCGCTGGTAGAAGCAGTGCGCCAGGGGGCACTGGCGCGCCTGCGCCCGGTATTGATGACGGCGCTGGTGGCCTCGCTCGGCTTCGTGCCGATGGCGCTGGCGGTCGGCACCGGCGCCGAAGTCCAGCGGCCGCTGGCGACGGTGGTCATCGGCGGGGTGCTGTCGTCGACGGTCCTGACCCTGCTGTTGTTGCCAGTCTTATATGAGTGGGCCCATCGCCAACGGCAGCCCGGCCAGGGTGTTGTATCGGTGCTAAAAATTATTCGCGGAAGGAGTAAAAATATCCCATAGACAATTGGAGCGCACCTTATCCATGAGATGGGAAATGGTATAGTTGGACGTTTAACACATTAATGCCAGCACCGGCAGCACGCACGACGGACGCTGTGCGGCGCCAACCATCTTTTCAAGGATACGACAGATGAGCATGAAGGATTACGCGGACCGCATCAGCCAGATGATCTTGCACCAGGAAGCCGAGATCGGCGCGGAGTGGCTCGCGCAACTCGAAGCCCTGCTGGTGCGCAGCAATGCCGCCTCGCGCGAGCAGCTGCGCACCCACTGCCACCAGTTCCTCAAGGCCTTCGCGAATGCCAGCCGCAGCGGCGAGCTCGAGAACATCGAGCACCGCTCGTGGGACGAGGTGCGTAACCTGCTGGCCGAGATCTCGGCCACGCGCGCCCGCACCGGTTCGAGCCCGGCCGACACCGCGACCTTCGTGTTCTCGCTCAAGCAGGTCCTGTTCGCGCGCCTGCGCGAAAGCTTCGCCGGCGACGCCGACGGCCTGGCCTCGGCTTCCTGGACCATCACCACGCTGCTCGACAAACTGGGCCTGTACACCATCGAGGTGTTCCAGAAGACCAAGGACCAGATCATCGTGCGCCAGCAGCAGGAGCTGCTCGAGCTGTCGACCCCGGTGGTCAAGCTGTGGGACGGCATCCTGGCGCTGCCGCTGATCGGCACCCTCGATTCGGCGCGCACCCAGGTGGTGATGGAAAACATCCTGCAAAAGATCGTCGACACCGGCGCCATCATCGCCATCATCGACATCACCGGCGTGCCGACCGTCGACACCCTGGTGGCGCAGCACCTGATGAAGACCATCGCCGCCGCGCGCCTGATGGGCGCCGACTGCATCATCAGCGGCATCCGCCCGCAGATCGCGCAAACCATCGTGCACCTGGGCGTGAACCTGGAAGACGTGATCACCAAGGCCACCCTGGCGGACGCCTTCGTGGTCGCGCTCGAACGCACCGGCACCACCATCGGCGCCAAGCGCAACGCCTGAGCCGCATATGGAACGCATTCCTATCCTCCGCATGGGCGACCTGCTGCTGGTGACGATCCAGGTCGACATGCATGACCGCCTCGCCATGCAGTTGCAGGACGACCTGACCGAACGGATCGTGGCCGATAACGCCAAGGGCGTCCTGATCGATATCTCGGCGCTCGACCTGGTCGATTCCTTCATCGGCCGCATGATCAGCAATACCGCCGCCATGGCGCGCGTGCTCGACGCCCGCACCGTGGTGGTCGGCATGCAGCCGGCGGTCGCGATCACGCTGGTCGAGCTGGGCCTGACCCTGCACGGCGTCAAGACGGCGCTGAATGTCGAAAAAGGCATGGCCCTGCTCGGAAAGAACTTCCAGTGACCTTCGCTGCGCCTCCCAATGCCGTCCATTTCGAGACGCCGCTGCTGGATTACCATCTTCAGTGGCGCACCGGCCGCGTCACGCTGCCCCTGCGCACCGACGAAGACGTGGTCGGCCTGCGCCGCCAGGTGCGCGAACGGGCGGTGGCCATCGCGCTGTCGCTGGTCGACCAGACCAAGCTGGTGACCGCCGCCAGCGAGCTGGCGCGCAATACCATCAAGTACGGCGGCGGCGGCGAAGTCCATCTCGATGGACTCGATGACGGCATGCGCGCCGGTGTCGGCCTGCTGTTCGTCGATGCCGGCCAGGGCATTCCCGATATCGAGAACGCCCTGCGCGACGGTTTCACCACCGGTGGCGGCCTGGGCCTCGGCTTTGGCGGCTCCAAGCGCCTGGTCGACGAGTTCGATGTCGACAGCCGTATCAAGGAGGGCACCGCGGTGCTGATCGTCAAATGGAAGCGCTGATCAGTTCGCAGTCGCCACAACTTGCATTCGATGTGGGCCACGCCACCGATGTTGGTGTCGTGCGCCGCGCCGGCCAGAAGCTGGCCGAGTCGCTCGGCTTTTGCGACACCCGCGCCGGCGAGCTGGCCCTGATCATCACCGAGGCCGCCACCAATATCCTCAAGCACGCCACCACGGGCAAGATCCATCTCGGCCCGGCGCAGTCGGGCGCCGCCATCGGCATCGATGTGCTGGCGCTGGACAAGGGCCCCGGCTTTGCCGATCTCGCCGGCAGCCTGGTCGATGGCGTGTCAAGTACCGGCACCGCCGGCACCGGCCTGGGCGCGCTGCGCCGCCTGGCCGATGAATTCGATGTGTATTCGAACTACGGCGAAGGTTCGGTGTTCTTCATGCGCCTGTGGCGCAATCGGCCACCACCAGCGCCGTGCGGGGTTGAGGTCGGTGCAGTGTGGACCCCGATCGCGGGCGAAGAGGCTTGCGGCGACGGCTGGGCGGTGCTGTGCGATGGCGAGGGCGCCACCGTGCTCGCCTCCGATGGCCTCGGTCATGGCCCGGATGCGGCGCGCGCCTCCAACGCCGCCATCGACGCGCTGGCGCGGCGCGGCCCGGTCGGCGCGGGCGAATTGGTACAGGCCGCGCACGAAGCCTTGCGCCCGACCCGTGGCGCGGCGCTGGCGGCGGCGCGCATCGACTTCGAGAGCGACGAATTGCGTTTCGCCGGCGTCGGCAATATCAGTGGCGTGGTGATCGACGCCAACCGGCGCTCGCTGGTGTCGCACAACGGCATCGTCGGCCACAATATGCGCAAGGTGCAGGAATTCGCGCTGCCGTTCCCGTCCGGCGGCCTGTGCATCCTGCATTCCGACGGCGTCCAGACCCAGTGGGACCTCGACAAGTATCCCGGCCTGGCCGGCAGCAGCGCAGCCCTGATCGCGGCGGTGCTGATGCGCGACCATATCCGCGGCCGCGACGATGCGATGGTCGTCGTGGTGCGCCGCCTGGCGGGCGCCGCATGACGTCCCAGCGCATCCTGAACGTCAGCCTGGAGAACGACCAGGACGTGGTGCTGGTGCGCCAGCGCGCACGCCAGATCTCGGCCTTGCTGGGCTTTTCGGCGCAGGACCAGGTGCGCATCGGCACCGCGGTCTCCGAAGTCGCGCGCGGCGCCAGCCACCAGGGGCCGGGCGGACGCGCGCTGTTCCAGTTGCGCGAACAGGATGGGCGCCAGCACCTCGAGGTGCTGATGAGCGCCGGCCGCGGCCATGCCGGAAGGCGGGCCGACGTGTCGCAGGGCGAACTGGGCACCGAATCGCTGCGCGAACTGGCGATCATCACCGCGCATCGCCTGATGGATGCCTGCGAAGTCGATCCAGGCGAGGCCGGCATGGCCACGGTCACGGTGCGCAAGGCGCTGCCGTCGTACGAACGCATCACGCCGCAGCGCCTGGCCGAGATCGGGGTGCGCCTGGCCGACAGCCCGGTCGGTAATCCGGTCGCCGAATTGCAGCTGCAGAACCAGGAGTTGCTGTCGACCCTGGCCGAACTGCGCGAGCGCCAGGACGACCTGATGGCCCTGACGCGCGAGCTCGAAGACACCAACCGCGGCATCGTGGCGCTGTACGCCGAGATCGAGGACAAGGCCGAGCGCCTGCGCCGCGCCGACGAAATGAAGACGCGCTTCCTGTCCAATACGAGTCACGAGCTGAGGACGCCCTTGTCGTCGATCCGCGCGCTGTCCCAGCTGCTGCTGGACCGCATGGACGGCGAGCTGACCGACGAGCAGGAACGCCAGGTGAAATTCATCTCCACTGCTGCTTCCGACCTGTCGGAACTGGTCAACGACTTGCTCGACCTGGCCAAGATCGAGGCCGGCCGGGTCGATACCCAGGTCGAGCCGGTGGTGGTGGACAATCTGTTCCGCGCGCTCAAGGGCATGCTGCGCCCGCTGGTGGACGAGTCGCGGGTCGAGCTGGTGTTCGAGCAGTCCGGGATCGACCAGCCGTTTTATTCCGACGAAGGCAAGATCTCGCAAATCCTGCGCAACTTCATCTCGAACGCACTCAAATTCACCGAGCATGGCTCGGTACTGGTGTTCGCCGCCCACGACCCCGAGGCCGATACCATCGCATTCGCGGTGGCCGATACCGGCATCGGCATCGGCGCCGAGAACCTGCAACTCATTTTTGAAGAATTCAGCCAGATCGAGCATCCGCTGCAGCGCCGCAGCAAGGGCACGGGGCTGGGCCTGCCGCTGTGCCGCAAGCTGGCCGCGCTGCTCGGCGGCCGGGTCGACGTCGCCAGCACGATCGGCGTCGGCTCGACCTTTACCCTGACCCTGCCGCGCACCGCGCTGCCTGGCGCCAACGCCGTTCGATCCTGACAGAAGCGAACCATGAACACTCAACTGATCCAGATCCTCAACGTTGACGACAACGATGGCGCGCGCTACGCCAAGACCCGCATCCTGCAAAGCGCCGGCTTCGACGTGCTCGAGGCGGCCAACGGCACCGACGCGCTCGACATCGTCAAGCGCGTCGCGCCGGCGCTGGTGCTGCTCGACGTCAAGCTGCCCGACATTAACGGCCTCGAGGTGTGCCGCCGCATCAAGGCCGAATCGGACACCAGCAGCGTGCTGGTGCTGCAGACCTCGGCCGCGCTGACCGGGCGCGCCGACAAGATCCGCGGCCTGGAGGGCGGCGCCGACAACTACCTGGCGGCGCCGATCGAGGCCGACGAGCTGATCGCCAACGTCAATGCGCTGCTGCGCATGCGCCGGATCCAGGTCGACCTGCGCGACAGCGAAGAGCGCTTTCGGCAGCTGACCGACAATATCGAGGACGTGTTCTGGATGTTCTCGGTGCCGGGCCGCCAGGTGGTGTACGTCAGCCCCGCCTATACGGCGGTGTGGGGGCGCAGCGCCGAAGCGCTGGCGCGCCAGCCCGACGACTGGCTGGCCGCGGTGCATGCCGACGACCGCGCACGCATGGCGGCGCGCTGGGACATGGTGGCGCAAGCGCCGCATTACGATGACGAATTCCGGATCCACGATACCGATGGCAGGGTGCGCTGGGTGCGCGACCGCGTGTACCCGGTGCGCGATGCGCGCGGCGAGGTGGTGCGGGTGGCGCGCGTGACCAGCGATATCACGGCGCGGCGCGAGATGGAGTCGCTGCTGCGCACCGCCGACAGCAACAAGAACCAGTTCCTGGCAACGCTGGCGCACGAGCTGCGCAATCCCCTGAGCCCGATCCGCAATGCGGCCGCGCTGCTGGGCGCGAGCGGCGACGGTGCGGCCGAGCGCCAGGCGCGCGCGCGCGACGTCATCACGCGCCAGGTCGACCACCTGGCGCACCTGGTGGACGACCTGCTGGACGTGGCGCGGATCTCGGAAGGCAAGATCGTGCTGCGCGACGAAGAGGTCAACCTGAAAGGCGTGATCGCCCAGGCGATCGAGACCGCAGCGCCGCTGATCGCGACGCGCCAGCACCACCTGGACGTGCGCCAGCCGAACGAAGACATCTGGGTGATGGGCGACCCGGTGCGCCTGGCCCAGTCGGTCGGCAACCTGCTGCACAACGCGGCCAAGTTCACGCCGTCGGGCGGCGAGATCGTGCTGGGCGTGGAGCTGCTCGGCGCGGATGCCGACCAGCGCGTGCGCATCTCAGTGCGGGATAACGGCATCGGCATCGATGCCGATAACCTGCCGCGCATCTTCGGCATGTTCGCGCAGGCGGCGGTGCCGCCGGACCGCGCGCCGGAAGGACTCGGCATCGGCCTGTCGCTGGTGTCGCACCTGGCCGAGCTGCACGGCGGGCGCCTGGAAGCGGACAGCCCGGGCATCGACCAGGGCAGCACCTTCACGATCGAATTGCCGCTGCTGCGGATCGCGGCCGTCCCTGCGAGCGTGGCCCAGCCCGACATCCAGGCCGACGCCGACTCGGGCGGCATGCGCGTGCTGCTGGTGGACGACAATGTCGACGCCATGGAGATGATGGGCTTTCTGCTGGCCGAGATGGGCTACCAGCCGCACACCACGGCCGATGCCGGCGAGATCGAAACGCTGGCGCTGCGCCACAAGCCGCAGGTGATCGTGCTCGATATCGGGCTGCCGGGCGTGGATGGCTACCAGGTGGCGCGCCGGATCAAGGCCAACCCGGCGCTGGCGCATATCCGCCTGGTGGCGCATACGGGGTATGGGTCGCCCGAAGACCGGCGCCGCGCGCATGAGGCGGGGTTCGATGCGCATCTGGTCAAGCCGGCGGAGTTGTCGGATCTCGAGGCGGCGCTGCGCGGCTAAAAGCTGGAAACGACGATGCGCGATGGGTTTGGGCCCGGTGTCAAGCCAGCAGCGCGACGGCCTTCACCTGCGCCCACAAGCTACGACCCGGCTCGATCCCCAGCTCGCGCCGCGACCGCTCCGTAATCCGCGCCAGCAACGGCGTCTCGCCGATCTTCAAGCGCACCAGCACCTGGCCAGGCGTCGCCGCCGGCCCGACCGCATCCACGACCCCCGGCAGGATATTGGTGATGCTGCTCCCGCGCGGCCGTTCGAGCGCCAGGCTGACGTCGCGCGCATGGATGCGGCAGCGCACCCGGCTGCCGAGCGCGGCCTGGCGCCGGCCAACCAGCAACGCGCCGCCGGCAAACGCCAGCCGCGACAACCCGTCCTCATCCTGTCCGGCCAGCACGGTCTCGATCATCACGCCCGCGTCGTCCTCGAAGTTGGCCGCCAGGTCGAGCCGCGCCAGGGTCTCGGACAACGGTCCGCTGCCGAGCACCCGGCCTTCTTCCAGCACTACCAGGTGGTCCGCCAGGCGCGCCACTTCGTCGGCCGAGTGGCTGACATACACCACCGGCAGCGCCAGTTCATCGTGCATGCGTTCCAGGTACGGCAGGATCTCGAGCTTGCGCTTCATGTCCAGCGCCGCCAGCGGTTCATCCATCAACAGCAGGCGCGGCGAGGCGAGCAGGGTGCGCGCGATCGCCACGCGCTGGCGCTCGCCGCCCGACAGCGTGCCGGGCTGCTGGTCGAGCAGGCGCGCGATGCCCAGCAGCTCGGCGACCGGGCCCAGTGCGAAGCGGCGCCCGGATGGCTTGAGGCGTTTTTGTCCGAACTCGAGGTTGGCGCGCACGTCCAGGTGCGCAAACAGGCTGGCCTCCTGGAACACATAGCCGATGCCGCGCCGGTGGGTCGGCACGAACAGGCCGCGCGCCTCGTCCTGCCATACCTCGTCGCCCAGCGCGATATAGGCGCCGGGTGTGCGTTCGAGGCCGGCCAGCGCGCGCAGCACCGTGGTCTTGCCGGAACCGGAATGGCCGAACAGGGCGGTCACGCCCTCGCCGGGCAGGGCTAGGTTGACGTCCAGCTGAAAAGCATCGCGTTCGACGCGAAAACGCAGGGTGATCCCGTTCATCGGCCGCTCCTGCGCATCGATTGCGGATACAGGGTGTACAGCACCAGCAGCACCACGAAGGAGAACACCAGCATGCCGCCGGCCAGCCAGTGGGCCTGGGCGTATTCCATCGATTCCACGTGGTCGTAGATCTGGGTCGAGACGACCCGGGTCTTGTCGGGGATGTTCCCGCCGATCATGAGCACCACGCCAAATTCACCGATGGTGTGGGCGAAGCCGAGAATCGCGCCGGTGACGAAACCGGGGCGCGCCAGCGGCACCACCACCGACCAGAAAGCGTCCCACGGACTGGCGCCGAGCGTGGCCGCCACTTCGAGCGGCCGCTCGCCGATCGCCTCGAAGGCATTGGTCAGTGGCTGCACCACGAACGGCAGCGAATAGAAGACCGAGGCGATCACCAGGCCGGTGAAGGTGAACGACAGCGTGCCCAGGCCGAGCGCGCCGGTCAGCTGGCCAAGCGGGCCATTGGGCCCCATCGCCAGCAGCAGGTAGAAGCCGATCACGGTCGGCGGCAGCACCAGCGGCAGGGCCACGACCGCCCCGACCGCATGGCGCAGGCGCGAGCGGGTGCGCGCCAGCCACCAGGCCAGCGGCGTGCCCAGTACCAGCAGCAGCAGGGTGACGACCGTAGCCAGCCTGAGCGTCAGCCAGATTGCGGCGAAGTCGGACGCGTCCAGCATGCCTTATACTTCGTAGCCGTAGGCGCGGATCATGGCCTTGGCCTTGTCGCCCTTCAGGTAGTGCAGCAGGGCCTCGGCGGCCGGATTCTTCGCGCCCTTGGCGAGCAGGGCCGCGTCCTGGCGGATCGGGTCGTGCATCGCGCTTGGGACGATCCAGCCCGAGCCCGAGGTGAACTTGCCGTCGCGCCAGACCTGGGACTGGGCCACGAAGCCGAGTTCGGCATTGCCGGTGCTGGCGAACTGCCAGGCCTGGGCGATGTTCTCGCCCTGCACGATGCGCGGCTGGACGGTCGCGCCCAGGCCGAGCTTGTCGAGGGTGGCCACCGCCGCCGCGCCGTAGGGGGCGGTCTTCGGATTGGCGATCGCCAGGTGTTGGTAGTTGCCGGTCTTGAGCACGGCGCCATTGGCGTCGACCACGCCTTCCTTCGCGGACCACAGCACCAGGCGGCCGGTGGCGTAGGTGAAGCGGCTGCCGGCCACGGCATGGCCTTCGGTTTCCAGCTTGGCCGGGGTTTCGTCGTCGGCCGCCAGCAGCACCTCGAACGGCGCGCCGTTGCGGATCTGGGCGTAGAACTTGCCCGTGGCGCCACTGGCGACGATGGCCTTGTGGCCGGTGTCGCGCTGGAACGCGGCGGCGATCCTTTCCATCGGACCGGCGAAGTTGGCGGCGACTGCGACCTGCACCTCGCCGGCGTGCGCCGCTCCCGTGACGGTCAGGACGGCGATCAGGCTGGCAAGGTGTTTCATGGTGTCTCCAATACGAAGGTCGGAACATCTGGTAGCCTGCCGGGTGAACTGTTCAGCAAGCGCTATATACTGAAGTATATAACGTTGTGCGAACGCGCGACAACACAAGGATGAGCATGGCGATGAGCTTGGATAAGGAAGGGCAGGGCGACGGCATCGCCCTCGAGGGCAAGGTCTGGATGACGGTGGGTGGCGAGAACCTTGGCGGCAGCAACCGGGTCGAACTGCTGGCGGCGATCGGGCAATCGGGCTCGATCACGGCGGCGGCCAAGGCGGTGGGCCTGAGCTACAAGGCGGCCTGGGATGCGATCGACACGATGAACAACCTGGCCGGCGAGGCGCTGGTCGAGCGGGTCACGGGCGGCAAGGGCGGCGGCGGCACGCGGCTGACCGCGCGCGGCGTGCAACTGGTGGACAACTTCAGGACGATCGAACAGGTACACAATGATTTTCTACAGCGACTCAATCGCCAGGCGGGGGAACTGGCCGACGACTTCGCCCTGTTTTCGAGGTTCAAGATGAAGACCAGCGCGCGCAATCAATTCTTTGGGACCGTGAAGCGGGTGATGCAGGGGGCGGTGAATGACGAGGTCGAGCTCGAGATCGCGGGCGGGCACGCGATCGTCGCCATCGTCACGCGCGAGAGTGCCGAGAACCTCGGCCTGGCGCCGGGACGGCAGGCGTTCGCACTGATCAAATCGTCGTCGGTGATCGTGATGACGGACGGCGCTGGCGCGCGGCTGTCGGCGCGCAACCAGCTGGCGGGCCAGGTGACGCGCCTGACGCGTGGCGCGGTCAATTCCGAAGTCGTGATCGAACTGGCCGGCGGTGGAAGCATGGCGGCGACGATCACCAACGAGAGCGTCGACGCGCTGGGGCTGCAAGAGGGTGCGGCGGCGACGGCCTTGTTCAAGGCATCGAGCGTGATCCTCGGCGTGCCCGAATGAAGACTGCCGGCGGGCGGCACCGGCAGCCTGCAGCGGCTAGCGCCGGCCCGCTGAACGCCTGAGCCGTGACAGGGCCAGCAGCGCGATGCCGACCAGGGCCAGCGTGCCCGGTTCCGGCACCTGGGTGCCATCGTTGACGATGGCGCGGATGGAAACGATTTGCAGCCAGTCATCGGCGGGATCGGACCCCTCGAAGGCCGGGATGAAGAAACTGATCTGGCGCACGTCGCCATCCTCGGCATTGCCCGAGAAATAGTGAATGTTGCTGTCGCTGATCGTGGTGTCGGTCTCTTCGGAGTAGCTGGCGGTGACGCGCCCGGCGATGAGCGACGCACCTTCCAGGATGAAGCCGAATTCGACGAAATGCAGCGGCTGCAGGAAATGATAGGTGAGGGTCAGGTAGCCGTCCTGACTGCCGAAGGGACTGCCGCTGATCGTGAAAAAGCTGCCTTCGCCGCCAACGATATTCGGCAGGTTCTGGTCGAGGACCGGCGCATCGGTGAAGCGGTAGCCAACCTGGTTCGCCGAAGCGAACTGCGAAGCGACGGCAAGCATGAACATGAGCATCAGGCGTTTCATGTGGACCTCCCAAGGTGAGTGGAGATCCCCGTGACGCAATTTGCGTGCCCAAGAGTTAAATTTGATTTTTATCAAACAGTTACATAGCTCTATGCGCAGTAGATAGATGCGATGTAAATATTCCCGACATGCTCAGTCGGCAGTGCGCAGCAGGGAAAGCTGCTGTGCCGCGACCAGGCGCGGCGGTGGATTGCACCGGCACCGGCACAGGTCATCGCTGAGCGCATAGTGCCTGCCGTTGTCGCGCGCCGCGACGTGCGGGCCATCGAGGGCAATGGCGCCGGTCGAATCGCAGGCAGGGCAAGTGACCTGGTCGCCTTCCAGCGCTACTTTGACGCCGTTGATCGCCAGCAGCGAACTCGCCGATGTGACCGTGCCGCCTGCCGTCGTGGTCGCGCCGAGCGTGATGTAGTACCGTGTCGCCATATTGGGCTCCTCGCTGTTTGCATGGCTACAGCATAGGCAGGAACCAGCCAGCTACGGTTGCGCGCCGACATCCGGCCCACTCAGCATCCAGGAAAAAAGCCCCGCAAACTTCGCGGGGCTCTCGAGGCAGCGACGGACCGGCTTACTTGTCGGTCACTGTGAATTCGCCATAAGGCTTCAGCTGCTCATCGAGCTTGGCCGGATCACCCACCACCACGATCGACTGCTTCTCCGGCGCGAAATACTTCTTTGCCACCGTGCGCACCTGTTCCGGCGTGACCTTCTGGATCTTCGGCACGTACTCGCCCAGGAATTCCGGCGGCAGGCCGACCAGCCAGTTGGCGGCCAGGGTATTGGCGACCGCGCGCTGCAGCTGGTTGCTGAGCAGGTAGCCGCCCGCCACATAGCGCTTGTTCATGTCCATTTCTTTTGGCTGCACCAGCTCCGCACCGAGGCGCTTGTACTCCTTGAAGTACTCGTCCAGCGAGGCGCCGGTAACTTCGTTGCGCACGTCTGCGCCGCCCACCATCATGCCGCCCGCGCGGCTCATGCGCGCGCCGGCCGAGGCGCCGTAGGTGTACCCCTTTTCCTCGCGCAGATTGGTGTTGATGCGGCTCGAGAAGCCGCCGCCGATGATGGTGCTGGTCAGGCGCAGCGGAATCTGGTCGGCCGCATTGGCCGCGATCCCCGGGCTGCCCAAGCGCAGCGTCGACTGCACGCTGCCGTCGCGCTTGAGCAGGATGCGCGCCGGTTTCACGCCCGTGGTTGCGGCCGGGGTGTCCGGCAGCGCCGTGCCGGTCGCCTTCCAGTCGCCGAAGGCGGCTAGCGCCAGCTTCATGGCATCAAGCTCCGTGATGCGGCCGGTCACGACCAGCAGTGCGCGGTCCGGACGGAAACGCCTGGCGTGTTCGCTGCGCAGCAGTTCGGCGGTCACGGCGTTGATCGACTCGACGCTCGGATCGGTGCGGCCATACGGATGGTCGGCGTAGACCGCCTTCTTGATGGCGCGTTCGGCGCGGAAGGTCGGCTGGGTCTCGGACACGCGCAGCGATTGCAGCGCATTGGCCTTGGCCAGCTTCACTTCACTCTCGGGGAACGACGGCGTGCGCGCGATCTCGGCCATCAGGTCCAGCATGCCGCCGGCCTGCGAGGCCAGGGCGTTGGCCGACAGGATGATGCCGTCGGCGGCCGGGCTGGCGGCGACTTCGCCGCCCATGCCCTGGGCTGCTTCGGCGATCGCGCGCGAGTCGCGCTTGGCGGTGCCTTCATTGAGCATCCCGGCCAGCATGGCCGCGAAGCCGCTCTGGTTCGGGGCATCGGCGGCAAAGCCGGCGCCGCGCAGCGCCAGCACGTAGTCCACGCGCGGAAGACCCTCGCGCGGCACGACCCACACGGTCAGGCCGTTGGACAGCGTCTGCTTGGCGATCTTTGGCGCCGGGATCGATTTTTCCTGGCCATAGGCCGGCATGTCTTTGGGCGGCTTCACGTCGGCGGCATAGGCGGCGGGCGCGAACGCGAGCGAGACGGCGAGTGCGAGCATCAGTTTGTGCATGATGCGTTCCTTATTTGGTGGCGCCGGCAGGCGCGTTGGTGGCGGCGGCGCTGCTGGCCATAGCGGCCGGCTTGCGGTCGATGACGGTGCGGTTGGTCGGCACCAGGTAGGTCTTGACCGCGCGCTGGATATCGTTCGAGGTCACGCCTTCGATCCAGCCCGGGATCTTGTTGACCACATTGGCGTCGCCCCACAGGGTCTGCAGCTTGGCCAGCGTGTCGGCGCGGTTGACGAAGCTTTCCAGCTTGTTGTTCCAGTCGGCCAGCATGCGCGTCTTGACGCGCTTGAGGGTCGCGTCATCGACGCCATCTTTGGCGATCTTGGCGATCTCTTCGTCCATGGCTTTGAGCACGGCGTCGGCGCTGCTGTCCGGCTTGTACAGTGCGAAGACCGTCATCAGGGTCGGGCCGTTGTATTCCCATGGGCTGGTCAGGCCGAACATGGTGTCCACGTTGAGCGCGATCTCGCGGCCCTTCACCAGGCCCTGATAGAACAGCGACGCATCGCCGCCGCCCAGCAGTTCGGCCAGTACGGCGATCGGCGCCTGGTCGCGGCTGCCGCGTTCCGGCACTTTCCAGGCCGCGGCGATGGCCGGCACCTGCGCCAGCGCGTCGCTTTGCTCCAGGCGTTTTTCGGCCGTGTTCAGCGGTTCGGTGAAGTCGGTGCCTTTCGGGACCGGACGGGCAGGGATGCCGCCGAAGTACTTCTGGGCCAGCGCGAAGCCCTGCTGCGGGGTGATGTCGCCGGACAGCGCCAGCACCGCATTGTTCGGGCCGTAGTAGTCGCGGTGGAAGGCGCGCACGTCGTCCAGGCTGGCGTTCTCGAGGTCTTCGAAGCTGCCGTAGCCGTCGTGGTTGTTCTCCCATTTCTGGAAGGCGTGCTGGCTGATGTCGATCCACATGAAGCCGCCGTATGGCTGGTTCTTGACGTTCACGCGAATCTCTTCCTTGACCACGTCTTGCTGGTTCTTCAGCGTGGCGGGGCTGAAGTCGAGGGTCTTCATGCGGTCCGCTTCCAGCCACAGGATCGGTTCCAGGCTCGAGGTCGGCGCGGTTTCGATGTAGTTGGTGAAGTCGGGACGGGTCGAGCCATTGTTCCAGCCGCCGCCGGCGGTGATGGTGGTGTCGAAGATGCCCTTCGGCGCATTCGGCGTGCCCTGGAACATCAGGTGTTCGAACAGGTGGGCGAAGCCGGTGCGGTTCTTCGGCTCCAGACGCATGCCGACGTGGTAGACGACCGACACGCCGACGGTCGGCGAACTGCGGTCTTCCGACACGATCACGGTCAGGCCGTTGTCGAGTTTCTTCATATTGACCGGCAGGGTCCACTGGTCGCTGGGGGCGGCGAGGGCCGACATCGACAGGGTGAGCCCGGCCATCAGGACGGGTAATTGGCGCATGCGCATGGTGACCTCAAAAGTGGTGCAGAACGAGATGAGATGGCGCGATGACCGGGTCATCGGCGGCACATCTTAGCGCAATGGCATGCCAATAAATAATCTTTTTGTTGTTGCAGCGCAGGACATCCCGATGTCATGCAGACGGCATCCAGACCTGTGCGTTTGCAGTTCAGGTGGCGATTTATGCAGCTTGTCGCATTTGCCAGGGTCCGGCCCGGCTTTCACGCTATAGTTTCAACATGACAAGTCTCGGCAGGGCCGGGCCGCAACAATACTGGAGAACAAGCATGCAGCACCTGATCAGGCTGGGCGCCGTGGCGGCCCTGTTGGGTTCCACGCTGAGCGCGACGATCGGCATGGCGCAGGCCGCGCCGGAGACCACCACCGAGACGCGCGAGATCGATGCGCGCGTGGTGCGGGTCAAGCTCGAAGGAGTAGGCGACCTGCGCATTCGCCAGGGCGCCAATGCGGCCCTGATCCTCACCGGCGACGCGCGCCTGCTGTCGCGCACCACCACCTCGCAGCGCGGCGACACGCTGCAGATCGAGACCGAGGGCCGCAACGCGGGCTTCAGTTTCGGCCGTACTTCCGGCCTGCAAGCCGAACTGGTGCTGCCGAACCTGCGCTCGGTGTCGTCCGAAAGCGTCGGCGCCACCTCGGTCAGCGGGTTCGCCGGGGAGAAGCTCGAGATCAACCTCGATGGCGCCGGTTCGATGTATGTATCATCGTCGAACTACCGGCAGATCAAGGCCAGCCTCGGCGGCGTCGGCAACCTCAAGATCAATGGCGTCGACAGCGAGGATGTCGACCTGAGCCTGGGCGGCGCCGGCTATGTGACCCTGAGCGGACGCAGCAAGACGCTGCGGGCCGATCTCGGCGGCCTTGGCGGGCTCGATGCCCAGGGCTGCAGCGTCGAATCGGTGACGCTCGACCTGTCGGGGCTGGGCAATGCCACCGTCAACGCGCGCCAGAGCGTCAACCTGTCGCTGTCGGGCATGGGGTCGGTCACGGTGCTGGGCAAGCCGGCCAACCGCAAGGTAGCGCTCGATGGCCTGGGCAAGGTCAACTGGAAATGACAGGCACGCGCATCCCGCGGCTGGCGGGACACCGTAACGATCCGGATTCTGTGCACGAGACATGAAAAAACTATTCCTTGCGACGCTGCTTGCGATTGGCCTCTTTGGCTTGCATGCGGGCGCCCGGGCCGGCTTCGCGGAGGGTGCGAGCGCCTATAACGCCCGCAACTACGCGCTGGCGCTGAAAGAAATCGCCCCATTGGCCAGGGCCGGCAACCCCGACGCCCAGCACCTGATGGGCCTGATGTACTACATGGGTCGCGGTGTCACGCGCGACTACAAGCAAGCGTTCTCCTGGCACATGAAAGCGGCCGGGCAGGGCAAGGCCGACGCGCAGTACGTGGTCGGCGCCATGTATTACACCGGCAATGCGGTGCCGCTGGACCAGAAGCATGCCGTGCTCTGGTTCCGCAGGGCCGCCGAGCAGGGGCATGCCGAAGCCCAGCACGCGCTCGGGCTGATGTACCGCTATAACGTGGCCGGCGTGCCGCAGGATACCGTCATCGCCTATATGCTGTACAACCTGGCGGCGGCCGGCGGCCACCGCAATGCGGTCGAGCAGCGCGCCGCGATCGCCAGGAAGATGACCCAGGAACAGGTCGAAGAGGCGCAGGCCTTGTCGCGTACCTGGAAGGTGGGGACGGTGTTGCCGTTGGCGTCCAAGACTGGCCTGGTGCCGTAGGGTTGGCGCGGCCGGCGAGGCGGCTTCGCCGCCGACGCGGTGATGGTTGGCTGCCACATCATCCCGCACGATATCGGCACCGATAACAATCACCGCGTCGGCAGCAGAGCTGCCGACCCTACGGGGATTACCTGAACGTGGATAACGGAATCGACTCCCCCATCGCCTGATAACCCGCGTCACTCGGATGCAGATGGTCGCCACTGTCATACGCCGGCAGCAGACGGCTCGGTCGCGCCGGATCACGCGTCGCGCGGTCGAAGTCGATGACCGCATCGAAGTCGTCGCAGCTGCGGATCCAGGCGTTGACCGCCTGGCGCAGCGTCTCTTTCTCGGGCAAATAATAGGACGCGCCTTCAAACGGCGTCAGGGTCGCGCCGATCACGGTCAAACCCCGCGCACGGGCGCGCGCCGCCAGCTGGCGATAGCCGGCCTGCAGGTCTTCCAGCGTCACCGGCAGCGCCGCCGTGCCGGTGCCGATGTCATTGATCCCGATGAGCAGCACCAGATAGCGCGCGCCACCCGTCGCGCCGACGTCGCGCTCGAAGCGCTCTTGCGCATTGCGACCGGCCAGCGGGTTGGCCGGATTCGTGCTCAACAGCCGATTGGCGCTGATCCCGCGGTTGATGACGGCCAGGCGTGTCGCCGGTCCGCGTCCGGATTGCAGGCGCCGCGCCAGGACGTCGGTCCAGCGCCGGTTGGCATCCGCCGTACTGCGCGCGCCGTCGGTGATCGAGTCGCCCAGCGCGACGATGGCGCCGCCCGCACCGTCGACCTCGATTGCCGTGAGGAAGGGCCAGGCCGTGATGGTGCGCTGGACCGGCAGGCTGGCGCTGCGCGTGAAGTCGCCGGGAGGCGACACGTAACCGGTTTGCAGCGCGAGCTGGTGCACCGTCGTGGCCTGCACCGAACCGGGCAGGTACAGGCTGACGACAACGTTCGCCAACGGCGGCAGGTTCAGCTCGACGGGATCGGACAGGGCCGGCGCGCCGGGCGGAATGGTGACGGTCGGGCGGCCCCCGAAGGTGAGCGCCCGGTCGGTGCCCGGCGCCACGTCGGAGCCATGGGCGCGCAGGCCGATGCGGACCGCGCCGATCTGCAGCGGCGTCGCTCCCATCTCGTTCGACAGCCGGATGCGGACCCGGTTGCCGCCCAGGCTCACTTGGGCCACCAGGCGCACGGTCTGGTTGCTGAAGGTGAGGAGGTTGGCGTCGGTCGGCGGGCCGGCCGGGGAGGTGCCCCAGGTGGCGGTCCAGCGGCTCACGTCCCAGGATTGCGCGGCTGCCGGCTGGCCGGCCAGCGTGAGCGCCGCAGCCAGCATCGCGCTGGCCAACAGCAGGCGCCGGCGTGCGGGTGTCAAACAGCGGGTTGGCAAGTACAGCTGGACCAGCAGCCTGCGTGCGGCGGCCGCCAGTGCGGACAGAAGATGATCCATATTCAGCTCCAGTGCAGATGGGCATGCGGTAAGCATGAGCTCGTATGTTCAATCTAGTCCTGAACCGAGATGTGAAGAAGATGGCAACACGCGCCACCGTTGCGCGACATCCAACGCGCTCGTGATTGCGATTCCGCCAAGAAAACCTTGATGCTCTCCTATATTGTTGTTGGGATATTGAGGCCGGTATGCGACCTGGCGAACTGAGTTGCCGGCCGATGCGGTCCAGCATGGCGGAGAAGACATCTCATGGAGGCAACGATGGCGAATGTAGAACTGACGATGACGACCGAGGTTCCCGTGTCCACGAAGGAAGCCTGGGCCTGGTCAACCTCGCTCGATGGCGTGCGCACCGAGATGCGGCCGCTGTTGAAGGTCGTATTCCCGAAAACGATGACCCATATCGGCGCCGATACCATGCTGGGCAAGCCATTGGGCCGCTGCCAGTTCTTGCTGTTCGGCCTGTTCCCCATCGATATGTCGAAGCTGACCTTTACCGAGATCGTGCCGGGTTACCGCTTCGTCGAACAGTCGGCCTTGCTGTCGATGCGCGCCTGGCGCCACGAACGCGTCATTACACCGTCGGACGATGGCCGTGGCGCCCGCATCACCGACCATCTGGCGTTTTCGCCCCGCTTTGCCACCCCGCTCGTGCGCGGCGCGGTCAGGCTGTTCTTCAGGCACCGCCACAAGATGCTGGCGCGCGCGCTGGGCGTCCAGGAGCAGGAAATTGCCCGGGGCGCAGTAGGCAGGGCACGCTGAGGCGGGTCCGCGTGGTAGGCTTCGGCTTCGACTCACTCGCTCGCTCTGTCAATACAGGGCGTAGCGGCAATTTGGAGCTTGTATGTTGATTGCCACTCACGGCGGCAAA
>Ga0265797_10003969_pt1 | contig 23054 bp, 21 predicted proteins | sample P2T30metagenome_FD_192433 | JGI IMG/M metagenome (GOLD analysis project Ga0265797, IMG submission 192433) | Plant litter microbial communities from East Loma Ridge, Irvine, California - P2 T30 | ecosystem: Environmental > Terrestrial > Plant litter > Unclassified | place: USA: California... | reverse complement strand
TCAAAACTTGGATTGATTCGAACGGGATTCTTGGGCGACATGGCAAGCTTTTGTCAGCAGAGAGCTTACTTCCGACATTCTGTGCATCTTTCCAAACGTTGCTACAATTGTCGTAATGTCGCTATAGGCTCGTAGCCACTCATTTTTTTTGGCCACGCGTAACTGCAGAGGAAACAAGAAATCTGCGTTACCGGTACAGCTTACTCTTTCCGTTTTCGTAACTTGCCTTGCCTTGCACACAGCATCATTGGTCTCTGCATTGCTGAGTAAACAAGCGGAACGCCTGCGCCAACCACGACACTGGACGATTAACAAGCTGGCTTTGTTAAGCCGACAAATTCGAAGTGTTGACGTGATGGGATATAAGGTCTGGCTGCAGTATGTCTCACCATCACTATCACCTCGAAACAACTACTTACTAGCGGATTTCACTTCTCAATTCCGCCTCAAGTCTGTCATCGAATTGCGACACCCAGACACAGCCACCAAAGTACATCTACCATGTCAGCTCTCCCAAGCCCTCGCCTCCCCAAAGGCAGCACGATCCTAGTCACCGGAGTCACAGGCTACATCGGCTCCTGGGTCGCTCACGAAGCCCTAACCCTCGGCTACAAAGTCCGCGGCGCAGTCCGCTCTCTCCCCCAAGCCTCATGGCTCCAAGCCCATTTCGACACCGTATTTGGACCAAACCAATACACCCAGACCCTACTCCCCTCCTTATCCGACAAACCCGCGCTAGCAGCCGCGCTCAAGGACGTCACAGGCATAGCCCACATCGCAGTCAACACAGCCCTCTCACCAAACCCAGAGCCATACATACCACACCTCGTAGCCGAAACAGTGAACCTCCTACAAGCCGCCGCTGCAGAGCACTCAATCAAAGCCGTCGTCCTGACATCCAGCTCCATGGCCGGCGTCCCCTGGGGCGCAAAAGGCACGATCCCCAAAACAGCATACAACGAAGAATACATCAAACTCGCCTGGGACCCGTCCTTTTCGCACCCCGCGAAGCACTTCTTCGTGTACGCGGCCGCAAAAGCACAGGCTGAAACAGCGGCGTGGGAATACGTGCGCGCGGCGAAGCCGCAATTCGTGCTCAATACTGTGCTGCCGAATTGCAACTTTGGTCCTGCGCTGGTGTTTAGGAAACAGGGGCATCCTTCGACTGGCGCGTGGCCGAAGGCGCTTTACGATGGGGATCTCGCTGTCGTTACTGGTGTGCCGCCGCAGTACTTTATTGATGTGCGCGACACGGCGAGACTGCATGTTGCGGCGCTCGTGGACCCAGGGACGTCGAGCGAGCGTCTGTGGGGCTTTGCGGAGCCGTATAATTGGAATTCGGTGCTTGCTGTTTTCAGGAAGATGTGGCCGCTGAAAGAGTTTGTGGAGGACTTGGAGGGGTTGGGTTCGGATGAGAGTGTTTTGGATACGGAGGGTGCGTTGGGGGCGTTGGAGCGGGTGTTTGGGCAGAAGGGGTGGATTGGCTTGGAGCAGTCGATGAGGGAAGCTGGATATGATAGGGAGGTGAGTAAGGAGAAGGAGAAGCTGAGCGTGTAGACAATACCCTATGTTTTTAATCCTAATATTGTCTGCTTTGGATGAATTTGTTAGCCCTGCTGTGATCAAGTCAGGCTTTAGTCCGAACATACCAATTTTCGGTGCGAATCTGGAGTTGGCACTTGTATCTTGGATGTGTTCATGTTGTGCAATCACAACGCCCAGGAGTCTCGAGGCCCCTATCAAGCAGCAACAAGGTAAGTCATAAACTGCATTGTCCAAAATATATACATTTGAATTCGTCAAGTCTAAGTCATGAGCGCAACGGAGTCAAATCGGCCGCATAGAAAAGTCCATACACGGGATCGTAGTTCTTTCTCGGGAACCGCATAGCTTGTACGCACCCCATCTAGCAAGTAAACGTAGCCGGACCAGGGTTGACGTAGCTAGTAGGAATCGGGTAGTTGATGTCTGTTCTCTCGTCAGCCTCATTCCTTCACAAACACGACATGAACGACTTACTGATCTGAATACCCGGGTCCGTCGCCTTGTACGCGCCAGGGAAAGCAACAAGGTTGGAAGGAGACTTGCTGCCCCCACCCGTGACCTCGATCTGCGCACAGGAGAGGTAGAACTGCGCGCCGCCGACGGCGCCTGCGGTGTGCAGGGCAATGTGCTCGTTACGCATGAGGTATTTGCCCGAAGGAATGCACGATGGGATCTTGATGTCGTAGTTTGCCGCGCCTGTGCACGAGTCAGTAACGCCCTTTCCGAGAATTCTCTCGACATTGGACTTTGACGTACTCAACCAGGTCAACTGGCCTCCGAACTTCGGTTGCTCGGCGTAGATGCGGAACCACACGGCGCTGGTGGGGTCCCAGGTGTTGATGTCCGCGCCTTCAGGGACCTTTGCGAGGTACGACTGGAAGGGACCCGGGTGGTACGCGTTGGGATTGACGTTGACCTTGACGGTGGAGCCTGCTGCGACGCTGGCGGTGGCCTTGCCGGGGCTGAGCTGGTTGCAGCGGATGTCGCTGCTGGTGACGCTGCCGACGAAGCCGTTGTCTTGCCAGTTCTTGGCTTGGCGCACGTTGGACCAGCTGGAGCCGCCGTTGATGAGGGGGAGAGTGTCTGTGAAGGGGTCAGTGGGAGTTAAGACTACGTGAAGGGAAGTGGGAATTACAGTGGGCGCTGGCCACGGATGCGGCAGCGAGGATGATGGCGGTGTTCTTCATGTTGATAGTGAGGAGGGTAGTACGAAATCTGCTGCTGGAGAACCCAAATGCATCTCTTCCTTTCTACTTATACTCTGGCATCGCTACTCCAGACCTAGGCAATAAGTAATGCGCACGCGGCCGTCGCGAGCAGATGACATTGGAAAGCGGCCCGGACGAGCATAGCGACCTGTCGCGAGGCTGAAATGACTGAAACCCAGGGTAGGTCGAATATAACAGATGAACGACAATCTATCCAGTGTGGGGTACATGGGAGGCTATGCGCCACCGTGCACGTTTAACGGGTGTGGTCGTGAGGAATGTGGCCAATCAGGGGGCGTGTGGTGCATGATTAACTTAGATTGCGGACGTCAGACTACCGGTTTCGCAATATAATGGCATCCATCGCACATGCAGTGCGTCCCAAGTCCCGGTGGCAGTAGAAGCCGTGAAGTACCGTTTCGAAATCCTGCTGTAGAGCTAACCTGGATCGCGGAGCGTGATGCTTCGTCATGCCAAGTACGCGTGTAGTATGGTTGTTAGTAAGACAGGCACTATATCGAAAAGTGTCCCAGCCCAACGTTTAGGGCACCTCAGAAGCAAAAGCAAAGGGGCTCGGATCGTGATCGATATGCTGATGCATTTCTTTGTCGTGCTCGATATACAAGTCTATTTCTTCCGAGCGCCTGCGCCACGATCAGCCATTGGCAGTTTCCCTGAGGCAGAATGTAAGCGATGAGACAGACACTCCGCAAGCAAATCTTCAACCAACGCAGTTACCGCTTAGTCCGCGTACCTGCTATGTCTTCCTTCGCGTCTCGGATAAGAAAGCTGTAAAACATTAGTGCTAGACCACGCAAAGGGTTATCATTGTGACTCACTTATACCACAACACCGTCGGCACCACAGTGCCCAGATGCCACAAGCTGTGCGCATCGATCATGCCCTTCCACGGCGGAAAATCCAGCAATTCCATGCTCATCGCCACGATGATCCAAGCCACACACAGACCAGGCCAAACAGCCCACGTGCGTCCAATGCGGCGATACTGCACGTAGCTGAAGGCGCTCCAAAGGACGTTGGCGACTATGCCAACCGCCACGTTCGCAGCCATATTGTACGTGTAGTCCCACTTCCACAACGACAAGTAGCCCACATGCAACCCATACAACAGCACACACAGCGCCGTCCAGACCCTCAAAAGACTCCTCTTCCTCGGCTCGTCCCTGTCCAGCCTAAACACTCTTATCGGCGCATAATAAAGCCCATACAGCACATTCGCGCCCGCCGCAAAGTAGTCCAGCTTCTCCGTGACCTCAAAGTCGCGCGTGTGGAAAATCATGCTGAAGCTCCAGCTCGCGAGCCCTACGTAGCCGAACCATAGGTAGTACTTGCGCAGCGTGTATGACGCGGGGATCTGGGTGCGCAGCTCGGACATGCCCCAGTCGTGGGCGAGGTAGTTGAAGAGGCTGAAGAGCACGCTGAAGGGCTCTTGCATGCCGAGGAAGCGGTAGAAGGGCCATTTGCCGTGGAATTGGTAGACGGGTTGGAGGTACGGTGGGTCGCGGGCTAGGCGGGCGTCGGTGATGATGTGCTGGCATGTGTAGTCGCATTCGGAGGGGCAGTCCCAGAGGAGGAGACGGCGGTGGAAGGCTGTAGAGTTGTTAAATGGGTGTGTTGGTGGTAAGGAAGACGGTAACGTACGTATTGGCGTCGGTTTGTCGCCGCAATTGGCCCATTTGCAGACCTGTAGGTATTGTGAGTATAGAGTATCAAGCTGTAATAAGCGGACAACATACCTCTACGCAATCCCGAAACTCATGCGATCGGTCGCCGAGGGATGCTTGCGCAATGCCGGCTAGAAGACATATGGCAGTAATGGCATACCATATCGAAGGCGCGCGTATCCTCATGTTCACGGCGGGGTGGGTGTTCTTGCGGTTGCCATGCGAGTGTTTGTGTTCCCAGAACCGCGTGTCACCAAGTAGTGATCGACAGGGCACTTGGCCGGACCGTTACGCTACGCCACACCCGAGACCTGACCTTTCCTTTCACTCCACACTGTCCTAAGGAATCAATGCATACGAAGTCTCCGTTTCCCAACATGCCATGGCCCCATCGTATCTTGAACTGCGGATGCAATCATGCGAACGGACCATTGACTTAGATGACGCTGATCTCCTACCTGCCTATACCGGCTACGACATCGTTGCGGGGTCTCTCGTACTCCGATAACAAAATGAAGTCCCTCAAATTCTCCTTCAATCCATCCTGAATATCCTCACGCATACTCAAGATGCGTTCGTCCCTCCTAATCACCGCGCTCCTCGCCTCATCCACCACCACCGCCCATCCCAGCCCCCCAAAACTGTCCTGGACCCTTACCCCGACAAACACCACCCGCCAATACCGCGGCCTCTCCCCCGTCTCCGACAAAACCATCTGGGTCTCAGGAACATCCGGCACCGTCCTCCTCACCACCAACTCCGGAACAACATGGAGCAACGTGTCCCCCTCCCTTCTCCCCGAAAACGCCACGACATTTGAATTCCGCGACATCCAAGCCACGTCGTCCAAAAGCGCAGTCATCCTATCCATCGGTGAAGGCAACGCGTCGCGGATATATCTCACGCGCGACGCGGGAAAGACCTGGAAACCCACATTCATCAACGACGAACCAACCGCGTTTTACGATTGCATGGCGTTTGAAAACGAGAGGCACGGACTTGCGATGAGTGATCCCGTAAACGGCAAGTTCAGACTCATCGAGACGTGGGATGGGGGCGCGAGTTGGGACATCGTAGATCAGAAGGGTATGCCCGCTGCGCTGACAGGGGAGTTTGGCTTCGCGGCGTCGGGGACATGTATTGAGGCTGCGGCGGGGAGGTGGTATATCGCGTCTGGTGGTGTTGATCCCGGACGTGTTTTTCGGAGTAAGGATGGGAGGAACTGGGACGTGAGTGATAGTTCGATTGCGGGCGGTGCGGCGGCGGGTGTGTTTTCTGTGAGGTTCCGCGATGCGAGGAATGGGATTGCGGTGGGTGGGGACTATGAGAAGCCGGCTGGGAATGTAAATGTCTCGTCTTGGTCGCAGGATGGAGGCAAGACGTGGGTGGCTTCGGAGAGCTTTCCGGCGGGATATCGCTCGGGGGTGTCGTGGGTGCCGGGAAGGAGGAATACTGCTATTGCGGTGGGTACGTCGGGCTCGGACATCACGTTTGATGGAGGGAAGAATTGGCGGGCTATTGATAATGGGACGTTCGATGCCGTGGAGTGTGTTGGAAAGCATACCTGCTGGGCGTCTGGGTCGAGGGGCAGAGTGGCTCGTTTAGTATTGCCCTGAAAGATCTGTAGCCGCATGTTGTAACACTGCAACGCCACTTCATCGATGTGCTTCTTGCTGCCATTGCCTGTGAGATGATGGCTAAAGGAGTAGCCCTCCTGGGCATATTGCAGCGCGTAGTCGTTTTGTGGATTCCATTGTGTATCATACATCTGGCTCTTACAGTACATGTATACCTCAACATTCCCACCACCGTCCATCGCTGCTCACGACTCAAGCTGCTCAACCTGGACCTCCTCTGCTGTCTTCCTCGTGTGCTTGATCAGCAGGTTCGCTGCACCACTCGGTACAGGCCGCCCATACTCAGGCACAGCACGCGTTCCCTCGAAATATTTCTTACCCCCTAATTTCAGGCCCAGGGGATGCGGCGTACCCACCTTCTGTGCTCGTTGTTCCATGCTCTGGTCCTTGTGCAGGCCTCGCTCATAGAATGCATAATCGATCACCTTCTCTATGCCGGTCCTTGTGCGTTTCTCTGTCTTGGTGGCCTTGCTGCGACGGAGTTCGACGTTACCAAGGTTGAAAAGATCGCCGAGGTCTGCTCGTCGCCGTGAGGGGCCTGCCTGTTGCTTGGCGCGCCCGCGTGCTTGTTGAGCCTTTGTGCCTTCGATGCCGATGGCGTCCATGAGACTCGTGGGATGCGGCTTGGCGGCGGCGCGCAGGTGGCCATAGAGATCTCCGAGTGTGTCGCAAGAGTTGAGATGGGGGTCGGAGATGCGGACGCGGGTGAGTTGGTATAACCGCTTGAATAACTGGGAACCAAATTAGTCTTCTTGGGTTGTTTCTGTGTTCATCCTGAACTTACAGCAAACTTGAGGTTCAGATCGTTGAGAGGAACATGTCGCCACTTGACTTCTTCGACTTGTTCAGGTGTGGAAGACGAGGAGCTACTAGACCGTGCAGCTTTCCTCGGCGCTGCAATGTCATCGACTAGTTTCTGTGCATGGTGTGTAAGAACGGTGTGGCGCAGCTCGCTGATGGCTGAAGTCGATGCCTCGAAGGCGGACGTAAGCTCGGCCAAGCGCGACAGAGGGGCAGCAGGCTGTACAACAGGCTCTACGACCTCGACAACCTCTTCCACCTTGTCGGCGGCTACGGGCTTAGCTCGTGGCACCGGGCGATTCGACATGAAGTCAAAGGGCTTCTTCTCAGGATCCATCTTGACAACAGCCGCACGCTTAAAAACCGGTGTGGCGGGATCCATGACAGGAGTCGGCTCTGGTTGCAATGCTGGGCCGAGGAGTTCTTCCGCTTCGTCTACGAGCAACTCATCTTGCTCGATCTCTTGTGCAGAGTCCCATTCAGGCGCACTTTGAATGACTTTGAGAAGATCCTCTGCGTTCCTGTACCTTGGGTAAGAAAGCGCAAATTCGCCGCTGTCGGTCTTGCAGAGCTTGACATTTTCGATCCACTGAGGTTTGTCGTAAACACCCCTGTTTGGTAGCTTTGCGAGGTCCATGTCCATGCCAGCTTCCTTCAACGCGTAAACCTCGGCAACTGCTTGGATGAAACTGTTTCGAATGAATTCGGGCTTGCTGAATTTGAGCTTGGGGTTCACGACTGTGGGAGATATGTGCAAACCGAAGCTAGTTCAAGTCAGTCGGAGATGCTGCAGTTGCCCCAGGCTCCACCAAGTTTAGACGTACTCATGTTTCGTGTATGGCCGCCCTGTCATTTCGTGCACTGTCTGCGCCATCATCAGGTTCCCATCGCGAAGGGTATACGGCGTGCCGGTCAGCTCCTCGATGTCGTTGGCCATGCCCAAGGTGAGCGGTGTGTATGTTTGCAATGTGAGCTTCTCATACTCCTTGGCCATGTCGCCCTCAAGCTTCTGCTGCAGCCACTTCTCGTGGCCAATGTGCATCAGACGACTGCCTGGCGTGTCTGCCCCCAACTCTTCCGCAGGCAGGTAAAGATATTGCCCTTGGTCGCTTTCTTCGCGCTCCTTCTCGTCTCGGCGCATGAGCTTCTTTCCGTCTCGGCTCATTTGCTCCTCGAGCACCTCCTCATACTCGCCCTGCTCCTCGGGGGCTATCCGCACGGGCGACGTGGGGTCGTATGGGTCGACGTGTGCGCCAATTGGCTCCGAGTCGCCGAGAAGTCGCTTCTGCCATCGTCGCACAAACTGCTGGTGCTTCTTCTTGTCTTGCTTCTGCGCGGGTATGAGGAAGGCGTGGGGCGCGGTGGTGGAGAAGGCGGCGGTCGAGGTGCGGAGGTGCGCACACGGCGGTGTTAAGCCCTGTCGTACTGAAAAGGCGACAGAGGCAGATGCATCGATTGCCCGCGAGGGGCGCGGTATTCGGCGCATTGGGGTCGAGATAACGTGATGGACGGCCGTCGGAATTTCTCGAGGTGTAATTGAGAGTTGCGCTAGGTAAGACGCCGCACTTCGGCCAATCAGCGTCACGAAAGCGCCGAACATCTACAACCACTTTGACGCTGCCTAGGTCATCACCATCAACCAAAAAAAAAGTCGCTGAAGATGGCACCGAAAGGCCTAAGAAAGGCGGCACCCACACAAACACTGGTCCTGGACAACGGCGCGTACTCTATCAAAGCCGGCGTTGTCTCAGATGCAGTGCCAGTGGCCACCTACGACGAATGCAGAGTGATACCGAACTGCATCGCGCGAAGCACACGCGACAAGTGCACCTACGTCGCGTCCGAGCTCGACGACTGCAAGGATTTTGGCGAGCTGGCGTTCCGGCGACCAGTCGAGAAGGGCTTCATCGTCAACTGGGAGGCAGAGAAGGCCATCTGGGAGACGGTCATACAGTGTGACCCGAAGGAGACCAATCTGCTCCTGACAGAGAAGCCAAACTGCCCCAAAGAGCTGCAGAAGAACTGCGACGAGATCGTCTTCGAGCAATTTGAGTTCGCCGCATACTACCGCTGCATAGGCCCGCGCCTGAATGCCTACCACACACCTGACCCGGCCTCGCTGTCCGCCCTGCCGCAAGAGTGCCTGCTCATCATTGACAGCTCGTACTCAGACACGACGATCCTCCCACTCTACAATGGCAAGCTCCTCCAGTCAGCCGTGCGGCGGCTCACAGTCGGCGGGAAGCTGCTTACAAACTACCTCAAAGAGCTGGCCTCACTGCGGCACTACAACATGATGGAGGAGACATACCTGCTCAACGAGATCAAGGAAGCAATATCATACGTTGCGCCGTCTTCACAGCACTTTTCCACGGATCTCGAGCGGACGTGGAAAGGCCGGCTGGGCAGCAAGAGGGATTTGGATTCGAGCGTCGTGGTCGACTATGTACTGCCAGACTACGAAAGCGCAATACACGGACATGCACGACCTCACGACCCTGCCAAGCAGCGCATGCGACGGGGCCTACAACCGCTACAGGGTCCGCGCGAAGACCTGCTACCGATGGGCAACGAGCGCTTCGCTGTGCCAGAATTGCTCTTCAACCCATCCGACATCGGCATACAAGAGACTGGCCTCCCTGGCACAGTCATGGAATCACTGAGCGGATTGCCGGAGGCTCTCAGAGTGGGCCTGCTAGCGAATGTGGTAGTCGTTGGAGGCAATTCGTTGATCAAGGGTTTCATCCAAAGATTAGAGGATGAGCTGAGGGCGATTGTACCAGCACAGTATCTGCTCAATATCTCACGAGCAGAGGATCCAATCAAGCACACATGGTTGGGTGCAGCAAAGTTCGCCAGCCAGCCGGAGCTGCTGAAGGAAGTGCTCGTGGACAAGGCTGAGTACGACGAGAGGGGCTCGACATGGTTGCTGAAGAAGTTCTCCGGAGACAGATAACAGTCCTACGCCCTAACCATACGAATCACCACAAACATTGCGGCCGAATTGGAAATCACCGATTTCAACTTCATCCTTTCCGTTTCGAATCCTAGCGTCTCTACATCCTAATGTCAAGCAGACTCCTCGCAGATTTCCACGTACCCCGTCCATTACTCGTAATGTCTTCCAAAACGCCTCTGAGCCACAACCCAACCGCCGGCTCGGACTCGCCAACCGCTTCATGCGCCATGCGCAAAGGAAAGAGCAAGAAGAAGGCACTTTGATCACCACCCAACGTGTGGCTGTAATGCATGTGGTAATCAACGCTGCGGCATATGATCATGCCGGCCGTGTACAAGCGTTCGAGTAAGCTCTCGTCTTTACATTCACCGTGGATCAGAACCTCCAGGCCAATGACAAACTGGACCACTAGAATGAGGGCTCCGTTGTACATTGTGGCGCCAGCACATTGCATGAGGGACTGGTATTCGAATATCGTCGACCACGCTGGGCTGGGATTCCCGTCGTCGTCTAGAATAGTGGGTGTCGATGGGGGTGCCGGTACTTCGGTACATGCGGTGGAAGAATCAGCCGCCCAACTCAAACCCCATTCCTCAAGGTCCTTCAAGATACTTCTAGCCTTCTCGTAAAGATCCCGCACGATTTCCGCCCGTTTGCCATCGTCGACTTCCGACATCGCTTGGTCCCTCAGGACGAACAGCTCGGGGCAATCGCTGAGGATATCGAAGAGCAATTTCCCCGGATCTATGCGTTCAGGATGATGAACCCACGGCTCCGTCTTCCACTCCGGGCGAGCCAGAATTGTTGGTTTGCGTAGAATGATAGCAGCGAAGATCATCGTCGTGCGAGTCTGCTCTAGTATCATTACACACGGAAGGGATGACATTTGCTTCGGGCCCCTGAGTGCGAAGATGCGCTCGAGTCCTCGCGCGTGGTTTACCCACCCGTCCTCACGATCCGAGATCATATGCTGCTCTACGTCAATTCCAATTACTGCTGAGCGACTTGAAAGATAAGATTACCTCAATCAAAGCCATGAGCATAATCGACTCGAGCACATCAAAAGAGTGCGCAGCATACTTCTTCGGAAGCGCAGAGTTCAACGACGTCAACGCGTGGCTATATCTGTGCAAGCCATGCCGCGTGATTTCCCGATCCTGATGCTTGAGACCAAAGTACGTGTACGATAGTGCCAGAAAACACTGCGAAGCCAAGGTCCGGTTTACATGCGCCGGGACAACGATGTGTGGGTTCTCTGGCAGGAAATGCATGCGCGTAAAGGCGGTGAATATGTCATCGCGCGGTATGATGGGGTTGTACAGGATATCAGAGAAAGCTGGAGGCGGAGACGCCGAAGGTTTGAAGCCGTTCGTGTTGTTAGCTTTGGTCTTTTTCGGTGCGTCGCGTACCGGTCCGTTGTCGTAGAGTATGAAGGATAGGTCACGGAAGCCGCCGCATTCTAATCGCGATTTGGTGCATTGTCCGCACTTTGGCTTCACGAGGTCTTGGGATGGCTTAGCATGTGGATTCCTCTTGTAGTATAGCAACTGTGGGTTTTTACGAACCGCACTTTCTGTGTCGGCGCCGACAATCGTCACATCCTTTGGACCGTCCTGCGACTCCCACCATGTTGCAATGCGCGCGGTATCCGTTGAATCTTGGGCGATCGCTTGTGGAGTAGACGAGGCCCACTGTTGTGCTGGACCCCTGCAGTTTGCCGTTTATGACCTGCAGAACCGGCGCGTAGGTAGTAGTGACAGTGTCGATGTGGTAGTGTAATGATTTGTAGCCCCGTTTCGTAGACGCAGGTACCCGGCTTGGTGACGTGGCGTGCGCGAGAAGGCTCTGGGGAAAGGAGACAAGCTTCATTGGCGTTTTCACGTGATGTTCCAGCATCGTGGTAGACTAGAATGGTAGTCGCTGGTCAAGCGCCAATTTAAAAGCACTGGGCCGGATTACTCTATGAGGGCAAGCTTTATCGTCCCATGGGATGTGAGCTACGAGCGTCTGACTTGTCACTGCATTTTGAACAGTTGGCACACATCGTTCTCTGTAGGACGAGGTAGTTCGCCCAGAAAACTTTGCCAGAACAATTGTGCTAGGAAAAAGGTACCGGTATTTAGCGCAAAATATCATCAGTCAAGGGAGAAGACATATAGACAAAGCCGTACAAAAAAAAGCAAGAAAGAGGAGGGACACGAGAAATTGAAAGAGGTTGACATGCTGGCAAGAATCGAGAGATTATACGAAGGAGGAGCCAAACACAAGTACAACAAGACGGGAAGCGGAGCGTTTCTCGAAGTTTCCCTCGCTCTATCGGCATTCATTCGATTGTCGTTCCGGATCCGCTGCTGCATGGACGCAGCACGACGAACGTCAGGACAGGGCCTCCCACAGAGGGACGAGCAAACACAAGTACAATGAGACGGAAGCGGAGCGACTTTTGCTTGCTCCGTCGGATCCGCTGTTTTATGGACGCATCACGACCAACGTAATGACAGGGTAGGGCCTACCATTTTACTCGGTTGAAGTTGAGCCGCTACGCTCAAATGGGAGCATGCTGCGTGAGATATCCCAGAACCAACTGCCAGCAACCGTCACGGTACTTTCCCACGTCCGTCCATCATTGGATACTTCGTACAATAGATAAGAAATGCCCAATGCGCGCAGCACGGTAGCTGGTGCTGCGCCCTACATACATCCCCGCCTTAACTTGACCCCTGAGATCGCAGCACAGTAGAAAGCGATCTCGCACCCAGAGCGAACTTCGCACTTGCACCGTGCACGGCGCATCTTACGCGCGCTGAGAAGGCTATGTGAAGGCGCAATTCACTGGACACTTCAACGAGGACTTGAGTTGATAATAGTCTGTTTTGACAAGACGTTCTTCCGATCATGGATTCCCGAAGTGCGTACTCAAGGGATATGCCACGACCAAATACAATTGCGCATGTGAAATGCAACACAAGCAATTTACCATAGCGACAGCCAATCGGATCCATCTGAACTTACCATCTTACCACATTCAGGCCATCATGCGAGTTCTTGACCTTGCTCCTGGCCCCAGCGAGAATCGCATGCTAGGCGGGACACGACAACCAGCGGGCAGTGGCAGACATGAAAAATGTATACTTGGAATACCGTACGTTGACGCAAAACTTCCATGGGGTCGATCCTCTTGCGAGGTTTTGTGGCGGAGTCGTTCGTTGATGCTTGAGCCTCGCATTATTGTCCGTTTCCGACGGAGCATTGCAATTCTGCAACATGCTTATATGGTCGGTAAAGTCACCTACACCTCAGGGTATCATCTTTCACTTCATCAATCTTAACAACAAGCGCATTCCGTTCCATCCCTTTCGACAAAACACCCCGAAGTTCAACCAGATTCACCTTGACCTACAATGGCAGACTGCGAATACGTCAACGCAACATGTCCCGTCGAAGACACCATTTACGGCTACACACCCAGCCTCCCCGCCAACGCCGTTTTAGCCGGCATATTCGGTCTCGCCATGCTCGTAAACATCTTCTACGGCATCAAATACAAGACATGGAGCTACATGGCCGCGGTCGGCCTCGGGTGCCTTGCAGAGTGCGGTGGCTACGTGGGCCGCATACTAATGCACAACAATCCGTGGAATAGTACGGCGTTCCAGGTCCAAATCTGCCTGCTCATATTCGCGCCGTCGTTCCTCGCGGCGGGCATATATCTGACCCTCAAGCACGTGGTGTTGCAGTTTGGCGCCGAGTGGTCGAGATTGCGACCCAGTTGGTACACGTACGTGTTCATCGCCTGCGATGTGTCTTCGCTGGTTATGCAGAGTGCTGGAGGGGCCATGGCTGCGATGGCGGATCCGGGCGAGAAGATTGGCGACATTGGGACCAATCTTATGATTGCCGGAATCATCTGGCAGGTTGTCGGTAAGTTCCCAGCATTTCTGATCAACGTTTTGATACTGATAATAGCAGTATTGGTGATCTTCGCAGCCCTCGTCGCTGAATACACGCTTCGAACATACCGTCGCCGAAATCAACTTAGTCAATCGGCGTTGGACCTCTGGTACTTAGCTCCCCGTGTAGACTGCAGGCAGAGTACAAACTGACTATGATTACCAGGGCCAACCGGCGTTTCAAGATCTTCACCGCTGCCGTCATCGGAGCATACACCGGCATCTTCGTGCGCTGCGTATACCGAATTCCCGAACTGCTTGGCGGCTGGGGCGGCGAGCTGATGCGCAACGAGCTCGAATTCATCATTCTCGAAGGCGTCATGATCTGCCTCGCGGTCTTGTGCCAGACAATCTTCCATCCTGGCATGTATTTTCCTGCGCTGGCGAGCCCGCAGAAGAAGCATAAGCAACAAAAGGTCAACAATGTGGAAGAGGGCGAAATGGAGCCGTTGAGCAGCTACGAGGATGTGAGACCCGCAGCCAGATACTACGATCCTACTCCCAAAGGACAAAAGTACGAGGATGTTAGAGGGCAGAAGAAGTAAGTGCTTGAATGCATCGGGTAGGGGTCTTGACGTGTCGCGGCACGCAATGGACTGTCCTGGTCATATTCCTCATACCTATATTGGATCAAGGCTGTGTATGATTGTGCCGTGGCGTTTTGGGTATGCGAGGGGTCCCGGAGTTTGTGTAGGATTCAGTAAAAGCCACCGAAATTGGGATTAGATGGCATGGTCGTAAGCAACTTGAAAATTGCTTATTCATGCGCCCTCTTTCATCAAGCTCTCTTCATGATCGTCAGGCCAGCCCAACTGATCCTCGCTGCAATCAGTAGCGACGCACTTGCAAGTAGCATGCAACCCCCAAACGTCCACAGAGCACTGAATCCCCCATGATCCAACACAACGCCTCCAAGCGGCGTTCCAATCAGAACACCAAATGCCACAATGCTAAAACTTTGACCTAGCCTTGTTCCGATCTTGTCCCGGGAATCTCTGCTGAGGTTGACAATGATAGTGGGTGGCAGACTGACGAAAGAGCCGGAGAAGAAGCCGTAGAACGCGATGAGCACGACGATGCCGGCGGATGTGTTGACAGCCATGAAGCAGAGACAAAGCATCGCGGAGATGAGACAGCACGGAATCACGACATTGAAGGGGCCGAGTTTGTCGGCGAAGATGTTGGGTACGATGCCTACGTAACGCATCAGCAAGCCTGGAAATGGATAACACAGCGAATTGTACTTACGTCCGAACACGGATGTACTGTTCATGATAGCCAGCAAGTAGAAACCCAGATCCTGACTTGTGATGTGTCGTTGCAGCGCGTATACCTGCGCATAGAAAAACGGCACGTACAAGCCCATGAAGCCACAGAAGAAGCCCGCAACTTGCAGGCTGTACGCCGGAATGAGGAAAGCGCGCAGATCGAGGAGCGAGCGCGACTTCGCTGGCAAGACTCTGACGCGCATGCATGCGAGTGGCACGATCACCGTGCCGAGGATAAGAAATCCCAGCGCCCTCGTTGTCCACGCGAAACCAACTCGCGGAAGAAGATTGTGGAACACAATCGGGTATAAGACGCCGCCGAGCGAAGATCCAGATGCCGCGATGCCAATTGCCAGACCGATCCTGGTCGAGTAATACGTCGACAAGATCGCGATACTCGGTATGAACAGCGCCCCAGTCCCAACGCCGATGCAAAACGCTTGGGCAAGCAGAACTTGCCAGTACTCATGAGCAAGCGACAACATCATCTGTCCTAGTACCAGCATGACAGAGCCAAACACCAGAAGTGAGCGAAAGTAGCCTGCATCGTACAAGGGACCTGTCAATGCGCCGACCGTGAGGAGAAGGAACGCTTGGATGGATCCAATCCAGGAGATTGCTGAGGCGGAAGAGTTGGCGAGGAGCTCGTTCTCGTAGTAGGCTTGATACGAGCCAAATGCTGCGAGGTGTGTAGGTACGAAGTTAGTGTATGTCTCACATGCACTTCGTAGAAATACACTTACTGTTGATTATGCCCCATGTATTGAACATTAGGAAGAAGCTACCCAGCACTTGCATCCACGCCCAGAACCCTCCGTTCGGTATTGCATCCGCATCCTTCCCACTCGCCTGTCTCGATACCACCGGCTCAAGCGCATCATCGTCCTCAACCACGTGATTGTCCTTCTCTTGCGCCTCGTTGGCTGGCCTTTCGTGGGTACTTCGAACGGGGGTTGACGGGATGTTAGGATGCTGGCTGGACTTCTCATCGAGCAACTCGTGCGGAGAGCTGATCGTGCGGTCCGTCGCGTCCATGCTGACGGCTGACGCTTATGAGGTGGTGAAAGGGCGGCGTTGTGTCCGGCAAACAACGTAGAACTTTGAAACGAAACGTTTGACCCGAGGTGGCGGCACGCTTGACGATCGGCAACCAGGACTTCGATGTGGGCACACAAGGAAAGAGCAACAGGCGAAAAGGTACGTTGTTCAAGTCTGGGCCTCAGTTCCTGTTATATGGCTTTTTCATCTAGGCACTCGAAGCTATTACTAATCGAAATGTGAAAGCCTCGCAGCACGCCCTTGAGGGTCGCTCGGCCTTGAAAAAGGGCGAGCTTGCTCCACGTTTGTGTGTGCCGTTGCCGGGCCGGGGAATCATACAATTTTATGGGTTAAAGCCGTGCTATGGCCGGCTTGTTTACAGGGCTGAAATTACATCAGCAAATCAGACGCTAAAATCAACTCGATTTGGAGCCTGCCATTGGCCGGTCTCTTGTCCACGATGCCTTGACGAGCATAGGTACAACCTTCTTGTAGCTGTGTTTGGCAACCCACGAAACTTTCGGCGTGTTGAAGATTCATAAAGGTGAGGAGTTGAGTGTGATGAGAAATCCAAAGTCTGGTAGATTACAAACCCATGAACTGCGTCCCTTTCGTGGATAGGTACTTCGTGCTTAGGATCTGCATTTGTGTCTGCATGCGCGTCGAGGATTCAGCCGTTTAGAGTATGGTGTGCGTGTGCGCTTCCTCGAGAAGGCTGGCGTACGGTAAGCATGAACCTGAGTGTCTCACCCCATAGACCATACCCAGGTACTAGACTATCGGCCTCCGACCGCACTGTAAACACTTTGCAGCACGTTCTGAGGCATCACTCAACCACCGCATACGCCAGAGATCTCAGAAGAGCAACTCAGCGCCTCACCGCCGTATCCTCTCGAATTCTCTTCCCTGACTAGTCTACCTAGGTATGCTTGCAACGACTCTGCATTGCCGGGATGTCCCAACTGATGAACTTGGCCATCCGTGATCTTCTACGTTGCGCCGACCGACGTACCGTCGAAGCTCATCGATGTCTCGACACACATGTACCTGTTCGAAATCGCCGACTTTGCAATCACATCCTCGAAGTACGCTGTACGGACGCGCGTCAGGTCCATGTGACATGCGATCACTTGCCGAAGGTGGTTGACACAGTGGTCGATGTTGTAGCAGGCGACGAACGTACTACATCGCTGGAGAGGTGTAGCATATCCTTCGTTCGCACTTCAGCTTGAGGGTTGGCAAATTTCAATTCAGCGTCGGTGGCTGCTGCGAAAGAGACGAGGGCAATCACCAATCTCAGTGCCGAATCCAGACTCGCATGTTCCTACTTGAAGTGGACAAAGTACGTTCGTAAGGAAGAGTGCAGAGGCGGAAACTCCGACAAGGAAAGATGCAATTAAACGTCTAGACGATGCCCTCGAAGATCATGAGAACGATGAGGAGAACTTGGCTTCACAGCAATTCGACCCGGTTCGTGCAACGTGTACCGGTAACGCTGCATCTTCTTCCATTCGCGTGTAATTGTCGCTAGCATCCAATGCAAAAGTATAGTTAATCAAACAATTAACCAACAGCTAAGCTGCAGTTACCAGCTCCCTTCCACGACAGCAAATGTGGCGCCTCTACAACATCTAGCTCCCTCGGAAACAACCGCACCCCATTAGCCACTAACATCAGGCCTACCAGAACACGGTCTAGGTCTTAGCCTTATCCACACCCATCTCGTGCGTATCATCCGCATGCATGACACCTTAACCTCCAGTCAGAAGTCTAAGCTCAAGCCTCGACAAGGCTACGCCAACTTGGCTAGCCGGTGCAGGTGTAGTATTGCTGACTACCAAGATGCCTATATCCGGCTGCCACGAAGCCATATCCAAGATAGCCAATACCACTCTAGCATGCACAAGCATTGACAAGGCTACACAAGCTTTACTAGCCAAGTACGTCCTCTCGTCTCAGCGCCTGCGCGATGATCGGGACCAATTCTACAGGCCTATGGGTGCATCCGACATGAAATTGAGGCGGAAATGTTGTCGTGTGATCAAGGGACTATGCCGCCAAAGGCAGATGATGGGTATTCAACGCCTGTGTTGCATGTTCCCCCATGTTGGTGGAGGACCTTTTGATATCTACTGGGAACACAGACTCCGCCCTCGATGCATGATGGATTGTAAACATAGCAAGAGATGTATCATGGGTGGATTGGTGTCTCACGGCAGTTGAGCATGAGGGGAAATCGCGGGCTGTCTCCCAAGTATATAACCCCGACACAAAGTCCCATTTGAATCCAAAAAGTACCATCCTCAATACCATCACCACCCCAAAAACTAAACCAAAACCCCCAACAAACTCTCCCATCACTATGCATTCTCACCTCATCAAGGCACTCGCAGTCATGTGCAGTCTAGCCGCCATCACCGCTGCAACCCCCGCGTTCAACGAGCGCGACCTGCTCGTAAGCACTAAACTACACGAAACGCTGAATTGCCATGAATTGTTCTAGGAGCGAGCAGGCCAAGCGCTGCGGCGTAAAAGGGTGCAATACGCGTGGCGGTTCGCATTACTGCACTGAAGTCATTGGGTGCGATGGCGGCTGCATGTCACCCAGTGATACTTGCGGCGGTTTCCCGGCGTGCAACACTCAATTTAGTAACTGTGAGATACTCCCCATTTCAGTCGATGGGGAAATCGCAAACTGACAGTGTCAAACAACAGGCAAGCGTTCCGTTGAGTACGACATTGCTTTGAAGGGAGGAAAGCTCGTTGAGCGTGCAGACGGCTCAGTCGAACGAAGCGAGGATGCCGACGAGTACGTTGCTGTGGTGTTGGAGTCCATGCGCGAGTTGTGAGATGTCGCACTTAGATGTTGAGGCGCCGGTAGGGCTTTGCAACACACTCGTTTGTGAACCCAACGCAAAGTCGTATGTAGAGGCTATTGATGAGATTGACGAGAATGGACTTAGTCGAACACGATTACCATCTTTACGGTTAGAGGCCGGCTATGAAATGAAAGAATTAGGTACCAAGCAATGTCATATTCCGCCCTTGGGCAAGTCTACCTGTAAACCCAACCAAATACCACATGAACGTGAAAGAAACAGGAGAATTCCCTTGGACATTTCATGTCTCAAGACGTCCATCCGGATGAACAAAGCGAAATGCCGCTGTAATGTACAATGTAATGTCAGGCTCCCGTGTACCCGTCATGATCTTGCGGGGAATATGCTTCGTGAAATCGTCAGAGAACTGGCTTTTGTGAGGTGAAGAAAATCTGCCAGACGCTGATACACAACGCCCAAAACACTCGCTATGCTGTACACCTGTAATAGCAAAGATCCATCCAGATTTTGTTTATACCGGAAATTGTATGAGACAATGAAGGAACTGGTCGGCCGTGAATGTGCAAGAAAAGTTGCCGTAGCGCTGATGGGCAACTCCTACTAGCCGGATGCTGGGGTCTTCAGTTGTCGTCCTCCACATGTTGGGCCAAGAGCCTGTATCCTGACGGGTGCATCGGTGATTCCTCGACTTGTTCGATACGCTCCTCAAGACGCAAGTTCTGCAGAGGCTTGTTGCGCATGTGACTGTGACTGTCAGGCGCGGGTTTGACGTGGCCTTTGAGCGCTCTCTGACGGCGCTCCTCACGTTCATTGATCACGTCTCGCATTAGCTTCGTGACTTCCGACCAGCCCAACTGGTTTGCGGTTGCACGATGATTTAGGATGCGATCGACGAGAGGAAGTGGAAGCGAAAGCAGCACGGAAGAGAGAACACGAGATGCATGGGTTGGTTGAACCCCATCACCAGGCGGTGCATCTCCAAAACGAATCTTGCTTAACCGAGGGTTGTGGGTTGAAGGACGCGACTCACGAAGCACGGGCAGACGGGGGAGATGCTGCAGCTCCGGTGCAACGTTGTGGAGCTTGAAGTCGACTGGGAAGGTGAAAGCCATAAACTCTATGGCGTAATTGAGCAGAGCCGCACTGAACATGTCGTCGGCCTCGAAGCCTTCCTTGCTGGAGCTAGACTGGAGGGCAACCTGTAGAACCTCGTCCACGGTGTCCCATCGAAGTAGCGACCGTGCGATGTCGACACCGCGAGCTTGCATGCTCGGAATCTGGAGTGCCCTACCTGCAGCGATGTAGCTCAAAAGCTGCTGCATCCGCCTTCGCGCGTCGCTGGGCAGAGATGGCTGCTCACTGTCGTAGTCGTAAGGCGTAACACCATACAAGAAGTTGTGTGCGAGTAGCAAAGGCGCACCATAAAGCACTTTGGTAGCCTCCTCAAGGGACTCGCGAGTAACGAAAGGGTCGGAGATGATGATGTCGAGCATGCGGCGGGTATCCCTTGAGCGATGTGCGGCAGGTAGGCTCCGACGTACAGCTTCTGCAATCACTGGGCTGCGGGCTACCACGATACCATGGACGGGGATGCTCACTAGCAAAGACTCAGGAGAACGGACATGTAGGATAAAGTCGGCGAATTCGGGATTGCCAAACTGAGTAGACAGATAGGCGGCGAGCTCGAAGGGTGACTCTTCCATACCTTCATGGGATGTCATGCCGTTCTGGTACGGTACCATCCGTTGCGCGTCACCAAGCTCAGAACCAGGCTTCATCTCACCGAAGAAGGACTTGCTTGGCGAGTTGGCGGCTCCGTTTATCCTGTCTCGTGGTGGATGTGCATTCTCGTAGGTGGTGGCCGGGTGCCCGTTTTGATAGTCGACACCGTTGCTATAGTTGGGATCTTGGTGAGGTGTCGCAAGTGGATATGGCCATGCACTACCCGTGTCTGATGGATGTTGAGCATGTCCAGGGTAGAATGACGGGACAAACTCTGTAGGAGCAAAACCTGGAGGGGGGCGTGGTAGTGTGGCGTGTCGATCTTGGCCGAAGTCATTTGGCTCAGCCGGCGTTGCGGGAGAGCTATTCAGCACACTGAAGGCTGCGGCGCCTGCACTGAGTTGAGAGCGGTGTGACAGAGGAACAGGCTTGCCAGTGCTAGGAGGCGAGACTTCCGAATCGACCCTGTTGGAGGGGAAGAAGGGAGGAGGTAATTCGGTCGGTATGTTCAGCTTGCGGTGATGACCGTTGGTGGCAGGCTTTGGCTCGACAGCCTGGTCGGAGCTTGAGGATGGAGCTCCACCGTTCGTGTCGATAGCCACGTGGGCGTCTGATGTCGACCATGTTAGTACACGTTTCGACAGGAGCGTGGCTGTTGTGCGGGGAGAGAACTCACCGTGGAGGAGGGGCGTCCGCTCGACATGGTCTTCTGTGGACTTTGCGGGTGACGCGGCCAGGACAGTGGTGTCTTCCTCGCTCTTCTCTGCTGTAGAAGCGCGGGAGTCCGGCGTCATGGGGGCATCGACAGCGCTCGTCTGCGGGAGCTGTTCCTCGGCCTGCTTCTCGGCACCAACAGCTTGCGGCCCCGAGCCATTCTTCTCAGCAGTGACAGTGCCCTTGTTGGACTCCTCTGGAGTGATAGGCCTGGCAGCAGGAATGGTGCGAGACAGGCGGTGGGGTATGGCAGGCACAACGCGCGAGAGAGGGCGGCGCGCCTGCCTCTGCGCTGGAACTGGTGCGTCTGCTACTGATGGAGCCATGGCTGTGATTTCTGCAGAGTCAAACAGTGCAGTGAAACACGGTAGCAGCGGCTCCAGGTATCAGCAGATTCGCAGTGTTGCCAATTAGCCTGGAGCGCTCTGAGACGGTTGAAGAGCGCGTGGGGTGACCGAGTGAGCGTGCAGAAGATGCAGGTGGAGACTTGCGATAATGTGGGGAGACCGAAAAGCTATGACAGATGACGCATCCGGTAGTTAGTCAGCAGGGACACCTCCGACTCTCTCGACGAGAATTCGCTTCCGCTCCAACAAAATGACAAAGTTGTGATGAACAGATCGCTGACTGCCCTTCTGCGTTCCAGGGAGGTTATAGCCATGCCAGCTGCAACGGCAACCTGTCCGAACATACCAGGCAGCCAAGTCGAGGCCCAGCACTGTACCACCTTCTCTCCATCACTGGTTGAGTAGTCCCCAATCAACTGCATCGGCAAGGAGCCCTGTTCTGATTGTGCAGTTTGTGGCTTATCGTGATGGCTGCGAGCTGTGGTAAGAAGCATTCCCATTCGTTCGTCATTCTAGGAAGGCACGACGACAGCTCGAATCTTGAAATATCTGGTTCGACATCATCGTCTCCGCAGTCAATCTCCTCTTATTATGCACATACTACCTTCATAATCTAGTAACGAGAGGCATCAACCCTGGATAGCCGCGCAAAACACTATGAATCTAGACAGGATGGTCGTTGTTGCTTGCTATGTCGCGACGATCTCGTCACTCTCAACCCAAGCTTCGAGTGGCAGGGCTTGCATCTTACCACGACCGAAGATGATCAGGAGTAGAAGACTGACAGAACATCATACCAAAGTATTTCAAAATCTATTCAGGCCCATTGTTTAAAGAAGGCTGCCATGTTGCTACATTGTCGCATAGAGATTGGCTGGCAGATCCCACGCGTCGAATGTGGAAGGAGCCCATCAACACTTTCTCACACAAAAATTTCCCACGTGGACCAGCACCTGATGCGATGACGCTTCTTCTTTGACCTCACGGCTCAGATTGCACCTCCACAACACCGCATTCTACATAACACCTCGAACAACCTAAGACACTTCACGCCTATCAAACAGTCATTACCTACCTCAGCACCAGATAATGGTCCTTGGCCAATCGCAATCTCGTCCTCGTATCAAATTGCCTACAACAAAAGATCATCGTTACTCCGAATGCCGCTTGCTGGACTCACCGGCGAACACATCGAAAGACCCTCTAGAGACCTGCACTCATAGCCCAGAGGTCACAACCTGCTTAGTAGACCTAACCCCAACCCCATCAAAAGCCCTCCTCAATCCCTCTTCTCCACAACCAGACTTCACACCCTCACGTACGTAGCCCTCCCTCCCCCT
>Ga0265797_10003967_pt1 | contig 23060 bp, 16 predicted proteins | sample P2T30metagenome_FD_192433 | JGI IMG/M metagenome (GOLD analysis project Ga0265797, IMG submission 192433) | Plant litter microbial communities from East Loma Ridge, Irvine, California - P2 T30 | ecosystem: Environmental > Terrestrial > Plant litter > Unclassified | place: USA: California... | reverse complement strand
GATGTCGCGCCGTCAGCGTGGAAGCCTCCTGGGGTGAGTGTGAAGTTGTCCGAGAAGAATGGAGGGACTTCGGGCAGTTGCGTTGTTGGGTTGGCGGGGACGAAGAGGATTAGGTGGTCTAGGCTTTGCTGTGACGTGGCCATTGCGGCAATTGTATCTTGGTGAACGACTTGGTTGTGACCTCAGATTATCTCACGGTGAGTTAATTACTACCTGAAGAGCTCAGCATCAAGTGTTCGTGGACGTGGAGTCAATGCGCCCAGGCTTGTCCGAAAAGGGAGCGACTACGGGAAGCGACAGGGATGCATGAGGGGTAGCTGCTGCCAACGCTGCTCGTCGCGTGAGTAATCAGTCACTTGTTCACGCTCATCTTATCAGATCGAGTTCGAATACTCTAAAAAGGTCAGCATCTGGCACTTACCTCTACGAAGGACCACCGTATGACTTGACTTTGCCGGCATCGCAGTAACTTTTGCACGACCTCGACAGAACGTGCACTCGACAGTGAAACAGCGGCAAGCAATACATGCGCATATCGTTCACTGCATCACCATCCACCGTACAACCATGCCGAACAAATACAAGACTGCATCAATCATGAGAGCGACGGATGCTAGCCGACACACCATCCAAAACTATCGATTCAAGACAACATCCCCCGTCCATCCCTCTATCCCATCCTCATCCCATCTCCCCACCCATAACTTCTCACACTCCTTTCCCAATCTTACCAACACAACCTGCTCCTTTCCAAGCTCATAACTCTTCTCATCCTCAAACAACTCTCGTATACTCACACTGCAATCCAGCACTGGGGCTTTGTTGTGGCCGTACTTGTAGCCTGGCATAGGCAGGATGGCGATGTTGAGCAACGCGCGGGCTTCGGGTGAGAGTCTGGTGGCGCGTTGGAGGGTCTTGAAGATGTGGACTGCGTAGCAGATTTCTTGGTATGCTTGGGCGGCCCACTGGGGAAGGGCGGGGAAGTGTTGGAGGAGGGTGGAGGGCGTTAGCGGTGGGGGGGCTTTTGATGTGGCTTTTTGTCTGATAGGCAAGGTGATTGGTGTGGACATTAGCGCGGGTGTTGAGATGCTGGGACTTGATGGCGGGGTTTCTTTCGTCTCGGGTGCTGGGCGGTTTGGCTGATGATTGCTTCAATCTTGACATCTTGATTGCCCTTTTATATAAATGAAGATGTGTGCTCTGTCCGCTGTGTTGTCTAGGGTTAGACATGTGTCTTTCGTTATGAACAAGACATTGTCCTAAGGTGAACTTGAGACTTATGTGAGGTGTATAGGCCAATGTCTGAGATGATCGGTAGCTAAGTATGTATATACTAGCATCATATTTCTCCTCAAGGTGCCGTCGACAAGGGTTCAACACTGTAATGCCGGGGTACCAAAACGGTACCCCGGAGGTACTCCACGTTCCTGGCATCGTTCGGTGCACTCGCAATAACCCGTTGTATACAGCTGGCAACTGTTTTAGAGCGCAAAAAACAGAATAACACTATCTGTATCCGCCTTGCGGAAAGGCGTTATCTAATTTTGCAGTTAAAACAATTACTAGGCTATTTAGTCTGTAGGTGTAAAGAGGTACGTCTTTAGTATAATTTATAGTTCTCTAATATTATAGTATCTTTTAAGTTAGCTTTTTTCTAAGCGCTTTAACTTTATATACTCTCTTTATTTATTCTCTTCTTATAGCGTTTATAAAGGCAAGTGTTAGAGAAAGCTAAGAGATTATGGACTTAGCTTATATTAGGTTCTTTTTATTACTTTTATATATTCTTACTACTTAGGCTTTAAAGTAACCTGCTTTAGTATCTATACTTATTAATACTATAGTAATGTTGAATGCTGCGTTGTACTGTTGACTGACTGCAGTGGTTTAATTCCTTACTAGGTACTCTGGATGCCAAGCGTAAACAACGACGAATAAAATCTTTTGGGCGTCGTTGCGCACTATGCCCATGAGCGTCGGGCTGCCGCACGATAGTCGGACCGTGATGTTCTCCACGTTATGTCGCTCACCGAACTGTTTTCTATTGAAGGCGCCAAATACCAGTAGGACTTTCTTCGAAAGCGACTGACATCTGTAGGAAAATTCGTCGTGCAGTTGTTTGACCTCCTCTTTCCACTCGTCGGCGACATTCGCGAGGTGACGTACGGACGCCGCGGTCAGACGGCGGAAGTACGCTTCGTACCAATGTGTGTCGCTCGCCGCGAAGCCCTTCTCGATGAGTATTCGGATGCAGCAGTTTGACGCGTCCAGCGTCTGACCGTCGTTGGGAGTCTTTGTCGTGAAAGTTGGATAGTGTAGCTGCAAATGCAACATGGAGGTTGCGCAGCCTGATGGTGAGACGATATGGGATTCTAGCATGCCGCTTCGCCTCGCCTCTTCCTTCTTGAATGCTTGGAACAGCTCGGGCATATCGAAGCTATCCTGTCCGTACTCCAGGTCGTACACAGATTCTTCTAGGAACTCACGCGCCCCGTATATCATCACGGCCAGAGCTTGCAGCACTTCTGCCCGTACTGCAGCGAGCCTGGCTTCCGAAGGAGAGTTCATGCATGCTGTGTTCTCAGAATCCATGTGCGTCGCCCATGCAGCTACTTCCTCTGAAGTCATGTCGTTGGTGTCGAGATAGTCACCGTCGTCGAGCAAAATCGCGCCATGCTCTCCACCAGCCCAAGTGTCCTTGACGTTATCTGTCCGGGTTACATCTTGCACCAGCATGACGCGGTCATCCTCGTCTACCCATACGTCCAACTGCTGGGTCGTGCTCGCGTCGTTGATGATGGCTGCTGCCTCGTTGGTGACATGTGTCTGACTGGTTGTTGCCTCCTTCCTGACGGTGATACCCTTGGGCAACGGGATTCTGGATTCTTAGCTCAAGTCGAACGCTGACTCGCTGGTCGTGCTCGGGTCGCTCGTGGCGGCTGATCACTCATTGGCCATTGTGTTCTCACTGGCGGCTGCCTGCTTGCCGACGGCTGCATCCTGAAGTGGCAGAATCTTGGAGGCTCGACCCCAGGCGAAGGCTGCTTGCTTCGTCGGCCTCGTGTCCTTGGCTTTCGGTGCCCGCTTCCTACTGATAGTCAGCGGTTATCGGTAACGATCATAGGAAAGCGCATCTCACCTTTTCGGCTGTGGATCTTCTGCCAGCCGTACACCTCATCCACTGAAAGACAGTGTGGCCTGTCTCTTTTGGTCGCTGGCGGTCGACATACCTCGGCGATCGAATCGAGACTTACCCGTGGACTGTAGGACGAAGATGCGAAGGACGAAGCTTGAGCACGACCGCACTCACCGTTATGCTGTTGATGTGACGCCATCTCTCTAGCAAGCAGGCGCGTTGGGGGCGTATCCTGTTGGAGCAGGACGCGGCTTCCCTCACTTGGGCGGGCACAGAATCCAGCAGGCGCGCGCCCCATTCTTGTTGGACAGCCCACCTGCTCTCTCATGATCCTTCCGCAGTCGCTTCGAACGACATGCTAAGTTGCGAAACTCATAAGAGTATCGCGTCCGGCCTCGTAAGATTGGTTAATGCGCTTTCTTCGAAGTAAGTCATGGCGGCACGACCTTAGAGGCACTGCTCGCTCAACTTCTTACGAAATAAATAGAGCAAGTGTAATGAAGGACGTAAGGCAAGTGCATGTCCCCTAATCCAATATACACCTCCACCTTTGAACATGCAATGCGATACGAAAGATGTTGATCAATGGTAAAAAGGTGTGTTATTCTGGGTCGAGGGCAAGATGATTCTCAAATGCGGGCGGAACGCTGAAGTTTGCCGAGCCCTCCGACGAAACCTGCAAGCACCGAGCCTCCGGCGAACGCCACTTCAATGATCTTCGTTTCAAGTCGGCTGAAAGAAGGCTGCGCAATATATTGCTCGTGTTATGTGCCATTGTCGGAATTCCACTTGAAGGACTGTTAGATTCTAATGTCTCTTGCTGCATGATGACTGGCTGTATGGCAGCCTGCGACAGTGTCTGTAGACCTATCTCTAGGACACTAGACCCTGAGCTTGCTAGTGCATCTAGCGCATGCCCTGGACCTGTCTGTGAGTGGGCACATAGCCCCGTTGGCGTTGGTGCCTTGTGAACGCTGTGCGGGTTTGTTCTTACGATATCAATTATGATTTTGCCCAACATTCCATCAAAGTCCGGTATGGTGTATCGGCTAGCATCCGTCGCTTTCATGAGTCAATCGTGTCAGCTTCCGACGAGAGCCGGGTTCGATTCCCGGTACCGGAAGAAAACCATATTTTTGCCATCATTTCCTTTTTGCCCGCGTCTCAAAACTTAATCTAGTCAGATGCTATATTGATGTGAGTGACCTGCAGCTTTTTTTATATGTTCACATCTGTCGTAAAGCTTGAGCTTACGCAGCTTGAGATGGACGTTGACGGTACCGGAAAACACTCTTCTTTTTTTGCCAACAGTTTCGTTTTGCCAATATCTTCTTTTTGCTAAAACTCAGGCTAGTCACATGCGTATAACCTGCAGCTCTTTTTTCGTCTGTTCACATCCGTTGTACGGCAGCTTGAGACGGACGCTGAGGCCATGTGATGATGCCATCGCCTGCCACGTGAAAGCGCGCTTAGGGGCGGGCGCGTCCGCGTCTGAGCCTACAGCGACTCCCCCACACTAGCACCTCAACACAACTACCGCGTTCATGGCGAAACTCGCAACACCAGCTTCTGGCTCTAAGACGTCGAACTCTCCCGCACATATCAATGGACATGCGCGATCCGCTGCACTCGAAGCTGTGACCGCACGACCACGGCACAAGCAACGCCGGCCAACCAAGCAAGCGTCTTACGAGCTCACCAACCATGCCAAAGCCTACCTCGAAGGCGGCCAATGTATGCGACACCACTAGCCACACAGTATCAAGCTTACACTGACTCCAGACGCCAGCGGCTATGACTTCCTCTATAGCCTCCTCGCCGCGGGCACCAGCATATCGAGACCGGCGCAGCCATACATAGGCTTTCTCGCGCCGCCCGCATACATCGCATTCGCCTCTTCCATGGTCGCCGACCCCAGATTCACCACCAAAGCGCAATCGCGAGACGCCGCGAGAGGCTCCGATGCCGCGCTGCGATACCTGCAATGCGTGCACACGACGATAGACGACCCCGCATACCCGACCATAAGGAAAGCGTTCATGTTCCCAAGAGAACGCAACAGGAGGAGCGCCCCCAGCTACAGGGCTAGTGCAAGCTTATCACCCCAGCTAAGCAGCGACATCAAGCGAATAGCGGGCGAGGCTGCCAACGAGAAGAGCCTGTGGTATCGCGCAGACGACTTCTGGCATGCTGTGGGATGGGCGTTCAATTGCGCGATAAAGCACAAGAAACGGTGGAGTCGGTGGAAACTGTGGCTGAGGGTCATGCTCGACTTCCTCGAAGCCGATTGGGATGTCTGCGTCAAGCAAAGCAACCAAGAGGGAGCGAGCGACGAGACAACCCTCCAGCAGAGTCTCCTCTGGCACTACATAACCGGCGACGAGACAGCAATGAATCGCGCAAAGAGGCGCCGGATCATCAGAGCTGTACTCGCAACGGCGACACCCGACTCGCTCAAAGACTACCCGGAAGTCTGGGAGAGGGAGACAGCAGAGCCGAGACGTAAAAGAAATGAAGACCAGCCAGTGGGTGAGGTTGACTTCGAGACTGGGGAGTTGGCGGATTATGGTAGCGACGAAGATATGCAGGACGCATCGGACGACGGCGGGGATGAGAGTGGCGACGACACGTCTTCGGAGACCAGCGATAAAGGGATTAAGAACGTACACGACGCCATAGAGCGCCTTGGCGGACGGGACGCGATCGAGCTACGGCAGCGTCTCATAGCACTCGTAGGTACCTCTTTGGTCGGAGTCGACGACAACTAACAACAAACAGCTCGCCGAAGTGGCCGTAGAGCTACCGGAACTCTTCACACGGATATATGACCTCTGCGACAACATCTTGGAAGAGTTCAGTCAGGTCCCGACCATGACCTTTCAGGTGCTTTTGTCTACGATGAAGCTACCCGACGACATTCGAGTCGCCTTCACCGCGAACCTTCTACATGGTATGATAGCCAGCAAGCCACCGAGCTTCTTTCTCCGAGACCCTATTCAACAGGATTTCGAAAAGACTCTTCTTCCACTGAAAGGAACAACGCAAAGCTTTGCAGCAAACACCAAGATCTCACTCATACTGGAACAATTGTTCATGTATATGATGAAGAACAATGCTCTTGCCCCTAATCCAGCTCTTCGCAAGGCTATGGAGGCTGGTATCCAAGCGCGACGTAGTGTATATGGTACGGGTAAAGGCAAGAGAGGCAACGCTGAGGAAGAAGAGCAAGCGAAGAAGTTGCTACAGGAAAGCTCGGACAGGCTGTTGGGATTGCTTGAGGTATTGGAGATGGCTCACGGTAAAACTCCGCAGTCGACGAGAGTGAAGGAATCCGCACTGCTGTCTTTTGGCTCGGGTTCGTCGCTTTCTCCTGCGCCTGATAGCGAGACCGAGCCTGAAGACTGAAGAGGAAATTAACGGTATTTCCTCGGGAATTTCGAGGCCGCTTGCTATCAACCAACAAGCAGCAAACTGGACAACACTGAGGTTTGGGCACTGGGTCCCGCCTCGTTTGCGGAACCTCGTTCTCGGTACCCAACAACCACGCAATGGAATACTGACTTATTTGGTCTCAAGCGCGCCGCAATTACATTTGATTTCGAACTTTCATCGCCCTGGGTAACGTGTGCACGGTCGCACTGAACCCACGTCTGTCTTTATTTCGTTGGATATGCAGAACTAACACTTTACTGACACCCATTGGTACTCATCCGCGGAGCACGGCCCCCACCCGCCTTACTTTCGGTACCAGCTTTTCGACAAGTACACCAATACCCATACAATCCACCGAACAAAGCCGCAATGGCTCCTAAATCTCGGCCCCAATCCAGGCCCGCGCAGATCGCTGCAATGAAGGAACGAAAAATATTGCGCACCCTCATCGTATGCTACTTTTTGACCTTGGGTAAAAGTAGATGTGCTGACGGCGAACCTAGACTGACACTATTACGGAGATCCAGGCGTACATTAAATACCAACAACAAAAGAGTCTGAGGTTCAGGCTAAACTCGAGAGGACTGCGAATCGAGCGCTCAATAGCTTCCACGTCATCATCGACGCCCATACGACTCATCCAACCCGGGGCAGAGGATATACTCCTCAGTGTACGGAGACAGTCTTTGAAGTCTACACTGCTCGCGGAACAAACATCCCACCCGCAGACCAATCAAGAAGACGAGTGGCTCACGTTGCAAGAATGGTTGACTCGACGATATGGGATTGCCTCTCATCTAGAAGATGAACCTGACGATTCAAAGAAAGAGTCTCTAAAGCAGGCAATGGCAGGGTACATCCGTCACCGGCATCGCACCGAGTTCGAGTTCTGGAGAAAGACGGCTGATGTCGACATATGTTTGAACCTGTTAGAGCAGGACATATCCTCGTACTGCAAACATAATCTTACAGACCACCATCTGAAGGGCCCTTCCAGGATAAAAGCCGGTCGCCCCGAGTCAGAGTCCGCAGACCCATCAAAACTCACTTCAAAACTCGCGTTGGAGATGGATACACACCCCCGCTGGATACCGTTTCTCACTTGGATGGCTGAAGACCTCGAGTCGCTCAACCCCGGTCCTCTTACAATGGCCGACTGGTGGAAGTCCAACGGCCGAGCTTTCCGCTTCCTCGACCTTCCCGAAGAACTCCGATACCTCGTATACGATCAAGTCATCGGCCCCTACATATGTTTATCGCTGAGCAAGGGCGATTCCGACGGAAACCAGCATGTCAGATTGTCGCGCCCCAAGCGCCGCTGCATAGACATACATCGCTTTGGGAAAGTGAGTGTTGACGAAAGCGAATACCAGATTCAGCCGAACATGCTTGCTCTCACCTGTCAGCAAATATGCTATGAAGTCAGGAAGGCAACATGGGAGCGCACGACAGCATTGCTCAATGGGTATCACCACCCTTCCATATGTCCCACTTGGCCTCACGTCTTCATCCCCTACCATGCTATGCGTCGTATCGAGCTCAACCTCTCCACGTCGGATTACTTCCGCTTCCTCGGCCTAAATTGCGAACGCCATCAGGGTTTTGTCGAATTGGACAACGAGATGACCCCCGCAATCGCCCAATTGCGCGAGATACCAACGCTCTTCCATCTACATCTCCACTTTACTACCCGTCCGCCTAAACGGATTGGTCCTGGCAATACTTGGAGTTCGTTGGACCCTTGGGTTCATATCGCAGGAAATAGGGGTACGAAAAATGTCTCGTGCCAAAAAGTCTTCGTTCACTGGTTCTTCACGCTGGCGTGGGCGGACATCAGACATATACCTCGAGTCACGTTTTCTGGCCATGTCAAGAGAAGGATACGAATGATGTGGGAATGGGACTTTGCCCTCAGTACTCCTGACAAACGAAGAATTTCCAAGGACGAATCGATCGCACGGATACAGGCTACGCCGTGGCAAAGGCTGTGAGTACCCCATCCTCAGAAATGGTGTTTCACCTGCTAACAACGCTTACAGGCCCCCGATATGCAAGTGTGAGATACCTTGCGATTGGTGGAACGCTCGTGGACCGTATCTTGAGGGCCAAGATCCGAATTTCCAGCCTGGTGCTAAGGATGTCTATGATTACGACTTCGATCCTGGGGAATTCGATCGATTCGATTGCATGGATTGGGATCATCCGCGACCGTGGTATTGGCGTTGTCAATAGATATCGAAGGGAGCTGCGGCTTTCGCGCATATGCACTCAGTTGTACATCTTGCGCAACGCTCATTTGCTGGCGTGTCATCTACCAGATGTTACAGGAGAAGGTCTTCTTGCTTTTGTCCTCGCTCCGCGCTCCTTGTTTCTCACGCGCCTACGTTGACCTTCATCTTACTTTGATAGTAATATCGTAGCATGCTTTGAACGGATACAGGCATAGCTCGGTAGGCAGATCGAAGCCTTGAATCAATCTCAGTGTGCAGCTGAAGCTGCAATAATGATATCATCTACTAGATGCAGAGCGGCAGACATGAAAAGTCTTGCGGGAAGAAGATAGAACGTATAAACGATAGTATTATATTACATCACCTTGGCAATGTGGGTATATAGAGCAATGAGCCTGCCAATAAGAACACGCTCCTTGCGGCCGACTGCGCTGAGCACATCACACAGCAATCAATGTGCCGCTTAGAAGACGTTACCCTTAGTCTGCTTGCCGTTCTCCTCCTCAAGCTTCTTGACGTTGATGTTCTTCCAAATGTAGATGCTAGCCAAGCACAGCGGTACAAAGCACGCACCAGTGATGACCATCTTGCGTTGCACATCGGCATAAGCACCAACAACGGCATCGCGCTCTGGCGTACCATCGAGGAACGATTGCTGCAAGGTGATGTTTCCGAAAATCGCCCTGTAGTCGGGCTTGCTTTCCTCGGGCAGACGCATGAGTAACTGTCCAGGAAGGATGTTGTTCCACATGCCACCGGCGATGGCATATCCGATAGATGAACCAAAGCTGCCAAAGAGACCCCAAACGGCGTTGACGACAGCGATTTCCTGGTGAGTGACGGGGACCATGACAGCGAGCTGGGCGCAGGTGGCGAAGAAAGCCGTACCGAGACCGACGAGCACTTGAGTGAAGGCAAGAACACCGGGGTTGGTGGAAGGGTTTCGAAAGGGGATCAGGAGAGCGGTACCGAGGAGAACAATGGGTACACCGGTGTAGGCCGTCCACTTGAAGTTACCGGATTTGTGGATCCACCATGCGATGAGCGGACTGAATGTCGACGAGGTAAGCGAGAAAGCGTTGAGGATGTATCCGGCGTGGGGAATGCTTTGCCTGTGTACGACGAGCAAATAAGAGTAGAAGTATCCATTCCAGCAGAAGACGGACAGAAACATGACGCAGTAAAGCAGGCAGGATCCGATGATGGTACCGTTCTTGAGGTACTTCCAAGGTAGGAATTGGACGGGCGCAAATTTAGCTTCCCAGATGTAGAAGACGGGGAAGAGGCAGAGTCCGAGGACGATGCAGGCGATGATATACGGGGTGTTCCAGCCCTGGGGCGCGTAGGCGACGAGACTGAAAGGCAGAACAAAGAGACTCCACGCGCACATGATGAGGACAATGCCAAGGACTGGGTCGCGCGTTAGTAGCTATACGGATAAATCTTGAGATGAGTGTGTAGCTTACTGTCAAACTGTATGGCGTAGTACCACAGCGATTGGAGGAAGTTACGATCCGACTTTATGTTCTTGACGAGACCAGCCTTCCTAGCCTTGCGGTACATGAACATCATGAGCACCAACGCGGGAGCGCAGCAACCGACGAAGATGATAATGAATGCACCGAAAGCCCATCGCCAGCTGTTCTGGTAGTAGAACATGTCGGCGATCACGGGTGCGGCGAAAGTGCTTGCGATACGAGGAGTTCCGTTGAGGGTGAAGATGATCATGCGGTTCGTCAGGCTGGTGCAATCCGCGGCCATGATGTCGGCAACGAATAGAACACCAATGTGACCAGCCCAGTAGAGGACGTGACCGGCGATGTAGGTCTGTACGTTGGTGCAGGCGGCTTTCATAGCCATACCAGCGACGACGACGAGCAGCATGAAGAAGAAACCCTCCACGCGACCAAATATATCAATGACCTTGGCAATGACGAGAGGAAGGCAGCCACCGAGCGCAGTTGCCATTACGCTTCCGACGTTCAGGAGACCGTGTGTACCGAATGCCGAAGTGATGAAGGGGTTGAGCGCGGCGTCAATGCCATTCTGCAGGAAAGCAACGAATTCGATAAGGTAAATGCTACACGGACGGGTCAGTGTGTGAATTCCTCGGTTTGGATGATATTGAACATACAAGACCAGCATAGTAATCAAGGTCTTCGTGCTCCAAATCTCAGTGATTGCGCGCACCCGCTGAACACCGTTCTGGAAGGTTTCCGATTCGACAGACTTGGTCTCTCCATCGCTGCCAGTCTCGTGGGCATTGAAAGCTTGGTCGCCATTCTTCTCCATGTCGATATCTCGTGAGGGACGACCAAAGCCCTCTACAGGTCGCACCGCGTCAGTCGCAGCCAGGTTCGACATGGCAAAGCAAGGATGCCGGAAAAGTGCCGGGCAAGGCAGGGTATGAAATTGGGATGCAGGTGAGCGACGATCGTAACACAGGCAGCGCTGCCATACTTAAGTATACGCTCGGCCCACTCTCCGAAGACCGGACAGGGAATGTCAGCGCAGTTACAGCGTCTGAAAAATTTGCCATGTGTATCCCACCCGGTGGCTTGGGATCATCTCCCACCGTCCAGGTATCTCGTATGCCCAGAGAGCATTAGGCGCGGCTAGATGATCAGATAAGTGCTAGATGATCAGATAAGATCCAATCTCGCTGTGAGCTGATTGCTGGCTCGTCTTGGCTGTGCCGCAACTCTGCATTGCCAAGGTCTTGGCCCGGGTTGTCAATGGCGGATGGAGCTCCCGGCTCATCAAAACGAGCAGTGTGCGCCGAAGCTTCAATTCCGTGCGGGACCAACCTGAGGGTCTCGCCTTGTGGATGGAACCGTACGAGGAAGAGCATCCTCGTTGAGCAAGCGCGTCGTGATTGCATGATCCAGTGTGCCAGTTTCGCGCCGTTCCTGGCGTCTTCTAGCTGGCGACACTAGCAGCCAGCGTGGGAACTCCATTGTGAAGAGGCCCGACTGTTCACGAGCATGAGAAGAAACTTCTTCGCGCCCAAAGCTTTGCTTGTGGCTGTTTTAACGGAGACATGTGGCTTTGGTGGTGCTGTTGTCAGATCATGAGGTGGATGTTGTTGGGAAAGAGCTCATCCCCAACTGCGCGCGAACTGCCCCTCATGACAGCTAGGAAGCGGCGCTAGCCGGTCTTGCTGGTCACGATGACATCTAATCTTATCAGATCATCGCATCTAGCTCGGCTGAAGCGGCCATTTGACAGGAACTGGCCACCTTCCGCGTTAGACGGTGGGGCATGGAATGAAGAGTCGGGTCCTGCAGGGTCGTGAGGGGCCGTTGTGGTATTGGAGACGCAGCCACTATCACCAATGCCCCACTGTCTCCTGGTCGCCACGATGTTCTGTCGCTTCCCTCTCCTAATCTTTCGTGGCGTCCGAGAATGCGCTCGAAGTGGTACAGTCTGGAAGAAGTGTTTTCCTACAAAACTGTGGGTATTCGTATGAGGGGTTTTCAGTTACACGGCAGGGGCGACGAGCGTTGAAGCCGCGTCATGACTTTGGTCGACCCGTACGGACATGACTCCGCTGCGGAGAATATGAACAGCCATTGGGATATAGGTCGCACGATATACTTCTTTACTTAGAACTCGTCGAGAGGAACAACCCCATACAGGCTATCTATAGCACGTAAGTTGCCAAAGGTCAAAGCCAGGCATGCCTGACACCGATTCAACGAGCTCCGCACACGCAAGCGCTCCATTATGCGAATGTAGGAGTTGCTATCATGAAAGTAGCAGACATAACGTTTGCAGCTGCTGAGGTCGAGATGAACGTTCTCTCAGATGTTTAGTACGCCGTTGTACATACAGCTTGCCTGACATCTGCACTCCCATTGTATGTAGGTACCTAGGTATCTAGGAGTGTTCTTTACACGTGATAGCATCGGCAGGAAACGGGTCCAGTTGTATTGAAGGGTTAATGCTAGTGGAACCATCCCACGGCAGTACGGTACAGTCTCCAAAAGCGATTGTATTTAGTTTGCAATCGGCAATGCAGTAGTCTATTTTGTGTTGGATGTTTCATAAGACTGGCGTGTTACGGAGTGACCTCGGAACACGGGAGCGGAACTGGCAGAGATGAGGGGGTCCGCTCACGTGTCGCTTCCAAGGCTGGCTAGCTTCGACTCTGAGAGCAACACAGACGCGCCAGCTCTTTCCTTCACTCTTACACGGCATCTAATGCTTTACCAACATTCCTCGGGGGACGCGATCAGATCACGTCTCGAGATATGTCGCGTCACATTCTCGATCGCTAGCGCGAGAACAGCGAAAGACCATCCACGCTCGGTAAAACCATCTGTTCCGCAACCCGTCCCATTGAGCTTCGGCTTGCCAAACTAAGTGAATCGGAAGCTGCAGCTGAAGAAACTATACTCATCAACATGCATCTTCACCGTACGGTTTGTCAATTTAGATTAGCGCCAACGATCACATCGTCTCATCTCTGGTAACGTTGATATCGCACACTGGATCTCAAACCTGCTTCACCTGCAGTACAGAGTCGCTACCAATGGTGGTGAACACATTCCGAGGTTGGCTACTAACTACCTCCGCTTCATCTATATCGTGTCTTTCCCAGTGCGCCGCATTCCGTTATGGTCGAAACGTGGTCGGCATGAAGCAGCAAGAGTTGGATTACTGCGATATGAGCAGCCTTTGTGTCACATTCGGAAAATTGTAGTAGTTCCAAAACTGGCCCCTGTCTGTCTATTCTCTACCTCCAGAGCACAAAATGTACAACGGGGAGGACTTGGTACAGTCACGCTTCACGTCGCCGTTCTAAGGAATGTGCTCGCGTTCCTCGGGTGTAGATACGTCATCGTACAATTCTACTCTTCATCCGACGACTACTAGCTCGCAGTCGGGTGTTTGCTCACCTGCACGTACCACAATTGCGCGTGGTGGAGTTTTCTTGGCCTCCAGGCTGCGACTTGCTCTTCTCCCGACCGCGTTATAAGTGCCACCACCTCTGCCCACAACGAGTTGGCTATCCGCGAAAATGTGTCTGTTCTTCCTTGTTCAGCTCGCTGCCCTTGCGGTCGCAGTCGCTATCAACGAACCAGTCCCCAACTATGGTCCCTTCTGCGGCACTCCCTCGCCCGTGTTCGAAAATGGTACTAAAGTAACTGATTGGGCGGAGTACTTCGAGGAACTTGAGACCATGTCTGGTCAGAACGGTCAAGGTGCTACCGACGCCTGGGGCTCGAGCCCTGGACCAATTCGTTGGCCACGCGACTCAACCAACAACGTCGTTATTCCATACTGCTTCACACAGGAGTGGGATCGCCACAATATCCGCCATATCACGGAGAGTGGTATGGCGAAGTGGGTTGAGTAAGCAAACGCACATCTAAAACGAGTTGTGATGAGTGTCGAACTGACCGCTCTAGGTATCTTGGCGGCGCTGCGGGTGAAAAGTCCGGCCACGCTATCAGCTTCAAAGAGCGCTTGGCCAGCGATGGAAAGCCAATGTACTGTGCACCCGTCAAGAAATATCGAGATGGCTGGAACGCAGGTATACCTCATGACACTGTGGCCATCGAATTTACCGACGGCGCTGGCTGGGGTGCCGCTGTGGGCCTGACGCAAAACGGAAAGCCGTGGCAGAACCTGGTTCGCCTCGCCGATGGCTTCACGCTCGGTGGTGTTCTACACGAGCTTGGTCACGTACTGGGTAAGACAACACCAGCGACTGCAGACGTCGATACTAACAATCACAAGGCATGGCACATGAACACAACCGTAACGACCGCGAAAAATACATCAAAGTACAATACAAGCAACTTGCTGACTGGGAAGACGTAAGTGACATCCACTATCACTGACACAATCCGCATGTTAACATCACCAACCCAGTGCTGGCACCGCGCCCGTCAAGCGGAAGGCGACCGCATCACCGAGGACGGTCTCTGCCTATCCATGTACCGCGCTCTGAAGTACCAATGTACCTGCGTTGCCTTCATCAAGAACTTTGTCGAGCCCGGCTGGCCTATCCAAGCTGCTTCTGGCTACGACCTCGCGAGCGTCATGCACTATCCTAGTCGCAACGGCTACGCAAAGCCAGATTGCAACGACAACGGTGTAGACTGTCCAATCCAGGTCTACCTCGACTGGAACGATCATGGCGAGGGGCTTGGGCTGTTGGAACGCGCTACGAAGCCGAGCGAGATGGATATCATTTGGGTTAAACAGAATTACCCTTGGAATGTGGATGCTTGAGTGTGGAGTGTAAAACTGTTTACCCTTCGACGCGCTTAGAGGTTGATAGGATGGTACATGATGGCTAGACTTATCGTCGCACCGAGACCTCTTTGATGGGGTATTTCAACTGGTGCACCTGATAGGAAGCAACACATTACCGATTACAAAAGCGCAACATGCCTAAGGGCTACAGGGCAAGAGTGCAGCGTTCTTATCAAAATATCGAATGACCGTTTCTTCGTCCGTCAATGCGGCGTGCACATTACCGGACCGCCGCTCGCCAGAGTGCACCCATCAGTCAGCTTGCAGAGCCGCATCGAGGCTGTGCACCCGCCAACTCTCAACAAGACGTCCGCAGCCTGCAGCAAACGTTCCCTCGGATATCTCTTGTGTTGCAAGGATATCAGTGGCTTGCGCAGCCACATGAAAAAGTTTTTCACTGCGTTTGTGTTTCAAAATCTGTCCGGTGCTCTTTCGCGCTGACCGGTGGGCATGCAGCAACCTCTTCTGAAGACAAGGATTGTTGCATATATGGAGTGCAGAACGCATGGATTCGAGCTGACAGACATCCAGCGAATAGCAAAGACGAACGTGCGAACGATGCAGCGATCGAGTGGATTTGTCGGTGTTTCTGGAGCTGTCTTGGGTGAACGGTCAGCAAAGACCGCGGGAAAATATTACACATCAAAGCCTGCGACGGACAGGCCTTGACCATCGTACATGCGCTTAATAGACACGGAGCGAATGAGATTGAGGAACGTGCGAGAAATGGAGGGAGCTGCATACCTGGGTTTTGTCTTGGACCTGAGCTTCCTCGCACCTGCTGCCGCCTGGATCATGGCCGCATCGCAATTTGGACACCGGACATATGACGACCGTATATGCGACGACTTTACGATGACACAATAGACCCCTCCACGTCACTGGCGCTTGCAGCGCTTTATTGTACTTACCCTGGATCAGTGATGAAGGAGCCGACTCGGCCGAGGCGTTGTTTGCGAAAAGGCTGACCGCAGTGCATTCAGTAGCTCAAATATGGTACAGCGATCTGCAGCTTTGTACCACGTCGATAACGCAGGACGTAGGACGCAGGCGGATGGTTGCACCTTCGCAATTTGTAATGCAGGGAAAGTAGAAGGCTTGGTCAGATCTTGCTGAGAAATTCTCCCACAAGCCCGCTCGAATACACACCCGTGGACGCAGCCAATCGACGGTCAAATGTCTCTGCTCATGCCCATGGACGTGGGTACCATCCTAACTCGCTTGATAAGCGATTAGAAGGATTAGGCATACTCCCGTGCGCATTGCCCAAGCGTCGACATGAATGACAACCCATCGTCAAACCATCGCATGCTACTGGCTCGATGAAGGTCGGAAGAGTTTCGGTCGAGTAGCATTACCAATGTTGAAGGCATTCACATGCCGTAACACGACGCGTACCCAGCTGTTGGCTTTTGGGGGCCGCATGCGAATGCGACAGCGTGAAGTCACGTCGCAACCATTTGGCCCGTGCCATCGAATAGGCTTTTTGACATCCCAAGAGTTCCCCCACTGCTACTCCAGGAACGCTGTGGCACATCTTACACCGATCAGCAAACTCTGTTCCTCTTATGGTCTGGCGTGTGGCTAGTGCGGTGAGCCTTACAGCCTGCGCTACTCGCGCCCAGCATCTACGTATACCTCGTTCGATGAGACGGAATGGCATTTCATCCGCCGATCGGGACGAGTGCCTTCTGTCTTTGAAATCGTGCGTGCATATTGCATACGATGACCAAGGAAGATCCAGAAGCTGCAGAATGATGAGGTTACACGGTCAAAGTACGAGAAAAAAGAAAGTATGAGCATGGGTTGCTTGAGCAAGTGGCCCCTGCAGTCAGTCAGCCATCCCTGGGTGTTGCTTGTCCCTACTGAGGTGTGTACGTGCTGTCAAATTCACTCACCACGCTTGGCGCGCTTGCGTGTACCCAACTCCTGGCTTGAAGTCGCGCAAAGCAAAATAGTAAGACGCTGTGATAGCAATGGGGGCGGATGAAGCAGACTTCGTTGGCGGGCCCTGACTAGTGACGCTGTCAGACGCACGCTGAGAGCCTCGAGTCGCTGGCCCAGCGGCAAGCGCGGGGCTGGAGCTCTTCTCCAGGGCCCACGCGTTCTCTGCTCGACGACCCATTAACGTACGTGCTATGCAAGTCAAAGAAGTCGCGACGCGCAGCAGCCGACGATGTCAAGATTCAGCCCCCCGATCTCGTGCGTTTCTCCTGCAGCGCCCGGCCGGTGAAGTTTTGAAACGGGCTGCCAGACGGTCGCAACACGCGGCTCGGCAACATCACCACGCCCGACCCTCGCCCACGCCTATCAGGAGTCGCAACCCTCTCGCTTCCGCCAGACTACCCAATCTCCGTGCACGGCTCACAGCCGTCGCAGCTGAGATGAGTTCCCCTTTGTAGCAATTATGACGCTTTTGCCGGTGGTTAGCTTGGCGAACCTACCCCAGGACGACGTCTTGGCTCTTGTTAGCTGCTCGATCGGGAAAGGGCATATGCCTTGGTCGTGAGGCTTCAACGTGGTCGTGAGGACGGCCGCTGTGACAGTCATAAGTGTGCCATGGACGCGTATGCGCAATACCTTCTTGCTCATTCTGCGGATATACTGACTTGCTCACTTGCCAACCTTGTTCGTTCTCACCTTGCACATCAATACTATATAGTCGCCTTGTACATCGAATCTTCGCTCGACGGCTATTTCACCTTGGTACTCTATCCCAAGAAGAGACTACATAATCTCGAACACTCAACACATTCTCACTCAGACATTGTTCATCCATCCACCTCACTACACTCGACTACCACCCAACGTCTTAACCTTGACGCCCAAACACATCCAAAACTCATACAACATACCCGCCACCGTGGACCATGTCTCGCAACAGTAAGTCAGCTTACCGTCCCGTCCACACCTCCGACATCTTTCCTTCTCCGACACCACCTGCGAGCTGCGCCTCGATTCAGCCCACCATACCTCTTTCGGTCTAGCGTACCTACACATCCGCACCATCCCCTGATGCATTTCCCAAATTTCTCGATCTCTTAGCTGACCCACCCGTTCCTAGCCTATCCCTACGCCGTCAAGCTCCCGTTCCGGCGCTCCCTCGCTTCCATCGGCATCCCGAGTCATCGCGATGCGCTTGCCGTTTACTTCCACTGGGTGCGACAGCGTTATCATCGCGCGCAAGATGTCATGGGCGATGAGCTGGCCTCGTCTGTGAGATCGGTAGTTGGTTCATGCGATGCGTCGCGCATGGATGACTATGGCCCTGCGGAACCTCGGTCGAGAGTTCAGAGCGATACTGAGAGGTCCAGAGTCGACCTCCTGAATATCGGCGCGGGCTTTGAGGGCGAGGCCGTTGCGCTGGCATATCCTGGTGAAATTGACGTGAGAGGCTGAGGCGCACAGCCCTGGAGGCTTGGGAATCAAAATGAGGAGCACGACGGGCGCAACGGGCACGCTTATGGGCATAGCGAATCGGCGTTTTGGAAGCGCTTATACTGGCAGCGATGGGTCTTCGCAATTGGGTCACGGGTTACGATTTGACCCTTTGTATAACACTTTGACGAATTTTGGGTGGATAGATAAAGGAGGACAGGCATAACCTCTTTGTAGTGAGCGTATTGGGTTGCAAGCATTTCTCAGATTGTACATTTGCTTGATACGCGATGGTCGGATCCTGGGGTATCATCATCTGTCGCCGCCCCGATCGACCTTTCTCGGGATTCCACCCTTCTTGGCAAGTCGGGGTCGTACATACTTGCGCTCTTGCTATGTACCGACCGGCGACATGTGACTGCGTACAAAATTCTGGTCGATCGGTCACGGGCTTTCGTTGCGGTGCCAGCCCACATATCAAACACTTGAGCTTGATTAAGCGGCCAACATGAACAACCGCAGTGTTGATAAGTGGGTTTTTTGAACTGGATACTATCGGCTGTACGACCCAGCTGCCTTGTGGGCTTCCCTGACCGGGACGCGCAGAGTTTGTCGTGGTTGGTCGTCTTGCTTCAGCGGCTTCTGATGGGCGGTAGAAGTATGTGTTGGTCGTTTCCGCGAACATAGTCGGTCGCGAAAGGTTTTTTTCGCTTGGGAGGGCATCGTCTGATTGTGCTGCCTGGATGATGGCTTGGTTATTTAGGCCGTAGTTGTGTAAAGGCACGTTCTTGTCGTAGGTTACCGTTTCACATGTATACAGTTACAAACATCAGCTATTCGAATGGATTTGCATAACTCATATCAGTTCAATGGCTAGACTCGTTTTGTGATGCGGTCGTTCCGCAAACTATAGTGTCGAAAACATAGATAGCGATAAACAGATTGGATGGGATAGGGCCCAGAGAGTGATAACATCCGCGTTGCCCGTTTCTTCCTTTGCCTAGTACATTCCGATAACCACTGCTCAAGGTCAACGACTGAGACAGTGCTTTCGGGCTAGTCCTGTAACGTGCTACGAGGTGCGCGAAACTTCATTGCTTAGTTGATAGCGATAGAGTACGCCGTCGTAGTCATCTTCGCGTTGCTTCCAGTGAAGACCTCCGTGCCTGCCTGCACGACCTGCAGATACAGACTACTTGTGAAACCATTGCTGCCGTAGTTTGCCAACAAGTACTGGAAGAAAAGAATCTGAATCGACACATTAGTTTCTCTATCATCTTCACAACGCGTACTCATGCAACTTACCAAGTCAGCGCTGAAGTTCGTCGCCCGGCCGCCACGAGCAACGAAGCTGTATACCTTGACAGAGCCGTTAAGACCATATGCGAGATCGAAGATCTGACCGCCAATAGTAACGGTAGCGATGGGTGTGAAGGGGTATCCGTTCGCGGATAAAGGTGATACGCCGCCGTAGACGCCGAGCCAGACCATGACTTCGAAGAGATTGGTTCCGCTGGCCGATGAGCCGAGGAAGGTGTCGTACGCCACTACGGCATAGCACATCAACATTAGCCTACAGTCCCCAGCAATGAATAGAGTGTACGAGAAAGGGCGGAAGTAGCATACCATTAACCCGCAAATCGGTTCCGATATAACTCCACTTCCACGTAGTCGGCATACTCGTATAGCTACCGATCTGCTTCTTGGTGAAGCCCGTCTCGATGTTCGTGTAGCTCTTAACTTGGTTGGGCGTGCCAGACCATGACCATGTTGTTGACCAAGCTAAGCCAGCTGTGCTGCTATAGCTGTCAATCTGAGAGCACTGAGAGCCGGTTCCGGAGGAGAAGCCCCAACCATTGGTGTAGAGCGTATATGGGCCGGATGACTGAGACTGGTATTGGCCACACTGAGCAGCGCGGGGGAAAAGCGTAGCCGGTGCGGCGAGCGCGGTTGAAGAGAGGAGAAGAAGAGCGGCAGTAGAGAACAACATGCTGGGCGATGGATGTGAGTCGGAGCTGTGTTGAGTTGTTAATGGATGAGGTGGATATGAAGCAGGTGCGGGTGCCTTACATACCTTTCTAGGTGCTCTGATTGTCCATCTCTTATGGTTTCGCCTCCACATCCTACAAGCGACCACTCCCCTTCGCACCAACTTGTCACATTTGGATGCTCCGCCCTTCCGTTTACCTGTCTTCTACTAGTCTTTCCGGCGTATGACCCACAAGCCGACATCGCAGACACGCCTAGATCTTTCCATGAGCCAGCAACCAACCACACTCATCAACGCTTCCTTAACTCTCGCTGAAGTCCGCAAGCCACCGAACAATCTTATGCCCACCGGATACCATCTTTCCATCGAAGAGGAAGTTCTGAAAGCCAGTGTAAGCCATAGTCATGCACGAAATCAGCCGGTCCAATCATTAGCGGTCAGGGTCCACCAATATAGCTCGCATGCTGCACGCGCGGGACGAACCACGATTCAAGGATCGAGACCGGACTTGGAGAAACCTGGTTTTGGGAACGGAAGTGCTACGGATGCGGACCGAACGACCAATGGATGACATGCAGAGGAAGGTCGAGAAGCATGCATGCATCGGCGGCGTCAACGTTGTGGGTGAGTTGGAGTATTGAATTTCGGGTTGCCCTATCAGATGGTGTGATAGAAGGAGGGGATGTCACGAGCATACTAGCGCTGCTGAGGAATGGGTGAGGGATCGTGCTCTAGCTTCCTCTTTGACATCGCAAGCGCTGTGGACCTAAAGTAATGACCGCGCTCTACATCCACAGTGTGCAGAAGAATGTCTGAGCTACGGATGTGATCAGCCTCCCAAGCCATGTGATGTGCCGATAGTCGCCACTCTCTCCGAGTATTTGAAGCAGCATCCCCTCTACCTCATGGCTTCGGCGGTACCGCGAAGAGATCTGCGAAGTGTGGAAAGGTCTCGTGAACAAGCCCAGCCCAGCTCGAAGAAGGTGAATGACACGCAAGTCTCGCCGAAGATACGAGGACACAAGCCACATCGCGCATGTGCTCGAACCGAACACCGTTATCTAGCTCTTTCGTACGCTGCGCCGCAGCATGTTTGCTCGCCGCACTAAACCAGGAAGGCTAAGCTCTTTCCCAAGGCTGCAACGTGGAGCTCGTTGATCCTCGGCGCGTCTAAAATCAGGATAAAACATGCCATTGCAAACAAGTTGGAGGGAGTGAGCACTGCATCCTTTGCTGAGCTTTACGTTGTGCATTTTTGAGTGCTCCGTCATCCCCAACGTTGACTGGCATGTGCCAGGGCGACGATGCGAGCATTCTGAAGGAGACCAGCGTCGCATTCCAAAAGCTGGAATACGACGAGGCAAGCTTAGAAGATGCCATAGATAGAGCCGCGAAAGCATAGAAGATCTTGCCCAGGCTATCGCCCACATCGTCAAGGCTGAGAAGATAAGGTGTTCGGGCGAGCCTAGAAGAGATCTTCCGAGAGATTGAGAGATCGCAGAAAGCAGTGACTTCCTACTTCTAAACCAAACTATGGCAGAGCAGGTCCGTCTAAGCTAGAAGATGTAAGTTGCACACTTGCTGCGCCGCATCTCATGAGCTCGGTACTTCTCACAGCATCACTATAGATTGCCGAGCGTGCGATTGACTTACGCACAGCCCCGATCACGACTGAGCCACTCTATGGTGTAGATATGCCTTCAAACAACAATGTGAATTCATCTCGTGGCACAGCGAACAAGTGCAGGGCAGCCTCGTGTGGCGCTCGCTGTTCAGAATGAAATTGATGCAGAACGACTACATCGCGTTTGCGCGTCGAGTAATGCGACAAAATCGTAATATGTCGGCGTCGAGGTGGATGTCGGGTCGCAAGTTCAGCCATTGAAGGAGACGAGCGGAGGATGCGTCGAAAGTCATGCGGAGGTGTTCGCGACACGCCGCGGCCCCGGGGGTTCCAAAATGGCACGTGATCAGTTCCGACGGCTAACCATCTAGAGGCTAGCTAGATCATGACGTAACTCATCACCATCTTCAGTGGACTCTTGTCCGGCAACCAGTCACCAACGAAAATGCGCGCAACACAAAACATACTTTGATAGGAGCGGAAATGTGATCGGTGTGTGCGCGTTATAAATGCTCATTATTGCTAATCCTCTACTCATGGGCCGCGCGTCCTCCTCGGTATGCGGCAACCCCATGTCAAATACAACCCGCCTCAGTCCTCGAAATCCCAGTACGCCTTGTCCAGCTCCGCCTGTATGCCCTCGATCAACCTCATTTCGTGTGGCTGGACCCGGAATAAGCGTGGCCCGCCTACACATGGGTTGGAGCATTCGCATGCAAGCGAGGTATCTAATTGTCAGTCAGTACGTATTCCACATGCCTTTATAGGGCTACTTACTGTTCGTCATGGTGGTCTGAAGACCCTGTTCGAGACTACGTATAGTGGCAGTATGGTTATTGCGCTTGTCGTTCAGTAGCCCCGTCCAGTAATTCCGCGTAGAATCTTTGATGCAACCGCTCATTGTATACTTGATTCCTTTTGTATTCCTGAGAGCGACAAGACCATTCCAGGCGGTGATAAAAAATATGTCAATCCACTTCTTTTGGCATGGATGAAGCGGTT
>Ga0265797_10003966_pt1 | contig 23061 bp, 20 predicted proteins | sample P2T30metagenome_FD_192433 | JGI IMG/M metagenome (GOLD analysis project Ga0265797, IMG submission 192433) | Plant litter microbial communities from East Loma Ridge, Irvine, California - P2 T30 | ecosystem: Environmental > Terrestrial > Plant litter > Unclassified | place: USA: California... | reverse complement strand
CAATGCGAGCAAGCCAGCGACAGGGTTGGTAACGACGTCGTTTGACAAAGGAAGAGGCGCATACATTCTCACCCACAAGCAGCGAGGTAATGCGATTCTCTTACTGGCAAAGTCGTCACTACCTAGAGATAATCTGCTGCTCGACATCAAACTGGTGTCTGTAACCTCAGCATGCCCTTTCTGACTTCCATCGCGCCCAATACCCACATCAGCCCAGTCTCAGACGGCCCGGCCAAATAATCGATATGTCGGAGGGCGGAAGCTTTCTGCTCTATCTATTTCAAAGTCTACCCGCTCGCACCCTCCCACAAAACGGTGTCGCACACGAGATCGCCTGTCCTTCGTAGCAGCGGGAGTCGACCAGGACCAGGGCACACAGGACGCTAAAAGGACCCATTTCGCAGTCTCGTCTCCGGCCGGCGCCTCAGATCAAAGCGGATAAATAAGCCACAACAACTGCGCGTCATTGGCTGAGAGCGAGACACTGCCTTGACAGGCGACCTCAGCTCTGCCGATGGTCGCTTCATGATCGCTCGAGCGCATAATCACTTTCACGTTCCAGCAACCTGTTTTCCGTCACGGGAAAAGCAACACAACAACCTTTCATTCTGCCATTGTATGCTTGCCAGCGTTCAGGCATCGGGTCGAGCGAGTGAAATGTCGTTGCACTTACTGCCCAGTCGGTCCACAACCCGAGTCGCATTGCTCCGAAGATTCCGACGCTGTAAAAGGCACAGTGTGCAAAACATCCTCTGCCGAACTCCGCCACCATTTATGAGGTCGACATGGAACATAACAGCCTAGGTCACGACGCCGTGAGATCTCATCAGCCACTTTTGCCAAGTTCGTGCCTGCAGCTTACTGCTTTTTGCCATCTACGAGCGACGATGTTATGATCGCAGACTGGCTGATGGAACTATGGGCATCTCTGGTGAATCGTGACCCTCAAGATTTTGAATCACTTTAGGCAACGACTTCTGGTGTCTTCACCTCCTGTCAATTTGCTCGCAGCTCAATATGTTGATTTGTTGGTAGCCGGACAGGGGTCCTCAAGCTAAGAATCTGTGCATTGTGTCACCGGCTGTCGTGGAAGAAGTCACTCAAACGCATCGGTACCTATATTCAGTATGCCACAGATCTCGGTTAGAAACTCAGCACGAAACATCATCTGTTGGAACGCGATGCGAAAATACAGGATCTATCAAATCGAAGGGTTGCGACGCGACCCTCGACAAGACAACACAACGCTTAGCTGACTGACAAGTCTCTCATATGGGACGACTACATGCAGCATGCGTGTCAATTGCAGCAGTTTCTCATCATCAACGATTTATGATTCTCAATTTCCGTGCTACTGCTTTTCGAAAGATCTCATCTTTGAGAACCATTCCATTTGCTTAGAGCCAATCATCATCACTATCGACCCACGTGCTGTCTCTCCTGGACGGTTCAAGATGGTGCTCTGGTAGTTCAGAATGGAAGGCCCTGCGGAACTGGATTTGTAGCTGGTAGCCTATGTTGGAGAATGAAAAAGTTGTCTCCTTCTCGCCGACGACGATATGCGCTTTCAGGGGCCACGCATACTCAAGCATGGCGTCTGTATCCTCCATGGTCCATTCCCAACCTCTCACAGTGACAGATTCTATAGCCGGACACCATGCCTCCTTCAGCCGAAGCAGTTGGTTGAGGTAGTCGTGATCCAGGTCTGGAAAATGGCAGTGATCTAGGATCAACGACACCAGCGAAGCCGGTAGATGACGAAGCACGACAAGCTTCTCGAATTCGATGTGTATGTGTTTCAAAGTCTCACTCTCACGGAAGGACATGTAGGTGTAGTCGCAAGTCTCCATGTTCTGTCCAGACTCTTCAATTTCCTCGATGATTTCTAGATCACGAAGGCTGTAGAAGTGATGAAAGTCCAGGCGAATACTCTCCAGAGTGGAGCCATGGGCTTCCAATAAGAATGCAACGAGTTCCCGCGGAGCGACAAGCGGATCGAAATCAATTTCCTCACTTGATCTATAACGCTTTCCGTCTGGAATGACAAGCTCGAAAGTCTTCAGAGCGGTGCAGATAGCAAATAGTCCTGCTATTTTGAAAAGCGGTCCCATCCACCAGAATAGTTGCATGCTCGAGGGTGTAATGATATTCGTAGCGGGACAACCGTTGTCAAAATTTGGGACATTATTTGCGGTCGAGAAATTTTTGAACGAGGGACACCTCCAAAGATCAATGTACGGGAATATATCGACCGGACCGTCTTCGAACCGTTTGTTCCTGTCAAGACACGCTCCAGTCAGTCGGCGTACAAGGTCAAGGTATTGACGGCGTTCTCCGTTCTCTAATCACCTTTTCCAATTCAGATCTTGACTGGGTAAGACTCACAGATGGAAGCTTTCCAGCCTAGAGAGAATCCCTATCTCCTCTTGCATTTCAAACGTAGCATTCAATAAAATGTAGGGTAATGGGACCTCAGCGGTGTAGCAAATGTGCTTCAGGTTTGGCAACCTCGACAGAAGGGCGACCACGAGCGGACTCCGATCATTACGCGACGTCGCATCATAATCTGCTTTTGATATCGCAGCAAATAGTCCAATGGCGTACGATTCATCGAGACGAATTGGCCACTCGTAATGGAGATGGTTGTCATTGATGAAAGACAGCTCCTGCGTTGCTTTCGCCAATTCTGGCTGGCTTAATACAGTCAAGAGGAAACTCTTCATTGGTCTCAAAGGCTCTTCGGGTGGATTTGACAGTCGAACTGACGAATATAGTGCCGGCTGCGCAATGGCGAGTAGACGATGCGAGGTGAGGCAAAGCTTCGACAATGCTAGGCTGTCTTTCCTTGCTGCGAGAAATGATGCGATGATAACTAGCAGCTCATTCGATAGGTCTGTGAGTCCAGCCATTTCGCAGAAGCTCTCCGAGACTATCCAGAATGGCGTCGTGGGCGTTTAGAACAAGTCTGCCTCTCGACCTGTAGGTAGTATTCTCGTTGAGGGGTGACCCTACCCTGCCAGGCTTCCAAGGTTTGGAGTGAAGAGTATTCGTGCACGACCAGCCTCTAGACAGACTATATCATGTTACATCAAATAGGCAGAAAGGCGTCCATGGAGATCGAATGCTGACTAGAGGCAGTTTCGGACTGCCGTCTAATTGTTGTTTCCGCTCGAAGTGCGAAAGTCAAGAGTACGTCACGACGATCTTGGCGGTCCGCTCAGTCCCGCAGCTGAAGTGGACACTTGCATGCAGGTGCTTTCGGCCCCACCCCGACGACCACAACAGAGCAACTGTCCACCTGCAACGATATATCCACTCCCGAGAAACGTCGGTCTGCTCGTAACGCACAAACGCGCGGTCTGCAATCCTACAGGCCGCTACCTGTATCATAGCATTCTCTTGAGTTCTCACGGTCAGCAGCGGGGTATCTGTCCTCGCCAATGGGTGTGGTACAGAAGGGAATGCTCGCTCCAAGCTTCGCTTTGAATTAAGGCGTAAAATTCAACTATGAACATCTCACAGCCATTACAACACAAAGCATTCTTTGCCGGCAACAGCTGGACAGCCCGTGTCCTGCAAGCTCCCTCCATCGCAGTCCGAGACACAACGTTGTTCGGTCATGCGCGCTGCAAGCTTCCTCGAGGTCGTTCTGAAAGTATTCGCATGCAATATAACGAGCACGAACGGGGCGAAAAATGGCAGTTTTATAGGACGAAGATAGCGAAGACACCAGCAAGACCTGCGGCAGCGATACGTGCAGAGTTGACGTCGGCAGCGCCAGTCGATTGAGGAGCGGCACCACTCCCAGAAGAGGAACCGGAGGGCACAGTGCCTGGAGAACAGTGTTAGGATGTATGGTCTATTATTGTATTGCAATTGACTTACTAGCAGTGCCGGTAGGCCTCATCGAGTTAACGGAACCAGTCGCACCGGCCGCAACGGAAGAGCCAGCGGCAACACCTGGGGCGAAAGCGGTCTGGGAAGATGGGAAAAGGCTGTTGATGCAGCCATCGACGCAGCGAGCGAAAGCTGACGCAGCCGCGGCGGAACCATCGCCCTGATCACACTTGGCGGCGCACTTGTTTGTGTCAATGGCTTGGGAAGCATTGGGACGAGCGTTGCCGAGGCAAGCTGCCTGGCAGGTAACGTCTCCAGGGGTGCATCCCAAAGCACAGCTCAATTGAGGGCTGACACCTGACGGGATGGGAATGGCAGCAGCGGGAGCGCTGGTGATGGAAGCTTGAGGAATGGCGAACGCGCCGGCGACGAAGGCGAGAATGGTTGTGTACTTCATGATGGAATTTGGGCCGAAAAGTTGGGTATATGAGGGATATGAAAGGGATAATTATAAGATATAGCTGAAGTTCCTGTCAAACGAGTGTGTAGAACTTGAAGTATATGAAAGGTCAAAGAGTGAACGTCTGAAGTCTCTCAGGATCCGAGTGCAAAGGCCGCAGCAGATCGGGAGCCTTTATTGATCCCATCCCTTACCTGCACTAACGGTCCGATAAATCTACTTTTGGTGCGCGCCTTGCCTCCCTAGGCTTCGCTCTTGAATCGCGACGTAAATTACTGCAGCCCGGGTGGAGAGAAACCTTAATTTGAAGGGGCGTGCAGGGGTCTTGCCGCATTGATCGCCGGTCGAAACGCGCTAGAGATCTGTTAGCAGACGACGCGTCGAACCTTCACCTCACCAGCAGAGCGCCACTGAGACCGAGACACGCCGCTGCACCGCCAACAACAGGCATCATGTCTGGCAGCGGTGACGATTATGGCGACGAATTCGACGACACTGAGTTCCTGAACGCGGCGACACAAGCAGAGAAAGAAAATACGCCTGCATTCCAGCCGTCGCCACGGCCAACCAAGCGGCGAAAGATCAGCCTTGCAAACAACGGCTCCGCATCCATTCCGCGCAATGGGCAACAGAAGACTCGACGACGTCGTTTTGTTTCATCCGATGACGACGAAGATGGGAACGTGACTGATCCTGGCTCTTCCAGCAGGAGCGTTTCACCAGCGGGTCGAGGTGGCCTACGGGAACACCGATCTATTTTGGCTGGTGAGAAGTCCCGGCCGAATCAGCACGATGATGTGGAAACACAGGAAGACAATGTTTCGCCTGTCAAGGAGACAGCGGCCATGAAGAGAAAGAACCGAATTCACGTGCCCACGACAAATCGGGACATGACAGATCTGTTCTTCACTCAGCCACCACAAGAGCACTCTCCACCATGGAAGCCTCGGGGAGCAATATGGTCAAAGCAAATAAGGCAGAGTATAGGCGCAACGGAACCTGCAAAATGGACTGGACTGGATGTAATGCAGACCATGTCATTGCCTGGTAGACAATCGATCTCTTCCAGACCGAGCCCCCAAGCACCACTGTCACCCGCCAAGTCAGACTCACCCATTGAAGTTGACGAGTCGCCTCATTTACCACTCCGTGGGGCGGTAACAGCTGCCTATGACTTTACGCAGGACCTGGCCGACCTACCCTCGGATGCCTTTGCTTCTTCGTCTTCCTCGCCACAAAAGCAGGATGGTGATGTCGTCCTGACCGACTCACGGAAGAAGCAAATGGTAGCTCCGCAAGCTGGTTTACGACAGACAACTCTGTTTGGAAGACAGGGTATCAATGGTGAGGTGCCACAGTCGCAGGTGAACAAACGGTACAACTTTGTCGTTGACCAGAAAGATGAACCTGCAACCCATCATAAACTCGACCTTGAAGCCGCCAAGACATGGGTCTACCCAACCAATCTCGGCACTATTCGTGACTATCAGTTTAACATTGTTCAGCGTGGCTTGTTCAATAATCTACTTGTGGCGCTGCCGACCGGTCTTGGAAAGACCTTCATCGCAGCCACCATCATGCTGAACTGGTTCCGCTGGACTACCGAAGCCCAGATAGTCTTCGTGGCCCCAACGAAGCCGCTCGTTTCTCAGCAGGTCGAGGCGTGCTTCAACATCGCCGGCATACCACGCTCATGCACCACTATGCTGACCGGAGGCGTTCCGCCAGCTCTGAGGGCCGAAGAATGGAAGAGCAAGCGAGTGTTCTTCATGACACCGCAAACCTTACTCAATGACTTCAAGCAGGGTTATGCTGATCCCAAGAAATTGGTTCTCCTCGTAGTGGATGAGGCGCATCGAGCAACCGGCGCTTACGCATACGTGGAATGCGTCAGCCTCTTACGCCGCTTCAACGAAAGCTTTCGCGTTCTCGCTCTGACTGCGACCCCCGGTGCAGATGTCAAAGCTGTTCAGAAAGTCATTGACGGCTTGGATATCTCTCGGGTTGAGATACGCACAGAAAACTCGATGGACATTTGCAGCTACGTCCATCAACGCAGCATCGCGAAGCATGTTTTCCAAAATAGCGAAGAGATGACGATGTGCACGGAACTTTACAGTCAGGCTCTTCAACCTCTTGTCAACACCCTCTCTGGGTTGAATGCATACTGGAGCAAGGATCCTCGCGACTTGACCCCTTTTGGATGCCAACAAGCGAAAAAGAAGTATTTTCTAGACGCCGGCCGCAACGCGAATCAAGGTGCGAAGGCGATGGTCAATACCATTTTCAGCATTCTTGCTTCCATCTCTCAGGGTATGGAGCTGCTCAAGTACCACGGCATAGGACCTTTCTACGTCAAGATGAAGGAGTTTAAACACGACAGCGAAAAGGGCAAGTCGAAGTACAAAAAGCAGATCTTGGACAGCGATGCCTTCAAGAAGCTCATGGTGCGGCTACAAGGCTGGGTCGCGGACGAAAAGTTCATCGGCCACCCGAAGCTAGACTTTCTGCAACGAGTCATTCTAGACCATTTCGCGAACGCTGGGAACGGAGAAAACGTGGAGGGCGCGCCTCCGTCGCAAACCAGGATCATGGTCTTTGCACACTTTCGCGACAGTGCTGAAGAGATTAGCCGCATATTGAAAAGGCAGCAGCCTATGATCCGCCCTCGCGTGTTCGTTGGACAGTCCACTGGGAAGAATTCAGAGGGCATGAGTCAAAAGGAACAACTGGAGGTTATCGAACAGTTCAAGAAAGGAACTTTCAACACGCTCATCGCCACGTCCATCGGAGAAGAGGGTCTCGACATCGGCGAAGTCGACCTCATCATCTGTTATGATTCCAAGGCTTCACCAATCCGTATGCTGCAGCGTATGGGCCGAACCGGTCGAAAGCGTCAAGGAAAGATTGTTATGTTGCAGATGGAAGGCAAAGAAGAGAACGACGCGAACAAGGCGAAAGATAGTTATGAGAGGATGCAAGAAATCATCGCGAAAGGATCCCAGTTCGACTTCCACGACGAGTTCTCTCGCAGAATACTCCCGCCGGATGTCAAGCCGGTAGTGGATCGTCGTGTGGTAGATATTCCACTGGAAAACTCACAGCAGGACTGGCTCCCGGAGCCAAAGAAGAAGGGCAAGATGAAAAAGCCTCCGAAGAAGTTCCATATGCCGGACGGTGTTCTGACTGGCTTTGTCACGGCAGGTCGAATGGATGAGGAGATTGTGTCGAAAGCAAAGGGACGTGGCAAGAAGGCTCCTGCGCCCACCTATCCAAGCGACGAGCCCTTCGTGATCCCGCCACTTGAGTCGGTGCTGCTGGATGATAACGCCACTCGAGATCTCGAGAGGCGCTTCCAAACCGTATTTGATGAGGACGATGCTCCAATGGTTAATGGTCTAGACTACGGTCGTCATCCCGAACGTCAGAGAGTTCTATCGCAACCACAACTTCTATCGGCATCTGGACGTGGCTCGCGTGCCTATGTTCAGACCATGCAACGCATGCATGACATGGACCCCAAGCGACTAGACCTTTTCAAACAGCATCTGCACTATTCTGACTGCGAGTCTGGCCCAGAAGACGAGCTCCTTGTGTTGGATGCTGAAGATCTGCCTGTCATACACGAGGACATGTGGGCTGACGATGACGATGCGTGTCAAGCCTTACCTTTACCGAAGCCAAAAGCGATATCGAAAGCAAAGGCGAAGGCCAAGTCAGATGTAGAGGATCCGTTGGTCATACACGAGGATATGTGGGATGAAGATGATGCTGCGTCTCAAACCCTACCTCTGCCCAAGCCAAAATCAAAGCCGAAGGCGAAGGCCAAAGCCGCTTCCAAGCCCAAGGCAGATCCCAAACCGAAGCCTGCTCCGAAAGCACCAGCCGCCAAAGGTCGCCCACGCAAAAATGCAGTCGATGCAGTCGACGCAGAGACAGCAGTCCGTAAGTTTAAGGCCAAGAGCAAAACACCTCTCACAAAGACGCCGGACTATCGAATGTCTGGCCTTGCACAAGAAGGCGGCTCATCTTCGCCGCCACCGACCGATCCTCGCTTTCACATTGCGTCGCAAGCCGATACTATAGGCTCCGACGACACCATTGACAATGAGGTGCAAGACACACAGGCCTACAAGCTAGATTCCGAGCTTGCGAGTTTCATCGTGGACAATGAAGACGATGAGGAACTCCCAGCATCTAGTCTCCCGAGCTTGGATCTGGCTGGCTTGGGTAGAGGCACACAGGCTGTCGTCAAGGCTGCGCGACCCAAGAGGGCACCGAAAGCGGACAAAATCTTCACGAGTGATATCACGGACGATGACGCTGTGGTGAGTAGTGACAGCGATGACGATGCGCTTCTGATCCGGCCGGGTGCGGGTGCGATCAAGAAGTTGGCTTTTGTGGTGGAGTCTGCGTCTGAAGATGAGGAGGATGCGCCTGTGGTAGCATGGCAGCGGGCTAGGCGTGTTGTTGAGGACGATGAGGACGATGAATAAAGCATCATTTCCACTGTCGCATGTTCGCACAAGGGATGCAATCAGACTTAGCAACATGTCACAATGAAATGAAGCGAATCAAGTATAACAGTCATTCAGTCAAACTGCTTCCAATACTCCGGAACAAATCCATCGATGAGCTCTGTGTAGGGCTCGCCAGCTTTGACCCAGCCTTTAATGCCACCGCCTAGTGTGAATGACTGTATGTTGCCATCGCCTTGCTCAGAAATGTAGTCTGCAAACCAGCCCGAACATCGGGGCCCTCTACCATTCGAGGATCCTGCAATCTCGTCAGCATGCGAAAGAATGCTGTGATCATTGACTCACCACAGTAGAATGCCACCCTTTTCACGCCAGCTTTTTTGCACAGCGCATGAAGTGACGCACGGTTCATGTAGAAACTGTGCGCAGGCAGGTTGAGACTTCCGACAATGGTACCACCTTCGTAGTCGTTGCGTCGCACATCCACGAGCAGAAATTCTGGGGATGACTGCTCAGATATCATGCCCTGCAGTGCGCCTTCGCGTGATAAGACAGGCGCGGTGGTACGAGGGGCGGGGAAGGCGTCTGTCCAGTTGAAAGACCATTTTTCGGGGGTTTGTGGGGCATCGGCCATGTCGAAGATTTTGACGAGAGGATGAATGTGTTTCAGCGAGTGGAGCGTCTTTGGTCCGTTGCTCCGTCAGCTTGTTGATGCTGCAGAGCATGGGCGTGCCCGGTGAAGCGGATTAGTGGTCAGCCCTACACTAGCGCGGCTCTGCTCCTTCCCTTGTCAGCGCCACACTTGGCGAGGACAGGTTGCACGTTGAACCATGGCGCAAGAAACGTGTGATGACAATTATTGCGCTGCCGGCGCCTTTAATTTATTTGACGATATTCACTCCTTGAATACTCACCACCCACCATCCACCTGATTGTGTCCGCCTATCACGTCTCGTGTTCTGGCCTGTCCCTCATTTACCGTCCACTTAGGTTTCCGGCTTCAGACAAAGCATCACTCCGTACACGTTGGCCTCTTCGGTACCCCACAGTTGACCTAGATTGTTAAGCTGCCGAGGCTTTATATAGTGAGAACTTCCCGCACGGTGGTAAGTAGGACATGCTCGATGCACGAGAGACGCTTGCCGCAGACGTTTGCTGACCGGAGGACTTCTTCACAGGCACTCGAAGTAGAGTGATAGCACAATATGCGCACAGCAGCGCATGTCTTCTACCTAGCAGTGTTTTCGCTGCTGGGTAGTGGCCACTCTGCGAGCGATGTTGTGCCTTCAAAGTCGAAGAATCCTCCACCAAACGTCTGCAATGTAAGCCATAAAGCGTCGACTTCATCATCACCGCCTCAAAGCCCGAATACTAAGACTAGCTTCCAGCTGGCACCAGGAGCGATCGTATCCGACGCTTGCGCAAGCTACAGCACACTCGAACAACTAAACGATGCAATCCACCCCTATCTACAGTCGATTACGCAGAAGACCGACTTCTTTTCGCACTACCGGTTGAGCTTGTTCAGCAAGAAATGTCCGTTTTGGGACGACGAGAACGGCATGTGCGGGAACGTGGCATGCTCGGTCAACACATTAGACAATGAGGAGGACATACCACTGGTGTGGCGCGCGAAGGAGCTGGGAAAGCTGGAAGGGCCCACAGCCCAACATCCAGGCAAGAAGCAGCAAAGAGAGGCAAGGAAACGGCCGTTACATGGGAGCTTAGGTGCGGATGTGGACGAGAGCTGTGTGGTTGAATACGATGACGAGTGCGACGACCGCGACTACTGCATACCGGACGACGAGTCGGCGACCGCGAAGGGAGACTACGTGTCGCTGGTGGACAATCCAGAGCGCTTTACGGGATATGCTGGAGTAGGTGCCCAGCAGGTTTGGGAAGCCATCTACCGCGAAAACTGCTTCAGCAAGCCGCCGAAGATGGCGAAGTCGACTGGTCAATCTGCGCCTCTCGGAGGGGCATCGCCTTTTGGCGCTTTCGGCAGCCAGCAACAGCTTGCTGCAGCGAATCAGCTTGGCAATATCATCAAGGAGAAGGGCATGAAGGACAAGGTGCAGTCAGCAATCGCACACGGTACCGCAGTCGCGCGTCTGGACCCGGTCGAGTTCGATGATACCTGCCTGGAGAAGCGTGTCTTCCACCGAGTCATCTCTGGCATGCACGCATCCATCTCAACACACTTGTGCTACGACTATTTGAACCAAACGACCGGACAGTGGGGTCCAAATCTCGCTTGCTACGAGGAGCGCCTACACAAATTCCCTGAGCGCATCTCGAATATCTACTTTAACTACGCTCTAATCATGCGCGCCGTCGGCAAGATAAAGCAGCACATTGCCGACTATTCCTTCTGCTCTGAGGATCCAGAGCAAGACCAGCGCACCAAGAACTCCGTCCTGCGCCTCGCATCCGCGCTTCCCTCCGGCCCTGAGATCTTCGACGAGACAGTCATGTTCCAGGACCCAGACACCATCGTGCTGAAAGAAGATTTTCGCCAGCGCTTCCGCAACGTGAGTAGGATCATGGACTGCGTGGGCTGCGACAAGTGCCGCCTCTGGGGCAAGGTGCAAACGAACGGATATGGCACTGCGCTCAAGGTCCTTTTCGAATTCGACGAGAAGGACTCATCGCAGGACCCGCTGCTTCGCCGCACCGAGCTTGTCGCGCTCATAAACACAATGGATCGCCTCTCACACTCATTATCGGCTATCAAGGAGTTCCGTCATATGCTCGACGAGCGCGACGGCATAGCGAAAGCGATTGCGCCTCCAGTTCCCGAACCATCCAAGGAAGTACTGAAGACGAAGCTTGCTCTCGAGGACTTCGATGAGTCGCCCAAAGATGAAAAATTAGATGATGTTCCGAGCTTTGAGCGCGACTGGGATCCGACACACATGACTATCTGGCAGGAAATCATGGCTGAGTTCCACCTGGTTAAGCGCACGTTCTACTACGTGTTGTACCAGTGGACTCAGCTGCCAAGTCGATTGTGAGTTCTATTTGCAACGGTATATTGAATCAAAATGCTGATTGGTTGGTAGCACGCGCATCTTCATCTTGGAAATGAGACGCCTGTACAACTGGTTCCTTGGGATGCAGCCCGGTGAGAGTAGCTGGCACTGGCATATTCCCAGGCGAGATGAGCTTTGAAGATGCAGTGCGTAGGCATAGTAAATATTGCGAGAGTAGATTGTGTTTCGTGCATAGCTAGGGCGTTTTTGAGGGCATTTTGGGAGGTGCAATATCGTACATCAAAGAGCATAGATCTCGCTCATATCACATAAGATCATATTTGGATAACCATCTATGAATCTCCAAGTATTCTTGTCCCATCCCGTCCGTCCTCTTCTTATCGCGTCACCAGCGCGTCGCGTAAGTCATCTACGTCATCCCCATTTCCGCGTCGGACCGACCGCAAACTCAAACTTATTCCCACGCCCCATCATCCTTCGTAATGAGGGATGCGCCCAGCTCCGTAATCCCCCAAGGTAAACTAAGCTTTTCTCGCAAACCCCCCGCGCCATCCCATTCGCGCCGAGCACACACAAGCATCGCGACAAGACACGCGCCTGCTAACGACAGTCACTGCATGCGGAAGGTTGGACGTCGGAGGGGTGTGAAGAGCTAGGGCGCGCCAAGTGAGGAGAAGGCACGATAAGCTCGCCGCGAGGTGAGGGGACGGTTGCGACAAGTGAGGAGTCGCATGTTGTTTGTGCGTGTTTACCTAGGTGCTCAAGTGAGGAGTCTGAGGGGTCTGAGGGGTCTGAGGGGAAGGACTGCACCTGCTTTCGATGGCGGGAGTGGGATTTGGCTGTGTTTGGTAAGTTGACGGTTCTGGTGCGGTGTGTTTTGCGGGAGTACACAAGATGCCGTTCTGGGCTGACGTGCAGATGCGGTACTCGTTGCGAGTCTGCGACACAACACGGAAGCGAAGGAGTCTACCTGCGTTGGCGGCTCAACCGATGAGTATGTCACACATGCGTGGGTGGCTTTTGTTCTTGCGCGTTGACGTTCAAATGCTGTATCCTTCATGCCGGTAATCTTGCACGCAGTGTACCAAACTGAGGGGAACAAATACGCCTGCTTTCGATAGCCATTGGCGGTGCTACTGTTTGCGGTAAGTTGACAGGGTTGAAGGCAGGTCGAACGAAGAGAAGTGGTGCGCTGGCTTTCGATGTCATTACTTTTCGATAGTTGGCGTTTGGATGCGGTGTGTCTTGCGCGGGCACACTTGCATACGGCAACAAAGATTGAGGGGAAGCAAGACGCCTGCTTTCGATGCGTGTTGGCGGTTTCGCTATTTGTGGTAGGTTGGTGGAGTGGAGGCAGGTCGGACGAGGAAGGGTCTTGTCGTTCTCTCGGGTGAAGACTCCCGTATGGCTTATTTACTTGTCCCGGTGGTTGATGACTTTCGCGAAGGAAGTTGAGTGGGGTCGTGAAGCGGTGTGAAGACGTAGGTGGTACATCGTCAGTCGCAGAATTTTGAGAAGTCTTTGGAAGAGATGGAGTGTTTTGTCTCAACGGGCCGAACTTGTGGAGTGGGAGGAGTGGTAAGTGAAAGAGCCTGGCCTCGAAGAGCAATGCTAGACACTTGGGAGCAAGGAAAGGCGGGAGGAAAGGGACCAAACCCGCCGCTCGCTGCGAGACCGTTGGGCTTTCACATGCCATCTCGACATCAGACATGCTCATCCGCCAACAATTCTTCTTCGAGCGGCCGTCCTCGGAAACCTCGCGCTCAGCATGCCTTGATCCTGCTGGTCTGGTCACATTGTAAATTTGCAGGATATGACTCTTCACTGCTGCACTATCGTAACATCGACCACGTCGTTCCCATGCGATTGGGATCGCAGCATGGTTACACGCAGAAGGTTGTACGCTTCCTGGAGCAGAAACACGTTACGAGCCGTAACGCTGTCTTCTTTCTCACCGGCTTCGAGGCGCGCAATTCCACGTCAGTGTCTTGGTAGCGGCCAAGATTGTTGATCGTCGGGGAAACAGCTTCTCCGCTACATCTCCGCTGTGACGCTGGATGCCTGATGGTTTATTACTACATCCGGAAAGCCTTCGAAGTTGCATCCGTGTGGACACTGTGTTCTAGGCATATCGAAACACCATGGGCACGTAAAAGAAGGTATTAGTGGTATCAGGAAAGTGTTGCTGTCGCTTCGGGAAAGTCTAGTAGCTGGATCAAGATTCTTGGTCCACTGCATTGGGGGTTTGGTACTGATGTGCTCTTAGGCGGTGTGCTACCGGCCAATGCAACTACCAGGTTCACTATCTGAGGACGTTTACCTTGTCGCCGGACCTTTTAGATTGTTGCTCGCCATTTCCGGTGATTTCATCGGCCAAGCATGGCAAGCACCGCAGCCGATGCTTGAAGCCCTGCTTCTCTTGGCCTGTGGTCGACGCTTCAATGTTAATATGCGAATGCGGCTCGGCTGTTGGTCATCCGCAGGTTCGCTCACTCAGCACCAAAGCTTCCCCAAAGCCACCGCAACATCCACCAAAATTGCACTTTCCATCAGAACTCTAGTCTACCACAATCTAGCGCCCAAGCACCGCCGCTGCTCGGATGTATTGTCCGGGACTTCGACCTCAGGCGCCATCGCTTATCTATGCCACATGCATCCCAGTCATGGCTCTTGGCAAGCCAACCATCAAGACCTCGCAACATGTCTTGCAAGCCCCTTTCCTGTCTTGCTTATTGATGCGCAAACTAACGATGGGGCTGCAGATGACTGTTGTGCGTAGACGAATCATGTACGAGATCTGGGCTGACAAAGGCAGTCAACGTCCTGCATCATGAACTCTCAAAACTGTACATAAGTTAGATCGACATCGAAGTTTGCTTCACTTGTTCAAATAGCGCCGACTTCCTTCACGCCGGGAGAAAACGCTCAGACCACGGCCGCTACTCACGATGCACCACTTCCACCACCTCGGTCGCGCCGTATTGTAGTCGCTTTCTTGAAGTGACGGAACTTGTACTGATGCCTCCTGATCGTGGTGGCCGCGCTTCCCAGGCATGCAGCGCGTGTCGCAAACAAAAGACAAGGTGTTACGAGACATCCTGTGGACGAGCTTGTCTTCGTTGTGAGCGATTGGGTCAAGAGTGTTCACTCGCCGGCACATACTTCAGCCAATCCTACATGGACGTCCATGGGCCGAGCTCGGCTTGGGGAAATAGTACGACTGCTCCTCTTGGGGAAGATCAAAGCGCAAGGTCAGCCGCAGCATGAGTTTGTCGGGTTCTTGACTAACGAGATCAAGGATTGAGCGACTCGAGTTGACTGTCCACGCTCTGACGCAACGAGTTAACGTGCTAGAAGCGGAGCCAACAAATACAGGAAGCCAGGAAACAGCAGTGGTAGCCTACCTAACACCTACGCAAGAGGACCAGATCTCCTCTCGGGAGCTGGGCCCTACGCAGTCTGAAGATGACAATGCTGCTCCTGTTCCTTACTTCAATCTTCAAGACGTCAACATGGTTTCCGGATCCGTCACAGAGTCTGGGTCTAATTCGCAAGACCTTGGTCACACTCCACCAGTGTCGCCTCCGTTGAGTCCATCGAAGGATATTATAGTAAAAGGACTGGTCAATCCCCAGGAGGCGTGTGTTCTGCTTGGTCTGTTCCAAGAACACTATGCGCGATGGGTGTCCTTTGATAAAGCGCCACCTACGGATGTCCTACTCAAAAGCATGCGCAAATCTCCTTTACTTATGACCGCTTGCTGTTTGATTGCTGTACGGTAAGTAAACCCAACCCTATCTACTGTGCTTCCAATGTTCTTCTCGGCCTCGAACTTGTAGATCAATATGAAGTTCGCAGCTAACTGTGCTTACAGGCACACATCGCATAATTCAGCTTTGCGCATAGCACCCATTCTCTTCGAAGAAGCAAAATCATCGCTCTCTTCTGGCCTCCTCAGCACTCCTCAGCCGATAGAGTTCTTCCAGGGCGCACTGATCCTTAGTATGTGGTCGACGACCATCGCGAAAGTTCCCTTGAGCATTGATAGTTGGCTACTCAGTGGTCTCGCTCTTCAACACAGCATCGCAACCACATTGTTTCATGGCTTGGCAATCAACAATGGCTCAGGATGCTCAAAACCAACGCTAGATCGCATATGCGTTTGGAACCACACTTGTCTTGTACATTTACATTACTGCGTTGGAAGCCGTCGTCGAGCGGTGCTCGACCGGAAGGACATCGATCGGTGTCGCTTGATACTCGGATCGGAAAATGCTACAAATTTCGAGACACGCATGGTAGCCGAGATATTCCTCTACTGGACCCTCTACGAATCCCTTAATTCTTCGGTCGACCTACCAAGAACACAAGCAGCTCTGCACGCTTGGAAGTCTGAATGGCAATATGTCTTCGACAGAGAGCGCTCGCAGTTCCTACGGATCAGTTACTACTTCGCACAGCTCTTGACGTACGATCAATCGCTCAAGACGCGTTCTACATCAGCACGAGAGTCTTTAATCAACGAGATGATTCGCATCTCCACTGCCATTGTCAATCTGGCAATGCAAACGAAGGATGAGCGAACACGATATTTGACGGACCATCATTACCATACGATCAGTTTTGCGGCAGTGACGCTTTCGCGTCTGCTTCATACATACGAACCTCAATTGGCCATGTCGCATGATATACTGGGCCTGGAAGGGCTCGTACATTCTCTGGTCGCCTGGCTGCAGAACATGGGGTAAGATACCTCCAAGCCTTCCTGGACATCACTGAGACTTTACAGATCACCGTCACATATAGCACATACGATGGGCAGTGTTGTGACAGCCTTCCATAAGAAAATGCGTCGCGGATCCGGATTGAGCCCGACAGCTTCATTTGAAGACGCGGATCTTGCGATTCATGATGATTTCGCTCAGCTGTTCCCTGAGCTTTTTGGGCCACGGCCCTTTATAGTCGGGAGTGTCTCAATGCTGCCCGACTTCCAGCCGCTCGACTAATGAGCTAATCTGGCCGGGTTGTCGCTCCAGTCTGTGGGATTCGTCGCGCATGTGGCATTCTAGTTTTGAGGGTGACAAAGTCGCTCAACAGAACTCCAAAACATGCCACAAGTAGATCTCTGATCCTTGAGTCTTGTATATCCGGCCAGATGATAAGTTCCAACCATGATTCGGCGTCACTTCGATCAGTGTCGGGCTTGGAATGATGCGGCCCGACTTTTCATCATCTGGTACGTTTTGGCTGGAACTAGAGCCAAGCACTTCGATGACAAAACCATCAGGTCGACCACCATGCTGATGGGGCGGGGCTGTGTTTGCGACGACGACGTGGGTTGCCGAATGGAAGCTTTTGACCCTGTGCTGGGAAGTTGCTTTGCCTGTGTTCAGGTGGACAAAGAAGAAGTGGACTGATGAATGGTTGACTGTGCGCAAACTACTCACAAAGGAGAAACAGATGTATCTCACTCTAGTACCGCAAGGTACATGCTGTTACTTGTGGCCTATGTCGCTCTCCATGCACGGCAGAATTGACAGATGGCTTCATGCAGTGCGACCACATCCTTTCAGACCTATGCCGTGTTTTCGAGTGCAACCTTTTCGTACCATATAGGATATGCTCAAAAGCAATGCAGCGCCACGCCGTGCATTTGACCGCGCGTTGGGCGATGTTGCGCAGCTCTCGAGAATTCCAAGGTCGTGGCGGGGAGCGTCAAAAGTAGGCAAGTCCAGATCACGACACCATCCCACAACAACACCACCATCTTTGGTACGCAAGCCACTCGCAGCTGATCGGTTCTCCAAGGTCGCAGGATCACGCCCATGGCAACAGGCAGCGTCAATCAAATTACGCGGCGGGCCATTCGGGATACACGCTAGCGGCTTTCCCGCATCGCGACAACCAAATTGCCTTTTCCATCCCTTTGTCCTTCAAGATCATTCGTGTTCATCCCCCGCGCCCAATTCGCCAACGTGAACAGCTTCTGCAGCTGCACGAGTGCTCGTTTTGCTCACGAACGAACTGCTTGGCGCACCTCAGCTGGGTAAAAACTCATGCGCCGCATTGGCTGATGTGGGGCCACAGCTGAAGCGCGAGGTGTTTCCTGCACTCCACGGTGTGAGATGCGTCCACAAAGAGCAAGATGACCTCCGCTCCGCCGCTGGGCGAAGCACTTTGTTGCCTGAATTGACCAGAATGATGGTGCTGCTTACACCACACCGTCTTGCGTTTGGCTACCTTTGTCTTGGACGACGCTTAGTCTAAGCCTTGGTGATGGGTTGGCGTCTCACGGCCGTGCTTATATGACACATTGCCAGTTCTCCGGCCGTCGATTGCTGCTCCCAGCTACAATTCGTGCTTCTTTACACGCAAAATGGCCGACGACAAACCATGGGGAAGACGTTTGGTGATCTGCTGCGATGGCACTTGGCAGTCCTCTGTTAGTAGCAAGGAGAATGTACCATCAAATATCACCAAGCTATGCCGCCTCATTGCCCGGATGGGAACAGACCAACACGACCCTTCGAGAAAATTTCATCAGATCGTCTACTATGACAGCGGAGTAGGAACCGGTAATCTCAGCAAGTCCGAACAGCGACGACAAGGCGGCACGGGTGCTGGTCTGGCCGAGAACGTGATCGAAGCCTACAACTTCATCGTCATGAATTATGAGCCAGGTGACGAAATTTTCTGCTTCGGATTTTCGAGAGGTGCATACACCACACGGGCTGTAGCTGGGCTTGTTTCCGACATAGGAGTCATCAGACCTGCAAACATGCAAGTTTTTCCGGAGCTGTATCGCGCCTACATGGCCAACGATGAAGGAGTCGATTTCCGCAAGACACAGGCTTGGAAGCATTTCGTCGACGGGAAATTGAGCAAGAAGGGTCTTGAGTTGCTAGCGAAAGGAGCAGAACTGGACGAGGCCGACCCGCAGCAGATGGCAGAGGCGTGGGATATACGACCTCATGGCGAGCTGGCCGTCAGCCAGGAAAGCAGGACGGTGAAGGTTGTTGGCGTCTTCGATACTGTTGGCAGTTTGGGAGTTCCAGACGTGCTGGGACTGTCTCTGGCTCATCACAGGACTCAATATGGGTTCCACAATGTCAAGTTGACTGAGCGTACGCTCACCTTCAACCTCTATGGAACCGCATCACTGACACAAGGTAGACATTGAACATGCATATCAAGCACTAGCTTTAGAAGAACGGCGTAAAGCTTTCAGACCAACCCTGTGGTACATACCAAAAGACTTAGCCGATGATCCAGCTAGACCAACACCTGAGCTGAAGCAAGTTTGGGTAAGTTTGATTCATTCGGGACATCTACAGTCGGTCTGACCGGTGTGCTGTAGTTCCCCGGTGTTCATATCAACTGCGGCGGAGGATCGAACGACTGCTTCACCGATATGAAGGGAGACAACGAGAGTGAGTTCTTTCAACAAGCCGCAACGGGATCAATGTCTGATCATTGCAGATGTGTCGACAGCAACTTTAGCTTGGATGTTGCAATGCGTCTCGCCACATCTTGCTATCGACCACGGAGCATACACCGAGTATTTGTCTCAGTACAACCGCTGGCTTCAGCGCATCCGTTATGCCTGTACATACCACCATCAGAGCACTTGGGACAAGGCAACCTCGTTCCTACCAAACATGCCTCAGATACCCTTCATCAACCCCGCGCCAAGTACTCTGGATCTTCCCAAGCGCGATCCACCTCACGCGCACCCAGAATTTGACTTCGGCTGGGGTGCAGGCGCACTCGTAGACTCGTTCGGTGGTATGTACTACCTCAACGGCTCACACATGCGTGTACCCGGTCACGAGGATGTCGAAGCCTACAACGAGAATGAGAAACACTACCACTGGAAGCCGTTGCGCGATCTTGGTCTCACGAATGAGTACATCCATCCGATCGTTCATCATCGCAGTATCATTCGTGGCTGGGACAAGCACAGTCCGCTCAAAGAAGGCTGGAACCGTGGTCACTGGCGCGGTGATGATGGCAAAGAACGATTTTGGTGGTACAAAGATGGTGAGAAGGACAAAATCGCTCTGCCAGAATGGGCGATCCTGCCAGATCAGCACGATCGAGCAAACTTCGAGCGAGCTTGGTATGCGAAGTGTGAGAAGACCAAGAAGACGCGCGATGCATTGCAGAAGATGAAGGAGTTTGGGGAAGAAGACTTTCTGGCGTCGCTGGACCAGAAGATTGACTTTGGGTTCGACAACAAGCACCAGAATCAGTGGCCATAATCGGATGCACCAAAGAACTTCAGCATGTAGTAATGTATCTAACAACGTGATGAAGATGTAGTCTACTTGCTTGCTTGTTCATTCTGCTTATCGCCCACTACATCGGTGGTCGCCCAAGTGCAGAAGTGTCGGGCAGTGCCATGTTTTGGGTCATTTGTGGACAATCTACTGCGTTTGACGGTTTGCGAACCAATTCCGTCATTTTTTCGACACCAGGCAATCCGTACTTGCTGAGGTCGAACTCAACAGTATCGAGATCATTGAAACCGTGGTGTTTGTATAAACGTCTTCCTTGCCCCGAGGCCTGAAGGTAGCACGGGAGCCCAGATTCTTCAGACTTCGCAATTCCCCAGCATACAAGTGAACTTCCCGCGTCACGTCCTCTGTGCGCCTCGGATGTGACCAAAAGAGCCAACACTAGAAGATTGTCAGAATTGATCATGAATAGACAGAATGACCACCGCAAGTGCGGCCGCGAGCCCATCTCGCCATCATTGCGCGTGCAGAAGTATTCGTGCACGGCTTCCCTCAATGCGCCGTACTGGTCGACGGTCTTTGACTCTTCATCCAACGGCTGGCTCAATTGATCGAGATCTGATCGTCCGGAAGGGTACATTCCCCACTTGGCGTCTGCGACAATGTCTCTACCATCTCCGTCTACGACCTTGAGATGATGTACACTAGGTTTCCAGTCCAGATCGTTTTGTATCGATGCTATTTGAAGCTCGAGGTACCAGGGATACGGGGGAGGCCTCCCAATGACGAGAGAACCAAGGCTGGCAATGCGAATTGCTGCGCACTTCGATGCGTCACTGCGCTCGAGAGACTGTACGCGCAAGTTGGACATCCTTCAGATCAGGTGTAGTGTGATCTGACGAAGCTGTGAGTAGAGCGCTTAATGACCTCGGGATAGTGTGGTGAGATGCGTTCACACAAGCAGCGGTCAAGCGCTGCCGTGCTGATGTCGATGACCCCGCGGAAGTCATCAACCAACGGGCCATACATGCAAACACGATAGTGCAAACGCGATACGAAGCTGATCTCTAGCAGGACCCGGGGATCTTGAGATCGATCTCTCACGGTAAGTTGCACATACGTCTGTCTTCTCAACAATGTACGTGATATGAGCATGAAGGATTCCATCACCGTGAGTGCCACCAGGCTTATCAGACCTTAACCGATGATGATAGACTACTAACGCAAAGTGCATCATGGCATTGTTGTGCAGTTGATGATTGCACGCGACGCGCTAGGCCCGACTTGCGCTAGCAGCGTCGGTTACACCTGCGGCCCGATGTGAACTCCTCCAAGTTTCAGACGGAACCTCAAACGCCATAAGTAAGGCATAACGTTTGCAGCCTTGCGCCACGGTCGCAGTATGCGCTGAATGGGCTCCCACATGGCCTGAGAGCCCGATGTCTCTTCCAGTCATAAAGCTTAGCACCTGCCCAGCATTTTCGAAGTCCTTGGCTCTGTCGCACCCACGGCCAACAGCTTCATCCTTTCGATCTGTCGCCTCATCACAATGACGTCTCTCTCCCTCCAGAGACTGCTGAAACGAGTAGGCCTACCGGTGCCACGCAATCGCCAAATATATGGAATTACAGATGCTCGACGATGTCGATATGACGATTTCGACTTGTTTGGTGTCGCTGCAAACAGTCCTGTACAAAATTACAAATTTCAGAGCAAAGATGTATTTTGGGTGTCTCCAAGATCAGGTTTACTCAGTATTATCATGCGTTTGGAGCATATGCCGAATGCCCTTTTCATCTCTCCCGTTTTGGTGTGCTACCTGCATGCAGATCCCGCTCTTCAACGACGAACTGTCGAATGGAAGATTGACGACAGCACTTCGAATCTAGAGCGCGACGACTATGTTGTTACGAGCATTCTTCTGTGTGATTGGACCACGCGCTGAGTCTCCCACGGTGTGCGGCTCAAGGTGAGGTGAGGTGCCGACCTCGACGTCTCATACACCGCCAAGCCGTTTTGGCACCTGACAAGCCTGTAACCGATCGGCCTTGGTATCCATATCCATACAAGCGAGACAAGACAGTAGTCATTGTAGTGACATTCAACGGCACTCATCGTACTTAAGGTAGTGTGATCTCCACAACAAGGCTTTCTCATCATCGCAACTCTCAGCTTCTCTTCTCCACTACATTCTCTTCTATCTTCTTTGCATTTGCTTCTTTCGGCAGGTCCGCTCGTTTAGATCTCGCTTTTTATACATTACACATTCCGTTGACCGGTTCATTACACAGCAGCCATGCATTGCAAAATCATCACCGTCGCTCTTTGCGCTCTTTCTCTTCCCGCGTCCATTTCTGCGCGTCCTACAGCTCCTACGCTCGCTAGACGCAATGTCCACGCTGTGAACGCCATCACACACCCTATCACTCTTCGCCGCCGCAACCAGCGTGCCCAGATGGAGCAGATGAACGGCGAGGGTGCCCCAGCCGCCAAGGTCGAGCCAAATGCCGGCGAACAGAATGCTGCAGGCGAGATGGACGCCGCCGCAGAGCAAGAAAAGAAAGCTCTGGAGGAGAAGAAGGCTCTAGAGGAGCAACAAAAGATGGAACAGGCTGCCGCCGAGCAGAACGCTGCTGGTGGAGAACAGGCGGCAGCAGAAGAGGGTGAACAGGCGGCGGCCGGAGAGGGAGAAGAGGCTGCTGCAGTTAACGAGGTCGAGATTGAGAGCGAGTTCGCTGCCGCCGTTCCCCTCGAGGGTGGTGAGCTCAAGCAGGACATCGTCTTCACGCCCAGCACCGTCGGCAAGTTTGAGTTTGAATTCCAGAACGCCGATGCCGACGAGTGCACCGTCACAGAGAACGTTGGCAATGCTGCGGCAGCACCACCTGCTGGCTTTGAGGCCATCGAGCCCAATTCGTACACTGTCGCACTTGCTGTGAGCAAGGGTGCTGGTCTTACCTTGTCCAAGATCGACTACATCTTCGATGCTGCTGGTACGTATCTGACACTCGAAGTTCCAATATACTCATACTAACAGCCATGTAGCCGCCGGTCTT